>Ga0157368_1000829_pt1 | contig 14045 bp, 7 predicted proteins | sample AttbisABBM3_FD_113146 | JGI IMG/M metagenome (GOLD analysis project Ga0157368, IMG submission 113146) | Fungus gardens microbial communities from leaf cutter ant in Botucatu, State of São Paulo, Brazil - Atta bisphaerica ABBM3 | ecosystem: Host-associated > Fungi > Mycelium > Unclassified ...
ATTGTAATTTCCTTCTTCTCCGGAATGCAGGTCGTGCGGAGGCACTAAAAGAGCACAATGAAGTTACAGCTGTCAGTCTAGTTCCAATGGTCAGCCAGGACTCAACACGTTTGTGAAAATCGTTAATGACCTGCAACTATAATCCTTCAGCTTTAAGACCAAAACCTGCGTGTCTTCGTTCGATTCTAGCATAAACACACCTCTTGTGAAGGTGGTATGTATATCCATTTTTTACCAGTCGTATACATAAGTCCTAGGATTAATGCGCGATTTGATCGTTTCGACAAAGTGAGCAGGTACGTACTTTGGCAGAGATGATTTTGTACGGGATGCAGGTTACTCTTTAGATCATCTATTCGGTTCCAATTCTCCCAGCACTCGTTCTGCTCAAGGAACCCTGAACCCTCGTGATCGCTTATGATCCATGTACAAATGTTATCAGATGGATAGGGGGAGAGTTCATGCACCCCCGGACAACAACAAAAAATTGTCGAGTCCACATCAAATACGTACGTGACTGGAGTCAGGTAGTTGTAGCTGTGGATCGATTCAATTTCGGAACGAGCCTTGTTTTATGACGAAAGGAAGTCTCAAAGTGCTCCCACAACTCCTGATTTTTAAAAAAATGGCTGATACGAGTTGTACAACTCATCAGTTGCTATGGATCCGACTGCGATCTCGGACCATGAGGTGGCCTCTCGGCCTCAGGTGGAAGACTATAGTCGTCTCTCCGGTTCTCAAACTCTACATTTCACGATTAAAGTATCAGATTGTGACCCATCGACGGAGCATCGGGAGCTATTTCTCAGCTGAGCAAAATCAGCTTCCTTCTTGGCCCGAAATTTATCAGATGATTGTGGAATATCCGCAGCGATACATCAACCCTGAAGAGCTTCCACGTTCATAGTTGTGACAGTCCCACCTGGACTTTCTCTCCAAGCCGACTGTCACCTCGAGGCATGATCTGGGTAGGCGAGATATTTCATTTCCTTAAGACATGTTTTTTGTGGCGTGACCACCGCGGGACAAGCTATCCATAGTGTGTTGACAGGAAAGGCCGGAATACCCCGTTACGTTTCAAGAGAGGCTTGGTCATTCTGGATTAGGTATAATTCGGTCTTAGCGATAGCTTTGGATCTTCTTTCCATGACGAATGTCAAGCTCGAAACTAATACACAGGAGGGTGTATGTTCCAGAGAAATAACTGATTCCCTGTGATGTAATCCAGCATACGTCACCGGAAATCCTCCCTGTATGTCCATCCAAACATGCTTACCATACATCGAGAATTGTCCACAGCAAAAATTATCTGGTTGCGTATAGTTATTGCCAAACATGTCTCACGGAGCCGTTCTGCTGAGGCTATCGGTGTGGGGTTTGTTTTTGCCGTGAGCGGTATTAATTTCAGTGCTTCTCCATGAACACTCAACGAATACTCAACACAAGTGAAATGAATTAGGTTAAATTAGGTTGCGCTTTACAGACAATGCCACGTCAGCCCATTTATAAACACGTTTGGAGCCTTTCGGGTTTCGTCCTAGTGCACAGGTTACTTGGCTCATCCGAGTAACACTAGAACGACGTTATGGCCACAGTACCCACAGACATCAAAACCGAAAAGTTTTTGAAGTGTTTTCGAATCCGTGCTGTGACCTCCTCTTGACATAGGCATTCCTGCTTTGTATCTTAGGGTAGTCCAGGATGACACAGCGTTAGTGAATGTCGGATGTGTGTACTCGGTAGTCACGGAATAATCTAACGGCCGATACTGTAAACTGCCGAATGGTTCGATCACTTCATTTGTCATTTATGATTCAGTGAGGTGCCTGGGGCAGTTCAACTCGTATTTTCCGAACCACTTCACTCCCTGAAGCAAAGGAAAGTCGAACATCAACATCGAACGTCTTGCTGATTTAATAAAACAAACGGCTGTGAATGTGTGCAGCCGTCGAGGAAGCCGGCACACCATTGCTGCACCGCTCCTTAGCAGGCCCGGTATGTATAATGACCCACAATGTCGTCACTCAATATTTCTCAGCGGTGCATATGAATACCGTCATAATTGTCTACAGGAAATTGGATAGCCAAGCTAGGTATGACGTCACCAGGACGGTGATCGACCAGCTTTTGATGTCACGGTGCCTTGGCCGATGGCGCATCAATCAGCCTGGAATGGCTCAGATTGGTAGAAGCTTGGTCAGCCAGGCGCCGCTCTTACTCCAGCATCAGCACGGTCTTCCCAGAAAGTGTAGTGTTTGAGATGGTGATTTGGCTAAGTAGGCCCTTGATTTGGCAAGAAGTTCATAAATTGGGCTATCAACTGGGCGTCCAGCTGTCTCCACCCAGGGTTTGAAGAAGTAACAGCAAGAAGGAGAGACTTTGAACGATGTAGTCTAACTGACTATCTACAGAATATCTACTTACTATCTATTTACTTCAAGCAAGCAACACGGCCATCTAAATCCTAACAGCTTCTTGCTTCACGACGAAACATCTCCTTTTAAACTAGTCCACCTGAGACGGAGATCACTGATAAATCACTGATATGACGTCCTTGAATCAGGCAGCAGAGATCATAAGAAAGTTAACCTTAGGAAACGTGCGTCAAATACGGTAACAAGGAATTGATCATGCTTATATAATATATCCGACCCACAGGGCACCGTGCTGATAGGAATCAGGGATGTCGCTGATCCCTGCTAATCGGCCTGTTACGTCTTCAACAGCATTCACTGTGCAGTGCCACTTTTGAAGTAGACTGTATAAGCTGCCCGCTGCCCTGAGTTACTTACGGACGGCTGTGTTCAGTATCCTGGAACGAACAAAACGCTACAGAAACAGAAAAAGTATTCAGGTGCTCTCTATTAACAATAACTATACATCACTTGAACGCTCTATAATAATCTCATCGTCCCTGGGACACTGCCACCAAGTGACCAACGAGAAGAAGGAGGTCATTAGCCCCGGATTTGCGGGGAATTTAATGCTACCACCAAAGTGACCCTCATAATTGAATCAGTCGGTTATACTCAGAGAACCCATTTTTTCAGAAATATAGAGGCTGAGAGAAGGGTTATTGACATTTCTCTCAGAAGCACTATCTATGTATTGCACTATCTATGTATTTTCATGGAAGTAGGCCAGGTGAACTGGAGCGAGAGATCGGATAAATAGCGCTGAGAGGAAGAGAGCTATAACACATTAATAGGGAATAGAAGAAATGAAAATAAAGATTAATTACTCAGAGTAACCAGTAACCGCTGGACCTCTGGTTGGCGGTGAGGGTACTCCAGTTGGTAACATCTATTCACTCTCAATACAACGGAGAGCTTTGATGTAATTTGTCCGCTGTAGGCCTCTATATCCAGGACTTAGAGTGCGACTAAGGCTATAGCTATATAATCATCTATTCTACGACCTCAGGCGTTTTCCAACGTCTCAACTATCAGGTAGAGAAGGACATAGCGAGTGAAAACCCGAAGTACTGTATATTGATATTCTCCAAAAATCATTTTCACTACCACAATTAAACGACTGCACAGTGCTGAGAATATATTAACGTAAGGCACCTAATTACATGATAATAGAGTCTAAAATTTCTACTATGTTGGCGGGTCACTAACAAATAGAGGAGTTCCGAGAAATTAAAGTGGCGCAGTAGTCAGAACGAGTGAGCTGCAGGCTTGAGTTTAATGATACGCAAAAGTGATCTCCTAATTACATGAAGGCACGATTTTATACTATAATATAGGAAATTAAGAGATTTTAGAGAAAAGTAAGTACTCCTGATAATTGAGACATGATTACGGAGATGAGAGCTCTAAATCGAGCTGTAATTATCGACAGTCATCTGGTTAACCTGATCGATACCAGTAATAGTTGACAGTTCAGCCGGTTTAAAAAAGATCAGGATCGCCATAGTTGCCACACGGCCACTGGGAACTGGCGACAATAACTTAATATCCGAAAAAGGTCAACTTGATACGTTGAAGATCTAAGTTTGGCAACGTTGTAGCATCTGACCTCATCCTTTGTCTGCCATTAGACTGCTCGAGACGTAAGGTTAAGGCGTCAAGACAGGAAGGGCCTGAAATTGACATAGAAAAAAAATTGAGCCTCGCATGTGTTATTTACTTGTTTTTGAGTCGCCCGGAGCCCAAGTGGAGAACTCAAGACATTTGCCAGAGAATTTAGTCAGCACAGATTAATAAGAGAATGTAGGAATTCAGTCAGTCACTTGATCGTGTTTGGAAGTTGATTGTCCGGGTGAGGACGTCAGCAGCTTTGACCCAGCTTTGACCGAGGTCCGTTCGTTCATCCGTGTTTCGCGGTGTCTCGCGAGCTGGTCCGAGTGTCACACATTTTTGCGTGACAAAATGGGGATGGAATCGGTGTTCCTGAAGTTAATCATAAAGAGCAAAATGCACAGCAAGGTTACAAATAGGGCTTCTGCTCAGGTTTGTTGTGAGTCACAAATTTATGTTCTCCCTCCAACTGTAGTCTGGGTACTTCATCGGATATGCTAGGAGCATGATCTTCCGATGCCGCAGCATCTGCGGTCTTTCCCAGAAGGGAAGTTCATTAGTCATTTCATAGGACATGGTTTCAAGGCAGAAGACATAGCTTCTTACACCCTCCTTATTTTAAAGCTGTTAGAAAAATTATTTATTTGAGCTGAGTCAACCCGTACCCACGCTGAGGCTTTACAAAAAATGTATTACCGCGGTTCCTAATGGAGCGTGGTGTTTGAAGTCAATATACTTCCAAATGTGGCCAAAATAGCAACTTATGTCGGTCGCTTTGAGTGTCCGTCAAACGCGTTTGGTTTTATGTTTCTCACCCTATACTTTCTGTGAATGGCTTTAAACAGAGTGGGGCTGAGCATCTTGACACTAATTTGGCTCCCGAAATTTGAAGTACCTAGTTTCTTTCCTCAGGAATTTTCAATGAAACCTCCTCTTTCAGCTTCCTGAACCCACTTGTAAATGAAATTGGTCATATTATATAAATCTAATGCCTGATAAACATCTTACCAGGTCATGTCGTCGTGAATTAAACGCACTCAGAAATATCGAGTCTTCCTCATTGAGGCCATCTTGAATTCCAGGACTTTGATAGCCTCAGATTTTACTGGTAAGCTTAACATTCACCGCGGCTAATTGCACCTCGGACTAGCTTGTAAGACTTGCAAGACCGGTATTGTTAATAATTTCTTGCTGATGAAGATATCTTAAAGCGTATCTTTCATGAATCAAAAAGTACACTTCTCTGAGTCCGAATGTTAGAACCAACAGTATATATTTTCAGATTTTGACTCTACTAGAGTCCTCTATGCCATCCTCAGATCCATTTCTGTAAAAAAGCCTCAATTCGGGGAGTTATTTCAATGTATCATCTTCATTCTTGACCTCTGTCCAATGGGTTGGAATCGTTGAAGTCTTCTACGGCAAATCTATAGCTTAAAAGAATCACCCTGAATGATGACACAGATGGTTGGCCCCCAGTCAGGACAAGGTTCCTGTAGGGTCTAATGTCTCTGTTTCATGCTCCAGTAATTGGTATGATGTATGAAGGAGACAGGCTGAAAGAGTATGTGGTAACAATTGATCTATATTGAGTGATCACATGGATCACATGTTGATTATCACTTTAGTTCAGTTCCCGGTCCCGGACGTAACTGGACAACCTTTTCTTCCTCCCATTTTTGTCGAGCTAGAAATCCCAAACTGACTTCTGAAGTTACAACCTTACCAGAGAGATATCAGAGTTTACCATTCATGTCTTGGTAACAGTGACGGCACGGGGACATTTCGTTTATCATCTCCTACTGGTCTTGGGCTCGGACTTCCTTTCAGCGGAGCTTAGGCATTGGACGATCTTGGTCATGAACGTGCATCGGCTTCGGGCGGTAGGATATAACATTATGTAGCAAAACTTACACAGCTCAGGGCAAGAGTAGTCTGTTGATCCAGTCTGCACTCCGAGAAGCAGATAATCTGATAAGTATTTTTTGGTGGCGGGCATCAAAAACAGGATAGGATATGTAATTGCTGCCTTTTACGCCACATACAGATCAGTGACTTTCCAAGGTATAAGAGCTAGTCTTGAAAGATGAACTGAGACGGATTTCCCAGTAGTTTTAACTTTGATGTACTCAAGAGTTGAACGCTGAATGGTCGAATATTGAGATATTATTCCGAGCTGCAAGAACCGTCCATTAGTTTAGATGAGGTATGGCCGCCACCGGCTTATTTCTTAGAAGTGATTCCAAGACGATCAATGATTTGATAATTAACAAAGACCCTGTAAACCACGAGCAACTAGGCCTTCGTAACCTAGGATAGAGTCCCTGTTTCATTCTGATTGGGACCCTTTATGTGCTGGTAGTTAGCTTCTGCTCGTACCTCGTGCGTAACCCATCTTGCTCCAAGTATCTTTCTCCACATGCAATACTCGAGGCCGTGTGTTGACCGCTGAGGATAGAGCTGATAATCGAATACCAAGGTGAACCAGTAGGAGTTATTCGAGTCACAGGAAACACTGTCACTGCCACTGCCAGCGCGCTATCGACGTTAGGACAGTTCGTGCCTGTCAATCGTTTTGCATCATATTGAATCTACGAACCAACCCAGGGTTTTATAAAACGTTTACGCGGATTTATTTTAGCAGTTGTGGTTCCAATGCCGAGGAGAACCGAGATCCAAGGAAGAATTGGTCATCGGTAATCAACCAGAACCGTCATATGATCATAATGATCAAGTCAGCTGCAAAATGGCATGCGTATGGTGTTTCCAGTGTCTCGGCATCCCCGGCGCCTAGTATTATTTCAGCAATTAATGCAAGGTAATACGGCTTCAGTTCTCTTTTGCCTTATAGAGTGTGTGATATGAGCGTAGGTAGTGGTGATGAAAGAATATGCGTACACGTCGTGTGGTGTCTGTCTGACACTAGTCAGTCAATGTCGGGATTGCAAAAAGCATCAGTATTCTCGGTTGATTTCGATTCTGAATCAAATTTGATTCTTATCCCTCTCATCCGCTTTGCTCCAGGCAATTTGTTGGTCACGCCAAGGGGTACCTGATTGAGTCCAACATTATCCCAACTGTAGTCGAAACAGGATAGATTGCTTCTTAATTTCTTGACTCCAACCTCTGGGGTTTTTCACGTATATTGCAGTGCTCGAGACGGCTGTTAAAAAGTGGTTAAGTTGCAGAACTGGCGCCAGTATTCTGAGGCGATAACTGAAACAACATCAGAATCAGAATAGAATCGATCACTCTGACTCCCCTATCAGCTTACTGGGACCTGACAGATCATGATACATTAATAACTATCGATGAATACCCAGGCGGCGACAGAATCCAACAGTATAACGAAGATACGTTAGCAGTGAACGTGGTGAGTGCATGTTTTTATCTATTACGGAATCGAAGATCGAAGTAGTGAAGTATTGAACCCTTGGAGTAATTCTCACAAGAGGTCAGGTTACTAGTTTGTCTCATGTGCCCTATTTCTTACTAGATTTCTTTGTGTGGGAGGTTCAACTGTCAGTCAAGAATTTTAGGCCAGGGAAACCCTCCAGATCGGTGTTAGTTGGTTTGCTGCGAGCACAACTGTGGCTGCGACGCTACACGGGACTCACGTGTCGGCTGATAGAGTGGTGCAGGTGATAAGACTCCCTTGATCACGAATCAGTTTGAAGAACTGGTAAACTGCTTGTCCAATGTTACCGTTCGCGGCTAAAGCTTGAAGAACAAGAACAAAAAAATTGATGCACAGCTGATGTCTCGCGGCACCTTTATATGATTTTTCACGGATGAATGAAGAACACGAAGCGCTTCCTGATGAGAAAATTTCTGACATCAACCAGGCGTTTTAGACAAATGGCTATTGTTGCAGACAGGGATTTGTATGTCAGCATAAGCCTCAATGAACGATAGGGCATGCCCCGCGCAGCTCCTTGAGGCGAGTCCTTTTACACACAGCAAGGTAAGACATCACAGAGGATGCGTCTTGGATTTCGACTTTAGTGTGAAAAACCAATTGGTACGTTGGAAAGAAGTCGTCACAACATCTGAAACAGACGGAGCTACCACTCAGCCAAGAATCTCCAAGAATCTCGCCCTTCTGTTCATCAGTCGAGATAAGCTGCTGCTGGTGTGATTGTTTTCGGGTTTTTGTCGATAGTGGACACTAGTAAAAATTGACCGGAGAGTAATCTTTAGTAGTCGTGAGAGAATAAGAGCCAGAAGGCGCGATGAGCCCATTTGCCAAAACGATTGTGATATGGTCCATGGATGTAAAATGCCAGGCCAGTCGGCAAGATGCCAGATTGGAGGTAAATTCAGGCTGATTTCGCCTAGAGTCAAGCCAGTGTGGCGTAGCCTTCAGTATAGTTTGCTCTCGTTACGTGGCGGTGTGACTGTGACACCGAGCAACACAGTGACGGAGTCGCAGTTCGCCGGAAACCTTGTGTCTGCGATTATGGCGACGTCGTTCGCAGCGTATGCCTCACAATATCTCAATAGGAATTCTCAGGATGAGTCTGCACTCTCCTCATCCCAGCCCATGTTTTTCTCGTTTACCACCGACAATGAATCTCGTGCTGGGCATGACACAGATCTCGACGACCTCGGCGATCCCCACATACGAGAAAGCGAGGTCAACAACGCTACTCAGTATCCTCATGATGAGGATGAGGACCCATATCTTCGGCTAGACGAAGACGAAGATACTGCTACAAGTAGCTTCACTTCGAAGCACAATGCCCAACGCCGTCGCCTCATTCGGTCCAACGATACACATTCTGCATCGAGTTCACACCGCGGTGGATGGCTTGCTCACCTAGCTTCATCTCAGTTTCGATGGTCGCGGTCGCGGTCCTCCTCACGGTCTTCAGCCTCATCAGATTCCGGACCACCCCCAGATATGTTTACTTCGATTTCTCGGGCTGGTGTACAGCGTCCACCTCCTTTGACCACCAAAAAAATTGCGTCGCTTTCTCTGACAGAATCTCTTCTCCCGAGGGATGGACGAACAAGACCTATTGATGTGTTCAACCTTCCAGATCCGCGGCACACGTCCCGAAGTCGACGAAAATACAATGATTCTACCTGGACTGCATTGTGGTTGACAGGTGTATCGCTATGTATTTTCTTTTCGATCCTTCTCCTCTTCCTGCCTTTCAATCATCGATATTTAAACAAGCACCTTCCTTACACGACCCTTCTGCACACCGTTCCGCTTTTGACTATTCTCACATTTTTGAGTGCCATAGTTGCATACGTACACATCTTTCTGTTGCGTATTTTTGTGAAGCCAGTCATGATCGGAACCTCTGTTTTCGTCCCAGCGACTCTTTTCATATCTGCGGTATGGGCTTTTGCAGGAAGTTTCATATGGGACGCGGAAGTAGAAGAGCCACCAACCTGGGGTGAAACTGTTGGGTGAGTTTCTGACCTTGTAGTCGGGCACAAAAATATCACCTTCTGGATCAAGACCCAGTTTAATGCTGCTTGGATTTTATTTCCTCCAATTTTTCTTTATCACCATTGCCGGATCGACGACTGACTGACTACTGGTCGATTAGACTTCGCATATTTGCCTTAATCCCCCTTGGGCTATCAATCCTTACTGCTCGACGACTCATACATCTTCCCCGCGATATACAAGTAACTTCGTCGACTCTGACACTCACGACACACCTTCTCATTGCAAATCCTTTTCTTCTGGCATTGTCTCCAGCAATCCTTCTCATCTCTCTAATTGGTTCAGTTCCCTTTTTAACTTTGGTTTTCCGGCTCCTCTTGTATGGTTATGCTGGGAAAGTCTCACCGGGAAGCTCTCGTATCGAAGGCCATCTTCATGCATGGGCTAATTGGGCCATATTTGGTGCTGTTTCCATCTGGCTATGGAGTTGGGGTGTTGCAAGAGGGATATTGAGAATGAGCTGCGCAAGTGTTATTGGAGCGTGGTACTTCGCTAAGTGAGCCAGTCAAACGATTTCTCCTGTAATCTAAGTTGATAATTTACAGCCAAGATGTCTTGCCTCTACCTCCAATGTCAACACACACCATTCATGCTGCTGTAGTTCGTTCAACTGGTCCATCTCTGGGAACAATCTGCTTGTCTGCTTTGATTCTCACGATTATTCGTGTTCTAACCCTTCTAACACTCTTCCTTGACCGGCTACCTGCGTATATCCCACCAAGAGCATTTTTCCTTGTCAACGGAATCCGGTTGGCTGCCGGATATCTAGATGGTGTCACTATGGCATTAAGCAAGTATGCTCTTGTGTATTCGGGATTAACTGGTGATGCTTTCATGTCAAGTGCTCGCCGTGCGAAGGCTTTAACCGCAAACGTGGAGACTAAGGTGACACAAAGCAGAAGGAAGTACAGTGCCGAAGGTGAGTTATGAGTTCTTCTGTGCCCCTGGGGTTCATTCTCATAGGGCCTGAATGCAGTACCTCTTACATTGTTGACTGTTGCTCCGCTCACATTATCATTCCCATTTGCACTTCTTACGTATCTTTTCGTCGCGCACACTTTGGGCTCACCAGACTCTGCCTTAGGGGCGTCGGTATTAGCTGGCACTGTAACTGCCCTTGTCGGATTGTTCTGTTTCGGATTAGTGAAGGACGCGGTTGACACATTGTACGTGTGTTACTGTATCGACAAGAATATTGGTGAGATGAAGCGAGAAGAAGTTTTCATCGTGGTAGGTCTATGAGTTTCTCCTTTATTTGAGCCTGGTCTCCATGATCCTTTCCACAGTTTGAGTATGAGGTTTGGAATCAAATTCCCTCGTCTCGCACGTGTCAGTCTGGTCGCCCTGAACAACCTCTTTCATCGCAACCTGAAGAGATTTTACCGTTATCGCCACGCTCTCCACTACATAGGACAACACAGTTGCCTTCACAGCGACAGCATCGACGGACACCTTCTCGGCTGACTATAGAGCGAGTTCCGAAACAACACTTAACTCCCTCCGAGCCTGTCTCTCCCCTTTTACCTGCACTTGTTCCCTCATCACAATCTGTGTCACTGCTACCTTCAGCACCTATGCCTGCAGATTCAGAAGACCTTGATCCATTTCAACTCAGCTATGTTGAGGAGTCTGGGCAGGCAGCTTCAGTTGCTCGACATGAGCCCGTAGCTAGTCGGTCTCGATCGCCTTCGCCTACACCCTCACTACAGCTCGAACTACAGCCCAAGTCACAACAGCTGTGTACAGTGCCATATCAACAGCAAGAAGTCCAGCCTCAGCTAAGAAAGAAGACAAGTGCAGAGTTGAACATGAAGAGTAACATCTGGGATCATAATGACAGGTCTTCGGATGAGGAAGAGGTCGGACTGTATAAGAAGTATATGGCAGATTCGTTCACGAAGAAGGCGAAATACAAGAGCGGGGAAGTTGTGACTGAACTACATGAGGAAAGTCACAGAGGGAGCGATAGCTTGAGGAGGGAAAAGCTGGGATTTGGCATCGCTAGCGGGAGTAAGAGCGGGAGTGAGAGAGGACAAGAATCCTCACAATATTTCCCGGGTTCTGGGTTCTTTTAGAGGTGTCCAAATGGCACATATGGAGCTATGAGTTTTTTGTGTCATTCTGGTAGTCGGTGCTGCAGTTTACGTATTTCGAGTTGAGTATGCTCAGCCGATGAGTGGTTCAGAGTTGGCTCCTTCAGTCGACTTGGATGTCAGTAAATTACATTTCACTGTCACTGTCTGCTTCTTACCAAAGCGACTCTTCACATTCGTATGTGGTATAGTGTCTGGCTGCTTCAATCTTGCATCAATACTGTAATGACCCTTTTTTTGAGACATTCTTGCATGTAGTATAGTACATATGACAATCAATGTATTTTGGTCAATTTCTTGATTACATTGTCCTTCCAAATTTCTGCTGATCCTTCCTACACATATCCTAAAACCTATGCCACCTTATTCACCTCAGATGCTCCTCCTATATATGATCTCAGAAGCCTGTGACCTCCTTGTTAGAATTGAGTGCAGGTGATAAATAAGAGGTCCTAGTAGTCTTAGGAATCAATCAGATAACTCAAGAGCCACCCAGTGAACTGTGGACAACTGTAAATGACTGAGAGTCATGAAACATGTCCACAGGGAGTAGCACATGTGATCATGTGATATACTAAGTGAAACACAATCCTAAAACCAAGTCAGGATGACTAAACAAAGTCTATGGGGTTTTAGTGGAGTTTGTGTCTTCAGAAAAACTGAAGTATGTATTATAGGATATGCTAATCAAGTACAACTCATCTTCAGGAAAACCTAAGAGAACAGGATGAGATTTTCTGAAGGTGATTACTATTCTAAATACTCTACTATCCATTGCAATCTAGTGGAACAGATGGTAAGCTAACCATCAGAATGATAGTGTACAGATGGTCAGGAACATGGACAGAATTGTTTAGGACATTACCCAAAAAGATAAGGTATACTTGATATTAACAGAAGGTGACTAGCAACAATCTTGGAGGTTATCTGAAGAGGTAGTGTACAAGTGTGAGGTTCAGCAGTAGGGGCTAAGTGTTCTCTGGCAATAGAGTAAGGCAAGAAAGTCCATAGGAAAGTTTGCAGAGTTTAGAGTTTGATATCAATGAAGAATTGGGTTCTCTTATATACAGCAACTATGATAAGAGTGAGAAGATCACTTCTAACAGTGAAAAATGGTGGTACTGCTATTTTGGTATCTTCTTCATATTTTGGTATCTTCTTCACTCATTGTTGTTAGTTATATTATTTACTTCTGTGAAGTTTGTGTGTACCTTTACTATTATAGTGTTGGTTGTAACAACAGCCAGCTTTGTTCAGAATACTATCTATATTATAATTCAAACCCTAAAGTGTTAAGATAAGAAAAGAATCTTGTATAGGGATTACACAAGAGAACTCAATAGAGTTCCAAGTACAAAATATCTGTTACAACTCAAAGACCTTAGAGTGGATCAATGAATAAAATCTTGTATTGGGATTAATACAAGAGAACTTGATAAAGAGCTCTGTATATGATTATCTACCTTATATACCCAAAACTAATGGTTCATGCTCTACTACATTAGCCTACCCTAAATGACTATGTATTTGCCTTAAGGTTAATATATATAATATGTTGTATGACATCATTTTTCTAGAACCTTCTACTATCTTCCATTATGATATGTGATTGTATGACAGTGTGACCATGACAGCATCATGTGACTGTGACTGATGTATGACACTGAGTCATACCAAATTCTAATCCTAGCTTCCAAAATAAAAATAGAAGTGAGAAAGAAATTAAAAATAAATAAAGTCTACCATCTTTAACTCTGACAATATCTATCTTATATACACTTGGCTAATGGTCTATGCTAAACTAAACCTAGTCTACTCTAAAGAATACATATATTTTATACCATTGACATGTAGTATAATATTATTGTTCTGAAACCTTCTATATTCTTCTTGTAGTGTCTGAATCAATCCTAAAGTATAATCAACTGGCTTATCTCAGTCACTTATAATATAGATGAGAACTGAAGTGAATGTATATAAAAGTCCAATATTTATACTATGAGCTGAACAATATACATATAAAGTAGGTAATTGTTCAGAATACTATAAGATAATATAAAGCAAGTACATAGTATAATAGCATAGTATAATGACTCAGTATATGCTTGTATTTTCCTACACTTCTGTGATGTATGATCATGTGACTATAACTTGTGACAGATGTGTGACAGTCATATGTAACATCATGCTAACCCCTAATCCTAAGTCCAAAAATAAGAAATTTAAATACAAAAAAATAAAAATGAGAAAAGAAATAAAAATAATTAAAGTTCATTGTCTTTAACTCTGACAATCTATATTATACACAGATATAGACTTTGAGAGCTTGCAAGTATTGAGATAGTATGTTATATACTTATCCAAACATATTTGATTTATCCAACTTTATTACAGATAATATTTAATTAGTATTTAGTCTGCTCAAAATATTTGTGGAAAGATTTCCAGTCTATTATATTTTTC
>Ga0157368_1000830_pt1 | contig 14011 bp, 15 predicted proteins | sample AttbisABBM3_FD_113146 | JGI IMG/M metagenome (GOLD analysis project Ga0157368, IMG submission 113146) | Fungus gardens microbial communities from leaf cutter ant in Botucatu, State of São Paulo, Brazil - Atta bisphaerica ABBM3 | ecosystem: Host-associated > Fungi > Mycelium > Unclassified ...
CTTGATTGTTGTAGCAACTACTTATCACAATGACAAATGATCATATAAGCGAGTAAATCTCGAAAGCAGATATAATGTAAGTAGTTCACAAGAGAACTCGACAAGGAGCCTCTTCTTAATTAGAGTTCTATTTATACAAAGTCCTCATGGTCCATGCTACTAATAATTAACCCTGCTCTTATGTTCATACTCCTTTCTCATGTTTGCCTCAAGATTGCCATGTTGTATACATGTGCTCTGACATCATCTTCTAGATTCTTCCACCACCTTCTAGGCCTATGACATCACATCATGTGACATGTCATGTGACTGAAGTGTCACGTGCCTCTTCATCATCCAAAAGAAAAGAAAAAGAAAAGAAAATCCCTATAAAGTCAGAAAATAAAAGAAGAAGAAAATAAAAATTGTTCATGTCCAAAGCATCCCATAACATTGATCTGACCCTCTTCTATGTAACTAACTATGAATATCTGCTTGAAGTGAGAACTACACTTGACAACAATAGATCATTTTTCCATTTTTCATTTCCTAGTGACTTGTTTCCTGAGCTCTCTGTCATCATATCACAGAGTTTGTCTTTAGTATTTCCTTAGCTATCTCTTTTTCTACTATTGTTCTAGTTACAGTCTTAACTACAGTACTTAGTATTTATATTTAAGACTAGTAGATACTCTATACTTTTCTCAGTCTAATAATTGAACCTAAGTGACCTGTTTACTCTTCCTAGTCTCATCTGCTCTTTCTTCTCTCTAAAATTATGACTATATAATACATAGTTAGCACAACACATAAGTTGAAGCCAAGATTATTATCTGTATCTGATTACATTACTCTACAAATAAGTCTTGGTAATTCATCTGTTCTGCTCTGTACAACAAATCACATACTTCTACCTAAAGCAAGAACCATACCTAACAAATAGTTGTTACAACTTAAGACTTAGTAATAAGTTAAAAGCAGAACCTTGTATAGGGTTTACACAAGAGAACTTAATGAAGTTCCAAGTACAAAAGTGTCTACCTTATATACATTAGACTACTGGTCCATACTACACTAAGATTATGCATATTATATACTATTGACATGTGGGATGACATTATTGTTCTAGAACCTTTTACATCCTTATATGTGACACATGATAGTGTGACTGTGACTTGTGACCAAATATGTGACGCTTTGTGACAGTTACATATGACATCATGCTAATACCTAATTCTAAGTCCAAATAAAAAATAAATGGAAAAGAAAATAGATAAAAATAAGAATGAAAATAAAAATAAAATAAAGTCCACCATCTTTGATTCTGACAATAGTGTTATGGCAACCACTAATCAAAACAATCAATAGCACACTAAGTAGTCTTATAGAGTAAGAGTCTTGTGGAAATCACAAGAAAACTTGACAAGAAGTCCTTGATGTATTCCTACACTATATATACTACTATTATAAGTCCTACTCTAAACTACATATGCTATCCATAAGTTACTATCCATAAGTTACCACAAGATGAATATGCTGTAGCTATATTCTTGATGTTATTGTTCTAGTTCTTTCTACTATGTTCTAGACCTATGATATCACATCATGTGACCACAGTCACATGCCTCTTCATCATCATCCAAGAAATAAAAGAAAAATCAAATCAAAGAAAATAGATAAAAGGAAAAGAAAATCAAAATAAAATATAAGAGTTCAAGCATACCATGACAGATAGCTTCAGAAGATCTATACTCCAGTGAATTGAACTGCCAATAAGCCATCTTATACTAGTGGTGTATTACATTTCAACAACTAGCTAAGTATAGTGTATATAGTTAGGAGTACAGTAGGGAAAAAGTATTTGTGGCAGATCACATTAACTCTCCCTGAGACTACTAACAACCATCAACTAAAAGGTACATCAGCAGGTAAAGAATCAATCTTATCAGTTCCAAGAAATTGATATTGTGGAGGAGCTAACATACCAGGCAGGAACGGTCAGAGGGATCTTCACAGTCGTCTATTAGAAGTGAAAATATGAAGTCAGATCAAGTTGCCCGGTACCTGCCATTGTCAAGATACGAGGAAAGAATCGGGTTTAGGCAGCAAGAATGATATCCGTGGTCTAGACATGGATATACAAAGAAACGACGCACTACTTCATTGTATTCGCTGCAACTCAGGCTGGATCATCATCGCTATTATGGCTACGGCACTTCATAGCACCAATGGTGGCCCAGCGCACCCATCCAATGCCAGCCAAGTTAAATAATCTATGCGTTACTTACCGCAAGACCCTATATACGGCATCCATTTTCATTTGAACGAAAATTTGGTCAAGCACATGGAAATTTAAATACCAAGAAAGTGGGTAGTGTCGGGGGTGAAGTAGGACAAGACGAAATGCATTGATATTGAACCAAGATGAAAAAATTCAATTGAAACAGGCGGTCCAGAAAATCAGTGAAATTCTACATTTAAGAATGGAAAGAGTTGACGCTCACGGAAAGACTCGTCTCTTTATATTTGATGCTCATGTCTGCCGCTGTGAGTCGCATTGCCTCGATAGCTTCGTCAAGGGTAACAGTATAAATCCCGTGGCTGGATATGGAAAGCTGGGCGGCTGTGACAGCTTTCACGGCTGTTTTACCAACGATGAAACAAATTCCAAAGTGAGTTTGACCGTAGTTTGGAAATTGAAAGTCATCATCCTGCAGGTGGACCATGTGCAGTTGATGGGAGATAAGAAAGACAATTTTGAGAGAAATAAAGTCGAGAGAAGAAAAGAAGGAGAAAAAGGAAAAGCAAGTGGAAGTAAGAAGGTAATAGGAGCAGCGGGCCGGGTGAGAAAAGGACGTGCCGGTCCAAGAAGCAGGTTGCAAGAAAGAATTATCGAGCACCATCAACGATTGAATAACCAACACCACACCATAGGGAGAGACAAATATACTCAACAGTTAGCCCCACGGGATTTCAAGAACAGCATTTCAAGAATAGCACAAGGGAATATCTACTTACCTCCCAGACTGTTTCTCTCCTAGTGCCAGTGAAAGGACCCATCCAACATCATAGTCCATTCATCCAACATGTATCATAACCCACCAGAAAGCACCGAACATCGAATAGTGAATCATACACCACATCGAAGAACAGAACATGTAGACCAGCCAATACAAATTCAAACGGATACAGAGCCAAGCGGGTTCCCATAGAAAATTCAGTCAGATTCAGCATCTACCATGAAAGGGAATCACGTACTATACAAGGCACCTGGACTAGTCCATCTATAGGGTCGCAAGTGAGGCCGAGATTGTGTTCTAAGTATAACGGTCAGTCCAATGTAGTATTATATGAGTGCAGATGTGCCGATGGCGAAATAGGTATCATGGATGCGCCATGAGTTCCAGTGAGTCCAGATGAACACCAATAGGTTTACTCACCTATCCCAATTTCGGCCGCCTGGAATGGTTGTTGCGATTCAGCCATCGCTAGGATAACGAAGTTCGATAAGGTGTAGGATGGACCTACCTGAAGTACCGTCTCTGGCGAGGCTGTACAAGTGGCAGCATGGCCAAGTCAATGTTTAACACAAAGTTTCGAAGATACATACCACCCATACATGCAGCAAAACCCGCACTGGCCATGGAGCAGGCGACTATTCACCCAGACCCAGACGATGAGCCGGAACATCAAGATAAAGATACTGAAAAATAACGAAAATGACCTACCGCCAACTTCTGCCTGACAACCGCCCTCTGCAGCGGAAATAGTACTTCCCCGCTTAAATAACATCCCGACAGCCTATATAAGGAGGAAGAAAACGAGGAATTAGTAACACGCCCCGCAATGCTGTCAAAATCCAAACTCCATCAGTCGAGAAATAATGGTAGAACAGGTCACAAACTCCGATCCGACATATGAAACAGCCCAACTAGACACCAGAACAGAATTCAGCGCAGGGTAACATCAAACATAGGTAAATCCAAGTGAAGCACCGCAGTGATACATTCAAGAGAACCAAAAGGAAAAGAGATGGACTTACGGCGGCCGTCAACAAGAATGTCTCGATGCTCCGAACAGGATCATCACTGACAAACTTTGAACAATCAACCACCCACCCGGTCGCGAGCCGATCAAATGAAGACGATCAAGTTCAGCCGGAAAATCAAAGGATGTCAAGCCGTCCAAACAAGACAAAATCCGCGAACGAGGTTAAAAACGATGAAGATTGACGATTGTAAGACATGAACATACGGTCAGCGCACCCCATAGGCAGAGCCCGAAAAAAATACGCACTTCGACGATGTATTTCAGAACTGCAGGTATAACTCCCGCAGCACCGTTCGTTGGTGAGGTGACAATTCTTCCTCCGGAAGCATTAACCTCATTGACCGCGATAGCGTAGCATGACAGAAAGTCCATGGCAGGGATAACGGTTTTTCTCTAAGATGATGGATTTGAATGTGATTCCAATCCGGTGCCGAGCGAAGGGAGTGTGAGAAAGTTTGATGCATTTGAGGGCAATTATTCAGAAGAGCAGAAAAGAGAGGAATATTCAGGATCCTCAGACATCAATGACGTAACCCCAAAACATAGCACCAGTGGGCGAATGACCAGAATGCAGAACCAACCAGTAATGATAGTAAAATAGAACGGCTCAAGTAAGATATTGGGATACCAATATCATTTTCTGGCAGCAAACCGAAGACGGCGCAATGGAGAAGCATAAAACAACTCACGGGAGGCATAGGTATGATAGCATGATTCATGGATCCAACGATCTTAGGTACGCGTTTCAACTTCGCGAGAATTACTCTCCTCCTTGCAGCTTGACTTTCCGCTCGATTTCGTTCCGCCTCAAGCCCAGTGGAGGACAAGTCTTGCTCTTCGTAAATATCCTTATCGTCTTCTTCTAAAACTGCTGTAGACGTCCTCGATGGTGGCAACAGCCTGGAATCGAGGCGTGGACCAGAGATGGCATCAGTCGCTATGTCAGAATCCAGATCTATAGCCGGTACACCGAACGAGGAAGCGACTCCAGGATAAAATCTATATCAATGCAGGAGTTGATCAGCGCATGAGGAAGGAAGGACAAGGACAGAAAGGGGATGATCAGGAGGGATCTATAGAGTGCACATCTATCGTCCGTCAGTTGGTAGACCTGATGGAGCAGGAAACAAAGATTGCGTTACTTGGGGTTAGGCTACATCTGTCGCTGAAAAACATTCAACTGAGTGTGGGGTGGAGAATTAGGCGGAAGTCAAATGTCGTCAGGCATGGGGAATGTGGCTGCATCAGAGCCCCGGAACAAAGAGCAGAAACCAAGTACAATCCGTGTGAACAAATATCTGACTGGATTTTGTTCCGAAACCAACGGAAGCAGAGCATGGGACGGGTCACAGTTCAGAGAAGAAAGACAAAGTGAACATCTAAGCTTCTCGTTGAAGCTCATGCCGTAATGAAATGGACCATGGCCATGAAGGTTGGCAATGAATCAAAATAAGACACGCTATACTCACCCACGCATTAATCGTTTATACAGTACTGGAGCCCTTCTTCTTAATCTAAGTCGTCCAGGAAGTGTACGCTCGGTCGTAGAAACACCTGCATGAATGCATTCGTCCATAATTTGCCAAATTCTCATCAACTGTTAAAGAACGGGGCATCTGATCAATCCTCATTTCATGAAATGCATACATACTTTCTTATGAACCTCTTCTTCTGTATAACCAAAAAATTTCTGTTGATCAACTGACGTCAGCACACCGTGTTTGGCGCTAGGCAAGTCGAATACTCCATGACTTACCTCATTGTCGTGCACGATTTGCGCTATGCTTAACTGAGCAAAAATAAAGCGAAAATGGATATGTCACTAAAGTATCGAGTTATGCTCCACTTAGATTGCTCACATTATGTTTCTGAGTTAGAGCGAGAAGGGTGGCACCTGTATCGAACGGATATGGTGGTTCTAGATCGTCAGCGTATTGTCCATTGCCTTGGTTATTTTCTTCTGCAGTTAGTTTTGATTTGTCTGGTGTTGATGTGTCATTTGAACTCCACGCTGAGGTCTGAATATCGGAAGAGGTAAGAGTAGCAGGGGACACTGCTGTTATTAGTGTTAGAGCCTCGAATTTTCCTGTAATTAACGAAGTACCCGACGAAGGATTGCAGAGTAAATGACTTCGATGCAATCTTGCTCCGTGAACAGCTTTCTTGTCAACATCTTTATAGAACAGATTCTCATCCACTATGGGCACACACCCCAAATCAACCAACGATCAACTCCCTCACATACACTCACCTTTAGTTTTCTCGTTAACAACAAATCCACCTCCAACGCTGAAATACTCATTTGTAGCCAATAAATCCCCATCTTCGTCAAACGCACTGAATCTCATTCCATTAGGATGGGTTTTCAAGACAATATCATACCGCCACAGCATATCTCGATCCATATCGTAGTTAATTCTGTGAGTGCCGCCCAGCATGAGGTTTTTGGTTTTGATGATGCTGGTGTATCGGGATGGAATAGTTCCTGTATCTATCGTTTCTGGATCAGAACCTGCAGGCATAAACATCAAGTTTTTTGGGGGCAGTCAGACTGTTGGGCGCTTGTCGCATGATCCGGAAGTGGCGCATTCACCTTCAAGACCCAAAAGAATGGCCTGTGGTGTATGATGCCTTCGCGGAACGAGGGTGAGAAGGGGACATGGTATGGTGTAACGGAAAGCAATGTTCACCCTTTTCCTGTTTTACGTTGACACGCGGGCGACACGGTCACAAGACAGAAATTTTGCTCAATATCAATCTCTTCGTATCTTGACAGAAAATGGAAAGTTTTACCAGTTGCAGCTAACGATCCGTATCTAAAGCCAGATACTGTATTAGCAAGGAACCGGTTACTATGAAAGGTGACTCACAAATTTATCTTGACAATAGCCACCTTTCACCCAGTACTAGCGTTCAATATATGACTCAGAATCCAGGCACTGAAATGGTGATACCTTTTCCAACAAACTGAGCTCTTTCAAGTCTGTGATGAAGATCCTGGCAGCACGCATGGGGCCGACAGTATGCGACGAGGATGGGCCAACTACATGATTGGTCTCAATACCTTGATCACACCAAACACGAAGAGTGGGACAAACCTCCGATGCTAAATAAATCAAACGTCGAAATGACAGCATGCCCAGAGGTGATCGTCTGTCGTTTATCCTCGTTGCAAGATTCTTGACGGAGAGCCATGTTAAGGCATCTCCTGGTCACCAGTGAAGTTGCTAAGAAAAGTCTGCTGCTCATGGAACTTGGGAAATGAGTATGAGAGAGCGGATGTTTTGATGATGACAATGAAACAAGTGACTTGAAGACTCGAACAAGCATGGCCAGTAGACTCACGAACAAGACGAAAGAGAAAAACAAAGAGAAGCGCCTGAAATAGAAGATGGTCCGAAATCACACGGGGTATAGATGATAAGAGAGGACTTGACTTGACACTGGTACGGACGGGTTGTGATCACGTGTTAGATATTGATGGGGTGTAGTCTTGTCAGTTTAGGGCCCTAATGGCCTCAGCCACACCCACCCGCGAAAAAGACAGATTACTGCAAATGGCCAGTAATAGGGACCAAAAACCCTTTCACAGGTCTTTTGCCTACCCATCGGGCTCGCAATCCAGTTTCCAGACATCGGGATCTACTTCTCTTTCATCTTCCCAGGTCATCTCAGTCGACGCCCTACTCAAAATCCACGAAGCTGCCCAAGATCCTAAAAGCGCTGCGCTTGATCAGGCAGTCAATGATAGGAATATATCTGTCTCTCAGAATGCTCAACTTTGGAAGATCATTGAAAAGCAGCGGTCGGGCTACAACCAGATTCTCAAAGAACTTGAGAGAGTTAGAGCGGAGCGTGACTCTTACAAGAACAAAGTGCTTGCCCTTGGAGGGACAACAGACCAGCGTTCTAAGTCTAGCGATCGGACTGTAATGTCCATCATCGATGCAGCCGATGCCTCGACAAATCCACAACTCACAGTTTCACGACATCACTCATCAGACGATAACGGTCAGTTCCTTATGCTTTCTTAGACAATTAGCTGACCCTACTTAAATGCAGAGACAGCACGATCCCAGTCATTTAATTTGCATTCTTCTCGCTCTCAAGAACCACTGTCTCAACGTACCAACAACCCACTCCAAAGTAACACTAACTTAACCTCTATATCAACTTCTCATGCACAGATCCCTCCTTTTGTTGCTCCATCTGTTTCCCCCATCACTCCAAAGCCTCCAAAACCTTCCCTCACTTCTCTCGTCGTTTCACAACGTCCAGATTTTCAGTCCATGCCCATGTCCTCTTCAAAAACACTAAGTCCAGAAGAAATGACTTCCAATCCTGGGCATTCGCAGTATCACGAAGACGGCTTCACAGAGAGTGGCAACAGCGTTTCATCGGGCAATACCATCCCTGTGGTTTCTGTGGTCCAATATACCCTACCTCAGCAGCCAAGTGCACCTACTGTGCCATCTGATATCCAAATAACCACGTCGCCTGTCACGCCGCAGACTGCTGGTCCACAAATGCAAGCTGCTAATTTGCCAGCTATTTCCGACTCGGAGGCTGATCCTCGTATTTCGCGGATAACCCTATCAGATGAAACCAGCAGACATATTGTCAACATGGCTGCTTCACCTGTTCCTAGTCCTAAACATAACGCTGTATTTGTTACCTCCACCGCGGGTCCGAAACCTCGAGTTTCTTCGAACCTTGTTCCTCAACAACAACAGCAACGTGAGGGTGAGTTTCTGAATTCCGGCAGCGAAGGAGATGGCGACGGCGACGAAGTGAAAGAGGATACAGAAGAAGATGAGAACGGAGATTTGTTGTATGGCGAGGATGAAGATGAGATGGACCTTGAATCCGTTCAAGATCGGACCAAATTAGTTGGACTTGATAATAATCACAGTACCACCGCCCCTTCGGTTTTAGATCAGCAATCTCTGTCTGGCGCCTGCCCCCATACTAGCCCACTCTCCGATCCTGCAGATCTAAGACGGCAAGCACAAATACGCACACTTTCTTATTCCCAAATGCAGTGGCAAAAATCAACTTTTGAAGGGGGTTTAGCTAGAATAACTGGTGGTGGTGGTGGTGGTGGTGGTCAGGTTCCACCCGGGTCCCAATCATTGATCAATAATACGGATTCCGCGTTATCTTCATCCTCACAATACTATCCCACTAGATCTCAGTCACAGCAAGCGCAGCAGACAGGTGTTGCACTTACACCTGCACAAACGCCACCTCATGGCGAGTTCTCCCTATCAAATCCTGCAGATATGTCAAGTAGTACACTCTCCTCTTTTACCGATATGCGTGCCCTCCAATCTCAGCGTGACCCGCAATATCGCGCTCTGCCCCTCCTATCCTCCGACCTCCCGACAACGCTCATCCAAGTCTCTCAGTCCCTCGTACGTCCGAACGACCGAGGCAAAGAAGTATTATCCTTCGTTATAATTGTCCATCCTAATCCTGCTAATCCAGCAAAGGAGCCATGGAAGGTGGAGAAGATGTACTCAGATGTTGTTGCACTTGATGCGAGAGTAAGAGGGAGTGTTGGAAAAGCGACTGCGAAGAAAATTGTGAGTCTTCCAGAAGGGAAACTGTGGAAAGATCATGCACCTGCGAAAGTTGATCATCGAAAGGTGTGCATCTCATGATTTCGAATCCTAGGTTATCTCATCAATTCCCTCAATAGGCGATATTGGAATCGTACTTGCAGTCACTCGTCAAATTATCATCTCATAAATCTAACGACGAAGTCATCGCTTTCTTGACCTCTGATATTGTTCGTGAAGCTCGTCAACCAGTGATGCAAGCAGGACATAAAGAGGGATATTTGACGAAACGAGGAAAGAATTTTGGAGGATGGAAGACGCGATATTTTGTGTTAAGTGGACCCGTATTGGAATATTATGAGTCCGTGAGTCTATTCCTTTTCGAATTATTCATCCCAGGATATGTCTCTAATTTGCCTGATCTATTTCGCCTGGTTGACACAAATCCGTGTGCGTTCCGCCCCTCAATATGGCACCTTTCCAACAGCGTGGTGGAGCACACCTTGGCTCAATCACCATCACGGGTGCTCAGATTGGTCGTCAGCAACGTTCATCTAACCACCACTCGTCTTCCACCCATCATCATGATGCGGGAGGTGGTCATAGTACAGATGAGAAGGAATATCGTCATGCGTTTCTTATCGTTGAAGCGAGAAAAGCTGCTGGAGGATCACACCCAAGGCACGTGTTGTGTGCGGAGAGCGATGAAGAGAGAGATGCATGGGTTGATATGCTTGTGAGGTACTTCACGGGAAAGTATAGTGAGGAGCCATTGAGTGTTCCTACCCCACAGACTCCTGTTGCTGTACCTCCATCTTTACAATTAGGTTCTGCCACTGGCTCTGGTGGAGGACAGGGAGGAGTGCTCGGCCCGGCACATTATAACGTGAACGTGGACGAGTACAGCACCAATTCAAATTCAAATTTGAATAGGAGTGCCAGTCCGATTAAAGGGATAGACCCCTCACCTGTTGAAAGGTCTGCTTCCTTTCAAAGCAGACATCCCAACGTCACCTCTGCGAATAACAGCAATGTCAGCCTCAACAGTTCTAGTAACAATATCAGTGCTAGGAAGATATTGGACCGACTTCCTGGTCTTCCATCAAGTTTACCGGATCCATCGTCGTCCCCTTTATTTGCTGCCGCTTCCTCTGGTGCTGCAGCAGGAGTTTTGGACAGGCCCAATTCAGATTTGGGGCACTATTCGCATTCTCAAGATAAGTTAAGGAAGACTCCTGAACAATATCGCAAGTCTATCCATCCGCCTACTATCTCGGCCAGCCAGAACGATAGTGCCTTTCATGTTAGTACCGGTACCGAAGGAGCTGTTGATAGGTCTACTTCTCCCAGTAAGCCAGGCAATAGTAACAAGGTGAAAATTTCGGGGCCTATGAATGGAATGCCCATCCCTTTTGGTTGTGATTTTGGTGGCGGGAAAGATAGAGAGAAGGAGAAGGACAAAGAGAAGGAAGAAAGGGATGGGATTGGGGGTGCGGCAGGCGGGAACGAGAGGCGAGAAAAAGCGAGATCTAGATTCTGGCCTGGATGGAATAGTAAGACTGGTAATGGTAAGCTACTCTATCCCCTCCTAATCTTAAAACTGAATCATGCTCATTCTAGTTGGTGAAAAACAAATCGCAGCCCTGGCCATCCCTCGTTCCGTATTCGGCGTCCCACTTGATGAATCACTCGATGTCTCGCAGATCTGTAACTTACCATCAATAGTGTTCCGCTGCATCGAGTACCTAGAGGCGAAGAAGGCGGACCAGGAAGAAGGAATATATAGGTTGAGTGGGAGTACGGCTGTGATCAAAAGCTTAAAGGACCGGTTTAATGCGGAAGGAGATGTGAATTTGCTGGCGAGTGATGAGTACTGGGATCCCCATGCAATTGCGGGACTGCTGAAGAGTTATCTGAGGGACCTACCTGCAAGTATTTTAACAAAAGATTTGCATTACAGGTTCTTGACGGTGATTGGTATGCCACATGCGTTCTCTCTTTCTGATTTGCGCACTCAACCATTTAACAGACTTAATTGATGCACAAGACCGCATTCGAGAACTCTCGCAACTGATTTCATTGCTCCCTCTCGCCAACTACAGTCTCTTACGCGCACTGACGGCTCATTTGATTTCCATCGTACAAAACGCGGTCACGAATAAGATGACGATGCGAAACGTTGGCATTGTTTTCTCACCCACGCTCGGTATTCCTGCTGGAGTGTTAAGTTTGATGCTGGGAGAATTCAATCTTGTGTTTAACGTTGATGCTGGAAAAGAGCCACCGAATGAGAGCGAGGAGACGATCGAGGGAAATTTGGCAGATGATGATACGTTGAGGAGGAATAGTCGACAATATTTTGATACTGCTACTGATCAAATTCTCGGGCTTGTTGGACGTAGTCTCAATGGTAAGTTTCTATTCATTCAGCTCAGAAAGCTCTCCGAACGATTCGGAGTCCAGGGGAACTGTTCCTGAAGTGGGGTGTTCTTTTTCGGGTGTTCTAGCCGCCTTCGCTGCAAGGGGATCGATTAGTTCTATGTTTTACAAGCCTCCTTTCTGACTTTTTCCTCTGATGATTATCAACCTGACTAATTATCTCCTCTGCCGACATTTTCCCAGCTCTAGTTCCTACGGACGATGTACAGTCTGAAGCAGAGGATTGCTCCGTGCAAGACAATGAGAGCGAGACTGAAACAACAGAATCGGCGTCGATGTCCTCAGGGACTGCTGCTATATTCTCGACACCTGTGCGTGATGGCGATCAATTTGATGCGCCACATATGTCTAGCTCGAAGTCGTCCAAAGCGGGGCGTGTGATGAACAGTAAACTGGTAATTACACCTACGAAGGGGTTGCCGAGAATCTCAAAGATACCTGGGTTGCCTGCGTCTCCGAGACCACCGTCTTCGCCGACGATGAGACCTACTGACACAGCTACGCCTTCTGTCTAGAAGTGATCTAATATTTTCTGGCCTCTCAGTGTTCCCATGGCTGCTTTTTTTTTGACAGTTTGTCTTGGGACTGAATGGTTTGAAGCGAGTAAAATCTATGTTTATCCTATTCCCTATCAGTTTCTGAATTGACATATACCACTTCTTGATACCTCTCATTTCATTGAATTGCAAGTTGCATTGTAGTGAACGATCCACATCCCCTCCTGTCCATCTATCATCTTGCACGCTTTCTAGTAGACACTCGAAATTAACCTTATTTTCCTTCTCTCCCACTCACTTTCTCGTGTTAATAATTCTACATACAGATTGTTCATAGAGATAACTTGGGGCCCATTAATAGCACTCAATCACTGGGGATCACTTAGGTATGTAGGGTCTCTGGTGATTATTTTGGAGAAAGAAAGGAGGATATGTGTGTGTACTAATGCAAGTAGGTTGTTGATTGGATGAACTGTGGGAACTTATCTGACATGACAAATCTGGGATAACTTGGCTTCAGCTTGTGTGCAGCACCTCTACATGTCATATTGGTTGCAATTTGAGGAAGAGGACTGGAAGTGAGTAGAACATGAGGGAGGTCAGAAAGTTGGACATGTTGCTGTTGGCACTGAAGAGAAGTGTCAACATTAGTCAATTTTCAGACTAAAAAGTACAGAGTATCTATGTGGCTTAAATACTAGTACTTAGTAACTAAGACAATATCTGAGAAACAGAAGAGACAGATAATTACTCAGGTTATACTAAAATCCTTAGATGTTGTCCAGAGTTTTATAAAGATCATAAGAGTGTCATATGATTAGTTATGAGGTAATCAGCTATATCATAGTCTGATTGATCTACACTGGAAGAAGTTATGCAGATCAGAAGAAAGAAGAGCTACTTTCAGAGATATTTTGCATGGAGCAGACCTGGATAAGTATTAATAATCTTGGATGTGCTCAGATTAGAATGTGATATAAGATAAGAATAAGACAAGATATAACTGTATTGGAACACTGGGAATCCTCCAAATTGTACTGTTTCTATATTTGTTGTAGGACTTTTTTTGTATAATGGCTCAAAAACTATCTTAATTAATTTCATTTTTTGAACAAATTAACTTACGTTATGTAATATATTACAATTGTCAAGATCACAAGAAGTGGACTTAGTTTTTTCTTATTTTCTTATGCTCATTTTCATTTTCATTTTGCTATTTTTAGAACTAGGATTAGGGTTAAAGTGATGAGATCACACATCAGTCACATCACATAACATGGTCACAAGTCATGAGATGTGTAAAAGAAGGTAGAAGGTTCTAGAAGAATGATGTCATACAACATGTACAATGTGTTACAAACTCAAAACCTTAGAGCTGGTTAAGAGAATAAACCTTGTATTGGGTTAACATAAGAGAACTTGATAGAGAACTCTGTACAGGATTGTCTATCTTATATACAAATACCTAATAGTCTGTATGAGCTA
>Ga0157368_1000831_pt1 | contig 13999 bp, 10 predicted proteins | sample AttbisABBM3_FD_113146 | JGI IMG/M metagenome (GOLD analysis project Ga0157368, IMG submission 113146) | Fungus gardens microbial communities from leaf cutter ant in Botucatu, State of São Paulo, Brazil - Atta bisphaerica ABBM3 | ecosystem: Host-associated > Fungi > Mycelium > Unclassified ...
AGCTGAAACTAAAAATCCACCGGTACCTGCCGCAGGATCCTGAATAAGCTCGCCAACTTGTGGCTTGATGCATCGTACTATGCAGTTGATTAGTGCTCGAGGCGTAAAATATTGTCCGGCACCGGATTTTGTTTCGCTGGCATTTTTTTCCAACAAACCTTCGTACAAAGCACCTAGCCCATCTTTTTGAGCGCTAGACCAATCGATTTGATTCAGTGTTTTGATTATTTGCTCTAAACGTTTGGGCTCACTGAGACGGGTCTGAGCATTTGAATAAATAGCCTCTATGAGCGGATCTTCATGTGCAAGTTCACCATCGTCATTTTTACCTGTAGATAAGCATCGTAGAATTCGCTTGTAATCATTGAGCAGGATTATTCCCGATTTACCAGCGATATCCTCCCAGCGACAACCTGCTGGGAGTGGGTGTTCCTTGATGATGCCGGCTGCAGTATTCTCATGAGCCATTTTTATGAATAGTAGAAACACTAATTCAGTCACATAATCACTGTAACTAATACCATCGTCACGTAAGACATCACAAAGGTTCCAGAGTTTTTGTACGATATCATTGTTAGTCATAATGTGCTCATGGTTGACTTTTTGCATAGAACCTATTAAAGCATCTTCGGTGTCAATACCGCTACATTAACTTTTTAGATGATTAACGATTTGATTTTAAATTACTTTTTAAGTTTTGCTTTGTTTTTACACGATAGATGCTCATGATCTAGCTCCAACGAAAGACGATCCAGAAACCTATTTTGATCATTTCTGTTTCCAGTAAGTTCATAGTGTTTCGGTTATTGAGCTTTGCTGCATTCTCTCAGACTGTCCAGCTATTCGAAACGACTTCAGCTTGCTTAAGTATCAATTCAACTGTGTAAGGCGTTTTATCCGGTGGATACTTATATTTACGTAGCGTTTGGCGTACTAGAACACGCAGTCTTGCACGCACGCTTTCACGGACCTGCCAGTCAACAGTTGTGGATTTTCGTAATTGAGCTGTCACTTCAATCGCTAGCTTTTTAAGGATGTCATCTCCCAGCTCACGCACGGCACTTTCGTTTTCAGCTAACGCATCGTAGAAAGCAATTTCATCCGGGTTCAGCCCCAATGCGTCATCGCGCGCCATTGCTTCCTGGAACGCCTTCGCCATCTGGATCAGCTCTTCAATCACCTGTGCAGTTTCGATCGCCCGGTTATTGTATTTGAGCAGCACGGCTTTCAGGCGGTCAGAATATTTCTTCTGCTGCACCACGTTATTACCGGAGCGAGCATGAATGCCGTCATTGAGCAATTTTTCCAGCAACTCTACCGCCAGATTACGTTGCGGCATTTCCCGCACCTCTTCCAGGAACTCATCGGACAGCAACCCTATGTTTGGCTTGTCCAACCCGGCCAGAGCAAAAACATCTTCAACGCCTGTAGCGACAACGGCGTTATCGAGGATCTTGCTCAAGAGGGAGTTTTTCTCTGACTGGCTAAACTTTGCTGCCGGATTCAGTTTTAGAAGCGCGACACGGATTGCAGAAAGAAAGGCGAACTCTTCTTGCAGTGGTTTCGCTTCATCCAGCGTATTACAAAGCGACCACGCTTTAGTCATTGCCAGTGAGACATCAAGGTAGCGTTTTTTACCGTCATCCAGCTCCAGAATGTAGTTAACGGCATCGCGTAAAAACGCTAATGGATCGCGAGAAAAGCCCTCGTAGCTAAAGCCGGGTTTTCCTGCTGACGGCGCAAACATCCCGTGAATAACATCGATTTTTTCCAACAGAATGGCAAAGGCTTCCCGCGCATCCACCGTGGTCTGCCCTTTCCCTTTCGAATCAGTATATGTTTTCAGAGCCTGCTTCAGCTCGTTGGCAATGCCGATGTAATCCACCACCAGCCCGCCGGGCTTATCGCGGAATACGCGGTTAACACGCGCAATGGCCTGCATCAGGTTATGGCCGCGCATCGGTTTGTCGATGTACATGGTGTGGCAGCAGGGCGCATCAAAACCGGTTAGCCACATATCGCGGACAATCACCAGCTTCAGCGGATCGTTCAAATCCTTAAAACGGGCTTCGAGCCGCTTTTTAGTCTGCTTGTTATATATGTGCGGCTGAAGATGGTCTTTATCGGATGCCGAGCCCGTCATGATGACTTTGATAGCACCTTGTTCGACATCAGTGCTGTGCCAGTCCGGGCGGATCGCCACAATGGCATCATAAAGTTTGACGCAAATATCACGGCTCATGGCGACAATCATCGCTTTACCGTTCATGGCCGCATTGCGCGTTTCAAAGTGCTGAACCAGATCGGCGGCGACCTGCTTGATGCGAGGCTCTGAACCTACCAGCTTTTCCAGACGGCTCCAGTCACCTTTCGTTTTCTCTTGCTGCCCTGTCTCTTCATCTTCCACCAGTTCATCCACCTGATCGGAGAGCGTTTCCAGCTCCTCATGGTTCAGGTCGAGTTTTGCCAGCCGGGATTCGTAATAAATCGGCACCGTGGCGCCATCATCGACTGCATCCTGAATGTCGTAGATAGAGACGTAATCACCGAACACGGCGCGGGTATCTTTATCTTCAGACGCAATCGGCGTACCAGTAAACCCCATAAACGAGGCATTCGGCAGCGCGTCGCGCATGTGTTTGGCGTAGCCGTATTTATAGATGCCCGTTTCGCGGTCCAGCGTGGCGCTCAGGCCATACTGGCTGCGGTGTGCTTCATCGGAAATCACCACGATGTTGCCGCGCAAGTTGAGCGCCGGATGACTCAGCTCACCATCCAGCGGCGCAAACTTCTGCACGGTGGTAAAGATGATGCCGCCTGATTCACGAGCATTAAGCAGCTCGCGCAATTCATCGCGATCGTTGGCCTGCAATGGTGTCTGCTTTAATAAATCCTGTGCCTGGCAGAAGGTGGCGTATAACTGCCCATCGAGATCGTTACGATCCGTCACCACCACAATGGTCGGGTTGTTCATCTCCGCCTGTTGCAGCAGTTTTCCGGCGTAGCAGCACATAGAGATACTTTTGCCGGAGCCCTGGGTGTGCCACACAACACCCGCTTTTTTACTGCCGGGGGTAATGTTACTGCGCAGCGGCAAGTGTTTACCGGTAGAGGCCACAATCGTGGCCGCGACGGCTTCGCGCACCGCGTGAAACTGATGATAGGCGGCTATTTTCTTGATGAGTCTTTTGCCGTCATTCTCGAACAAAATAAAGTAACGAATATAGTCGAGCAAAAGTTCCCGGTTAAAAAAGCCCTGAACGACGGTTTTTAACTGCCAGTCAAACTGTGGTTTATCATCTTCGTTAGCCACCGTTTTCCACGGCAGAAAACGCTCTTCATCAGCGGTCAGCGAGCCGATACGCGCATTCTGCCCGTCGCTCACCACCAGCGCTTCGTTGCAGATAAACAGATCGCTGAGTTCGTTTTTATAGGTCTGCAACTGATTAAACGCAGCCCAGATATCGGCATTAACATCAATCGGGCTTTTCAATTCAATCACCGCAACTGGCAGGCCGTTGATATAGCCAATCACATCCGGGCGCCGCACCTGCTTTGTGCCCTGAATGGCAACCTGGTTCACCACCATAAAGCGGTTATTGGCTGGATGGTTAAAATCTATCAGCAGCGCTTTATCGTGAACGACTTTCTCTTCACGCTTGTACTCAACGGGCACACCGTCGAGAAACAAATGGTGAAATGCTTTGTTGCTGACGACCAGATCCGGGCTTTGCGCATGGGCGATACGCAGTATCACCTCTTCGAGCACGGCAACAGGAAGATGAGGATTGATGGTTTGTAGCTGTTCCAGCATCACCGGGCGCAGAAACACATCATGAAATGAAGCACGCAGCGGGTTGTCGCCATCCGGCGCGATATCGGGCCCGTGCAGCACTTCCCAGTCCTGTTCAGCAAACCATTTCAGGCATTGCTGTTCTAAATCGTCTTCGCTCAGCATTACTCTTCCTCTCCCTCGGTAATCATCCCGCTCTGTTTCAGTTCCATCGCCAGCTCCAGCAGGCTCGGGCGAATCGCTTTTTCCAGACGGTTCATGCTATCCATCATCCAGTCGATAATGGCAGGCCAGATCTCTTTATTGCCGCCGTCAAACGCCTTTGAACAGACGATCTGGCAGCTTTTTCGCTCCGGCAGTAGTCGCCAGTCGAGCGGCTCGCCAAACAGCGATTCAATTTGCGCTTTACGTTCCTGCAGGCGCTCAAATAACCAGGTGTTTTCCAGCGCATCCCCACGCGAAATATTGAGCTGCACGCGAGCATCTCTCTGGGAAAAGATCAGCTCAAACGGCACGCCGCTGACACCCGATCCGGCAGCCAGCCAGTGATCGGTTGAGGGAGCGCGGTTGTTAAACAGTGAACAGGGACTGGCACGGAATTTTTCCAGCGTCATCGTCCAGAACTCGCGGCGCAGATAATGGCGTTGCTGCAGTTCGCTACTGCTGGAGGTGGACTGTTCTTCCGCCTCTTTTTGCGCCATACCGATCATGTACGACTCCGCTTCCGGCGTCGGGATCACCTGGCGGATATCAACGAACACGTCTTCACCGAAACGATAAGGCGTGACTTTAAAGCACTGAACCCGGATACCAAACTGCATCAGCCACAGCGCGGTATTGGTGACCTCTTTGCGGAAATTGGCCGCAACCATGATAACCCGCTGGGTGCCTTTACGGTTGAGCACCCCTTCTTTGAGGCTTTCCCAACCCATAAATTCGGCGATGACGTCCGCCGCCTGGCGGTTCTCGTTGGGCTCGTGCTGATCCAGATAGAGCTGGAAGATCTCAACCACGCTTTCCTGACGCAAATTGGCACAGTAGCCTGCGTATTTCAGCGCCTGCCAGACCACGTCGCGCCCGGAGTCATCAAGCTTGTTCTCGATGATCACCAGATTGCCTTTTTTATCGAGTGCCAGCAGATCGAGGCGTTCTTTGGTGTCGTCAAAACTGGCGAACTCTTTCTGGATAATCAGCAGTTCGTCGTCGTTATCGCGGGTCAGCGCTTGGGGATTCTTCGCCAGCCACTCCTGCAGATGGTCGCGCTCGCGAAAACCGAGGCTGCTGAACGACACTTCCTGCAGAGAGTGCAGGCTGTTGGTGGGCTTATCGACTTTATACATTTTCCGCCTCGCTGACCGCCTGCTCGGCTTCCGGCAGAGTGATTTCGCCCGAGAGGAGTTTAGGGAGAAGGGTGTCGCGGAGATGGGTTAAGCTGGCATTTGTTCTTAGATTATTTTCAATATCACTGAACAAAGGGGTAACGATTTTCTCAAATCGGTGATTTACGATTTTAGAAGCTGTGAGTGTAACTACGGTATCAAAAGTAGATTTTGTAATGGTATCAAACACTGCACCGTGGGTATTTCGTTTTAGTACATCCACACACTGTTTAACTTTCAAATAGGTCAGCAGCGGGCCAGAGAACTCACCACCAGATATTGCATAACAGGATTGGTTCACTGTCATTTCAATGGCCGTTAACGCTAATTTCCCTACAGTCCCTCTTGCAGAAATTATTGTTGTGCCAATAGGAAGTAATTTTGCCGAGCTTTTATCCAGCCCTTTTTTCGTTATCTTCTCTGTGGTTTTAATAACGAAAACATCACTATCTGCAGGAGCATCCTTCACTGAGTACCAACAAATGTCGCCATTCCAAAATTCTGGCTCTGAACGTTTAGGTGTCCCTCCCCCAATTAATTTAATTTTTTCTGATAACGACGATAGTTCCCAACCTTCCGGAATCTCCCCCAACTCACTATCCTGCATCGCAGAAGGAAACAGCTCTGCCGTGGCTTTTAATTCGGCATATTGTTCAGGTTGTTCACGCTCAAAAACCGCCAACGCATCAGTGTCTTTCCCGGAAATTGCTGCCATAGCCGCAAGCGTAGCGTCTTCCTGCGAACCACCCGCTTCCAGCACTGCCATTTTGGCTTTTACCGGTTCAAAATCGACAAACCAGCTTTTGAACAGGGCTTGCGCCATTTGCTCTAGGGTTTGGTTGATTTTTTTATTGGAAGTTATTTTATCTTCAAGGCTTTTTAAGATTGATGCAATTTTTTCCTGAGCAACAATAGTATTAGGCACTCTAACATTTGCCATATGGACATGATTTCTATTGATACCAGGAACAGCAGCTTTATCACTGTAAACGTGAAAATCAATTGTCTGTAGTAAATAATAAGAAAAAAGTGGTGAGTTCCCTTTAAAATCCTCGACATAAAGTGTTGTGTTTAGTGGCCAAAAATCCTTAGGAATATAAAAAACCTCACCAATCGTACCATATCGACCAGTCACCACCCCAGGTCCTTTGGCCATTGATATATCATGAACACCAGAGTAGCCAGAGGACGAAATGATAGGAACATCACCATCTTTACGTTTTGCTTTTGGCAAATCGTAACCACGTTTAAGGTTTAGAAAATCCCCTAATGTAATATTAATCCACTCAAAACCCATAACCCAGCCCCCCCAGATTCGCCTTAATCTGCGCTTCCAGCTTCGCACTCTCTTCCAGCTGTTCTTTCAGCTGTGCCGTCAGTCGCGCCATCTTCTCAGCAAAGGGTTCATCGTCTTCATCCTGCTCGGCAGCACCGACGTAGCGTCCTGGGGTCAGCACAAAGTCATTTTTCTGAATGTCTTCCAGCGTTGCCGAAAAGCAGAATCCGGCTTCGTCTTCGTAGTCTTTATCCGCCTGCCATTTATGGAAGGTGTCAGCAATATTCGCGATATCCTCGCGGGTGAAATCACGCAGCACGCGGTCTTTCATAAAGCCAATCTTACGGGCATCAATGAACAGGACTTCACCTTTACGGTGCGCTTTGCCGTTACCGCCAGATTTGTCTTTGGTCAGGAACCAGATACAGGCCGGGATTTGGGTGTTGGTAAAGAGCTGACCCGGTAGCGCCACCATGCACTCCACCAGATCGGCTTCGATCAGGTTACGGCGGATTTCACCTTCGTTATTAGTATTGGAACTCATCGAGCCGTTAGCCAGCAGCAGCGCCATCGAGCCTTTCGGTGCCAGGTGGTGGATCATGTGCTGCATCCACGCGAAGTTGGCGTTGCCCTGCGGCGGCGTGCCGTACTTCCAGCGCACGTCGTTTTCCAGCTTCGCGTTCCACCACTCCTTCATGTTGAACGGCGGGTTAGCCATTACAAAGTCGGCACGCAGATCCGGGTGCTGATCGTCGAGTAAAGTGTCGGCATTTTTGGTGCCGAAGTTAAAGTCGATGCCCCGGATCGCCATGTTCATGGCTGCCAGACGCCAGGTGGTCGGGTTAGATTCCTGGCCGTAGACGGAGATCTTCTGCTTTTGTTCAGCAGCGTTGTAGTGCTTCTCGCCCGCATGTTCTTCAATAAAACGATCGCTGGACACAAAGAACCCGCCGGAGCCCATCGCCGGGTCATACACGCGGCCGTTATAGGGCTGCAGCATTTCGACAATCAGGGTCACGATGCTTTTTGGCGTGTAATACTGGCCGCCCTGTTTACCTTCTGCCAGTGCGAATTGCCCGAGGAAATATTCGTAAACGTGGCCGAGAATATCCTTGCTCTTAAGGTTTAGTTTCTCGCTCTTGTATTCCGGGTTGCTGAAGTTGGCGTCAGAGAAAGTGTTAATCAGCCCGGTCAACACCTCGTTGCCCAATTGATACTGGCTGATACGGTTGAGAATGCCTTTCAGTTTCGAGTTGGTTTTTTCAATTTCATCCAGCGCGTTGTCCACCAGCCAGGAGACGGAGCGCAGTATCACATCCTTTCCGGTGGTTTCATCCACCCACAGCACGGTGCCGGTTGGCAGCATAGCTTTGTTTTTCAGCGTTTCCCAGCGCGCCGCTTTCGGCACCCAGAAGACGTTTTTCTCGGTGTAGTAATCTTCTACTTCAAGCTCATCCAGCAGCGCCTGGGCGTACTCTTCGTCACTGCTGTAATTGTCGTGTGACATCGCGTAGATGTTGTCCGGGTTGCCGACATCACGAAATAACGTCATCAGCTCTTGCTGGCGCGCCTCGAAGGCATCGGACACATACTTCAGGAAAATAAGGCCTAGCACGACATGCTTGTAATTGGCGGCATCCATGTTGGCGCGCAGTTTATCGGCGGCCTTCCAGAATTTGTTATCCAGTTCGTTCAGGAACTGTTGTTCGGCGTTGTTCATGAAAATCCTCGGGAAAACACAGGGGCAGGCTAAAAGTGCCGCCACGAATTCGTTTTAGTTGTGTATGTTGCAAGATCATACCCGCAGGCACCTCAAGAGCAAGCGATACAGCCACTGAAATTGCGCTTGTTCTTTACAAGTACCAATCATCCAAAAAGCCATTTCAAAATCTTTGTAATTATATTTTTTTGAGAGGTTTGCTGCTTTGAGGTGCTAGCAGGGCTCGGAATATTTTGAACTGGCTGCGAAGCAGATGTTCTCGTCGGTGCTACATAATGCGTTGATGATTTATTAGGTACTACATGCTGAGTTTGCGGTTTTGCTGGTGCTACAGTTTGTGTAGAAGCCCGTAACTTGTTGAGGATTGCCTGGTTTGCAGTTGTGGCGTTAGTGCTCACAGGCTTAGGAGTTGAAGTGATGCTCTTACCCTTAATGCGCTCCAAGGCTTCCTGATTGCTGTTAGTATAAGTTGATATTTGTCGACTATCGTTTGGTCCAGCAAGGCGCCAGCGGGCATCTGTTTCTGAAAGAACGGTCATTTGCCCGATGGTCGTAACTGTTATTGATATATGTGAATATTTGTATTTTCCACTGACGTAGGGCGGTTCCATAAGACCGATTACACTAATCCATTTCCCGATCCATGAGGCATCAGGTTTTGAAGGCAAAGCGCTAATGCCTTCGTTCCATATTGATATTTTGAATATATTACCGCGCCAATCACCAAAATTGACAAAGATATATGGTTTTCCATTTCGGGCATAACTAAGTTTGACATCAATAACTTTACCGATGACTTCAACTTTATCACCAACTCGCTGAAGGCAAGAATTGTAATCCATGGCTGACAGGACGGTGTAAGCACCAATGTAACCAGGTTTCAGTCTGCTGCTTGGTATATTCCCATTTATACTAATAGTTGCCAAAGATACAGGAATGTTTCTACCAGCAATGAAGTCATCAAGGGAAGGCGTTTTTTCCATCGCTGAAGTGCAGACTGCGGCAAAATTCTTTACATAGGGGGAAAGCTGTTGAATGCGCGATAGCATCCCTAAGATGGAAGATGAACTGGGGTCTACAAAGTCATTAGCTCGAAAAATGATTGCATCCAGTTCCGAATTTGATTTATCCCAAATGGACGGATCGATTTGCAAGGTTTTAAGAGCTAGCCAGAGCGTAATAAGTGAGAAACGGTCCAGAGTGTGATTGAACGGATTCGTTGCTTTACGGCGGGGATGCTGAAAATTGACATGCCCCAGCTCCGAGCTTCCTAATGTCTTAATCTCATCAACGAACATTCCGTCATAGTCGATTAACTGGACGGTTGCACCTCCGTCGGAAACCATCAGGTTTCCGGTCTGGAAATCACCATGTGCTATTTTTTCTTTTTCAAGGTAGGCAGCAAGTGATTCAATCGATGCAGATAGTTTCGCTATTGCTTGCGCAGAACGCCTGTTGACCTCTAGGAATTCTCCAAGTGTCTCTCCCTTGGCCCATGCCATTTTGACAATAGGGTAAGATATTCCTTCGACTTTGATCCCTTGGGGCTGAAACTGGAAGTCGAGAAAATAGGGGGAGCGAAGGCTAGAAATTTTCCTCGAGATAGCCTCATAACGGCGTTCTAAAGCCTTTGACTCTCTATGAAAACAACGAACGGCGTATTTCTTAACGCCTGATTTGATCGTATAGGTCAGTGCAAAGCCACCGCTGATGGCTAGGGGTAGACCCAACCCTGTCGTGGCAACAGAGCCAGATTTCAATTCAGGATCGATTAGCAGCTCACTATGTAGCTGAAACGCTTGGTTGTATTGTTCAAGAGATGGGTAAGGCATCTTTCTTTCCGCGTTAAAACGATAGTACAAGCAGCGTTGAGTCGTCGATATGCATACGTTTTGCTGCGCGCTCTCTCAGTACTAACTCTGCAAGCTGTTCCTCAGTTTGCAGCGAAAGTAATTCGATAAAACCAGAATCCTCTGCCAGCGCTTGTTTCAGTGCCCATTCGCCGAGGGCATCTGTCATACAGAGGAGTTTGGGTTGGGTGAGTTTTTCAAGGTAAAAAGTTTTCCCATGCCGTGTCCAGAAAGTGCTTCCACCGACGAAATCGTTATGAGCGGACAACGTAGCAAGGAGTGTTGGCCGCTCATTAAATTTATCTGGATTATCGAAAGGCCATGCGCAAATGAGTTTCCCGCAATCAACCAGCATGGTGATGCTATCTCCAATAGCAATAATCTCTACCGCCTGATGGTCTTCAAATTCCTCTACACCTATTAGTGTCGCAAAACTGCCTCTTTCGAATGCCGATTGCTGTGACCAAGACATAGAAGGGAAGTCATGCGAGGCAGAATATTCCGCTACAGTAGATGCTACCCATTCAGGATTTACTTTCGGATCTGCAATAAATTTACGAGCAAGAAGATCAGCCCATAACTTGGAGTTGAAGGACTCGCTCGCACCATCACATAGAGCCAGCCTTCTCTCATCTTCGGAGAAGGCAAATTTATCTTCATTCGCCTCAGGGTATACAGGATCTTTTGGAACTGTCCCTAAGAACTCCAGCTTCATTACTGAATCAACGCAGCTGAGAAGCGCGGGTTCCGATGTCGAAGAAATCGACGAGTTCGGCAGCCTCAGCATTGAACATGAATCCACGAGATTCGATTCCGACCGTATGACCTTTTTCCTGTGCGAAATGCACCAGATGTTCCGGAAGAGGGCTGGACATACGGAAGAGCAGCTTAGCGTAGGCATCCGGTAAACCTGCGTCAGAGGAGGGGAATCTGATGGGATCATTTCCGAGGGAACTGACATGGATGTTAAGAACCAGAACTTCACCGTCATTGGTGCTAATTTGTCGTAGATGATTGGCAATCTCTTCCGGATCACCGTCGTTTGATTCGCCGTCAGTTACATGCAGGATAGTCGGAGGATAGCAATCCGGATGGGCATCACACCAAGTCACCAACTCTTCGGCGGCTCTGGTCAGGGCTTCACGCATAGGCGTGCCACCATTAGCAATAGCATCGAACCATACTGGAAACTTAATTGCTGTCTCGATGATTCCGCCAGCTCCATCATCCATCTTCCGTTTGCGATCTTCTACTCTGGCTGGATTTTGTTCGAGAGCCGAAATTGGATTGAGGACTTGTCCACCAAGTGGACCAGAGAAGCCATTAGAAACCCCTTGACCGCCATAACCTAAAACACCAATTTCGAAATAGTCACGTACACCTTCCGATTTAGTACAGCGAGTGATTAGGTTCATTAAAGTTCGATTAAGCGCATCGGCGACAAACTCAGCCTTACTTCGACCGGAGGACATTTTGTCTGACATTGAACCAGACTGATCGACGACGAAAAGAAATGCTGCTGGATTAGTACGGCTGATCTGAGCTTCGTATGCCATATGTCTTTTTCCTCTTAGAGATTATTTCCATCATATCAATTTGTTAGACAATTGCGAGAAATGCCCGAACAACAGTTTAAATTTTTAGTTGGGTCTTGACTAAAATCACACTAAGCCATGCTCTTTAGGGGGGGATTAACATACCGTGCTGATTATTAGGATTTTAATAGTTAGATTTTATCAAATGATCCAGCCTGCTTATTGATCGCTACAAGTAATGGCGTATATCCAGTCCGCACATTGCGGACATACCTTTTCGCCATTCTAACAGATACGGCACCAGCAGCATTGCCAGTTTTGTATCGTAGTTTGGCAAGAGAGTAGGCGGAGTGACCTATTCCCTGCTGATGAATATACCAGGATGTTAGTCATATTTTCATCACGATTATGGGCTGGGCGCAAAATCCTGAACCATTCAAAGTAAAATACTTGTTGCAAAAAATTGAAGTAAAGTATGTTATTTTTCATCAAACTGCCTAAAACTATTAGATCAAGCCAAATCTAAGGCGTGATGGGAATTGGACGACTCGCTATCATTGATGAGCTGATGCATAAGGAGGGTTGATTATGAGCACACAAGCTGAAGAAGGGACACAACGCCGTATGACGTTAGGTGAGAATGCAATGGCTCGCCGGATTTTTGGTGATTCAATAGCCTATAATCGCGTCTGGATTCATTGTGACAGCTATTTACCGTTTGGTTTGCAAAAGCAAAACTATGCTATGACGCCAAATGGAGAGTTATGGTACAGAAAACCAATGTATAAAGAGGATTTCTCTTCAAACGCTGTTTTTATTGAAGATAAATACGTTTTTATCCATGAGCTTGGACACGTCTGGCAGCATCAAAACGGGCAGTGGGTCAGACTGCGTGGCGCTTTTAGCTGGGCTGCTGAATATACCTATAAACTTGATAAAAATAAGCTCACTGATTACTCTCTTGAACAACAAGCATCCATTTTAGCTGATTACTGGTTGTTACTGGTATATGGCCCTGATAAATGGCGCTATTACCAAAGACAAGGGCGAATGGGGATGTACAGGGGAAACGACAGGATTCAGGATGTATCGTCGCTTTATCAGAAAATCGTTACGGGAAAAGGATGATAACCATGAATAGTAAAGTATTATTGGCTTCAGTATTTATTTTAGCCGGATGCCCCGGGCCGGGTGACAGGATGACTGAGCGAGAATCAACCTCAGTGATTATTAAAGATAATCAGGTTTGTGTAGTGTCGCCGCTAAAATCAGAGGAACGGGTTACCGCTATTCAAATAAACAGCGATAAAAACGATACGCTACATAAAGTCTTTGATGATAAACCTGTTTATGTAGCTAAAGGGGAATGCCTGCCACTATTTGGATTTACATTTGCACCGGGTGAAAGATATTCAATCGCTTATGACGTCATGAATCAGAAATCACAATCGCATTTGGTAACGGCTGAGTTTTCAACTCAAATCGACAAAGGCATCATCAAGATCTTTTAACACCATGATCTTACAAGCGCGCATATGCGTATAAGACCATAGTCACCTTTGTACAAATCGATATCGATAAAATATGTGCCTAAATGGGCTATGCAAGGCGCGGAGTCGAGAGTGGTATCAGTGGAGAAACGGGTTACGTTCCCGACTGCGACTGATAGTAGCACTAAACTAAGTGTTGAAGACGAAGTCATCATAGCCATCTCTTTTTTTCTTTAAATCAGATATTTATGAGTCGTAAGGGCTAAGGTTCTGACTGTACCTTGATTTTCGGGCAATAAACTGATGTTATCTTTATGGCATCGCTGGTTTTTCAGTATGCAGGTTGGATAGGAGAAGGATGTCTTGTTTGAATATTTTAGCTTTATATTGAAATGAAAATATTTATTCTTGTTATCATAATGCTTGCCAATGTGGGCCTCATCCTGTCTGTCCTTCTCTACGCAATAAACAGAAGAAAATATTATGAGATTATTAGTCTTTTTCAGAAAAAATATACGCTTCCTGCACCATATCTTTACAGCAGTATGATTGGCTTCTTTGGTGCTGCCACGATGGCATATTTCTTTATCAGACTTAAAAGCAATAAAAGTATATTTTTTCTGGATAAAAACAGCGAGGCGTATCAGTTTGTCGATTCGAATAATGTCGAATTGATGCGGTGGATGATTCCTTTTTTTTATGTTTTTGTATTGAGTTTTGGATGTGTCTTATTCCTGATTTCTTTTGGCGGTGTACTAATCTTAATCGATAAATTCACAGTTTGACTTCTTTAACTTTAAATTCCCCAGCGTAACGTTTCCCCTCGCAAGTAATTTTTATGCCATCAAAATGATTCTGAAGTCTCTGTTAAAACCCTGGCTATACAATATAATGAGCAGAGACTTGTTGAAATGCATAAAGAGGCTTGAGCTTTGGATAATCAAGACGGCGTAAGA
>Ga0157368_1000832_pt1 | contig 13993 bp, 9 predicted proteins | sample AttbisABBM3_FD_113146 | JGI IMG/M metagenome (GOLD analysis project Ga0157368, IMG submission 113146) | Fungus gardens microbial communities from leaf cutter ant in Botucatu, State of São Paulo, Brazil - Atta bisphaerica ABBM3 | ecosystem: Host-associated > Fungi > Mycelium > Unclassified ...
AAAGGAAACAGACCCATGATTTAATTTCACCAGGCTGGTCTGTTCACATATCGTACATGTACATGAACTCATTTCATGGCAGGAGCCTGTTTAACGAAACCGATGGAGTAATCTTCCAGCACTTTCTACTTGATGGGTTACGTAATAAATCATCTTCTAGAATATAACTGACGGTTGGTGAACCATGACAAACGTTTAACATTGAGCGATCTTCACTTCGGCTATGACCTCGCAAAGACCAATCACATATTTCGATATCAGTATCGGAGAAAAACCCGCAGGTCGCATTGCGTTCTCTCTGTATAATGATCTTGTACCCAAAACAACAGAGAATTTCCGTGAGTAAGATCCTAACCATGCCTGCAATCTTGAAGTTAATTCGAGCAATAGGCGCATTATGTACTGGTGAAAAGGGCATAGGCAAGTTGGGAAAGCCCCTACACTATAAGGGATCAGGTTTCCACCGAGTGATTAAAGGGTATTGAGTTCGAGTCGCTTAAGTGAACGTCCCAACCTAATTATCGTTGTTACACAGATTCATGTGTCAGGGTGGCGACTTTACCGCGGGGAATGGCATGTTTTTTCTTGAGTTCAAGATCTCTGAGTAGGCACTAATAGTGATTTGATATCAGGTACTGGTGGTGAATCAATATACGGAGAAAAATTCGAAGATGAGGCTTTCCCGGTGAAGCATACGAAACCATTCTTGCTCTCAATGGTATCAGCCCCAACCGTGGCTTTGTAGACATTATTCACATCTCATCTTTAGGCGAATGCCGGCCCTAACACCAACGGTTCGCAATTCTTCATCACTGTTGCTCCAACACCTCATCTTGATGGGAAGCACGTCGTATTTGGGGAGGTCATTAAGGGCAAATCAATCGGTAATGCACCCTCTCATTTAGACCAAGTCGTTTTCGACTGAATAGCTTTTGAGTTCGCAAGATTGAGAATAATCCTACTTCCAGTGGCGACGTTCCTCAGGCTACCGTACTAATCACCGACTCTGGTGAGCTATCCCCTGGCGATTCCTCTCTTGCAGAACAAGGTGCGGCAGTAGAAGAAGAGGACCCTTACGAGGACTATCCGGACGACGAAGACCGTGACTTGAGTAAACCCGAAAACGTTATCGGGATCTCTACGGTTGTTCGGGAGGTTGGTAATAAGCTTTACAAAGAAGGCAACATCCACCAAGCGCTCGAGAAATATCAAAGTGCGTATTGATCTGAATCGTTGCCCACCTTGAATCCCGTTTGTTCACTAATTCGGCTAGAATCAATTCGATACCTCGACACGTTCCGAGAGATTCCTGAAGATTCAAATTTGAAGCAAGCCTACTTGACGTTGCTTATAGCTCTTCTACTAAACTCTGCTTTGGCCGCGATCCGTTCAGTTCCTCCTTCATCCAGTAATGCAATGATTGCCATTGCGAACACCACTCGTGCTTTGGACAACTTCGGACTGAGCTCCGCGGACAAAGGTTAGTCACGCATTTTAACATGTGGTGACTTTCTCGCTAATCACGTTTATAATTAGCCAAGGCATTGTATCGTCGTGCGTCGGCTCATGGCATTATGAAAAGTGAAGAGGACCAAGAGAAGGACTTGGTTGAAGCGAACAAACTCGTCCCTGAAGACGTACTTATCTCAGGGGAACTTAAAAAGGTGAGGCAACGTAAGGCAGAGCTTAGAGAAAAAGAGAAGAAGGTGTACAAGAAACTCTTTTCGTAGATTCAAGAAATAGTTTTTAAGCACAATGTAACATCCCGCATATCCCCATCAAAACATCCTCATGTGATGAATTGGAGGAAGAACTTCCGTTTCGCAATAAGTGAGATTGGAGGTGCTGATATTTCAGGGTCGTCCCGCATAAGGATAGCGGTGAAGATGTCAGCTATAAAAGGAATCCAACAGTGAGTGAGTGCTCGTTTAGAGGAGCGCTGGATCGAACACACCAATCCTTTCTGTGTAATCAAGCGCCTTGGAGGACTGACACACGAAATGTAAGAATGCAGTGATAGTAATCCACACCTGGTGATACAGATCGTGTCAGGTAAAACCATAAGCCAAGAAGCCTTGCTCACATTTACTGCAGCCGGTCGAAGGGCATCAAAGAGCTGAGTATTGGAAGTCAGTAAATCACAAATAGAACAAACTGACACCACGGACCTCAAATGCATCGTCACGACTGGTCATCTGGATGCAGCGGCCATGTAGTATTGGAGGTATAATAGGCTCAATCAAGGAATCTAGAAGTCGAAGAAGAGCATGTGCGAACGCATGCGAGACTCTTGCATCATTTTCGACTTCCTTGAGAGGCCAGGGGAACTCGTCACCCGTATCAAGGCACTGGAAACATGAGGAGTGAGTGTCCTTAACCCTTATACTGGATAAATGATCATGAATCATACACACTTCACGAATCGCTGCGACCATCCCTTCATCAGGAAGCTGTACAAAAAGACCCTTCGGCTGTTCGTTGTTGCTCATGAGCCAGTTTACTAGACGCATTACTTCTCCCGGAGCACTCAACGAGTGATTCTCCGGAAGTAGTTCTTCCGGCGATTTCAGCGTCCGTATCGGTCCAGGAAGCCGAATCAGTGTTTCCAGCTTATTTCCGAAACATGAAGGTACTAGATTGTAGTAAGTCTGTGTGCGCAGCATGGTAATTGATCACGCACAATACTCCCCAGAGATGACAATAAAATGATCCCTCCCAAGGATAGTATGGAGTACAAGGGTTCCCTTCGTATCGCGAGGACAAAGATTGAACAACGGGGAAAAGCGCCTTCCTATGTGGAGTGTCACAGAAATCTCCCTTCTTTCTCCTGGGAGAAACAAATCCTGATCGATCATTGGCGCGGGTCTAATCGAAACAATAGAATATGTCAATCTCACTGCCTCCGGTTCTACTGTGAGCCAGCCTGGGTCTGTTTTAGTATGTCAGTCGAAGATCGAAGTGCTATACTGCCCTAACTCACGAGTTGGTGCATCTGGTTGAATCGGAACAAATCTCCATGCACAAGGAATCTAGTCTTGAACGCTTGAGAAATGAGAGGGAAAACACGAATTTTGTTTACCTTGCCCGCGTTCTCAATAATGATGTTCCTAGTTTGACGACTGTCAAATCTATATACCGTTGTCAATACTGAATGGCCTGATTTGTTCTCAAGTACCTGATCTTGCCAAAGTCCAAGAAACTCGTATCAACTTTGATTGCAGGTCTATCATGAGACCCTTCCAGGTCACGAATTTCACGATAGAGGTGTTGGACGGCCACCTCATATTCCAACCTCCTATAAGATTCAAACTAGTGCAACAGCTTGTCAGCCAAGCAGGAGTTTTTGGAAATAGGTAAGACATACATGAACAGAGAAATCCGCAGCAACTGGTCGATGATCACTAATTGTGATTTGCGGATAGCTATCATAGCATTTCTGTCGTACATTGCAAAAAGGGTTTGGGAAGTGAAGGATCCGATCTGTCCAGGCAGGTCGTCGTCTACAAAGGTACCCGTGAGCGACGGGCACTCGCGGGACTAACGAAGTTCTTACTTCTGATCATAATCAAGTTCATCTACGCCCATGCCTGGGCCAATGCGATATGTCCTGAGGGTATATTTGGAGAGAGAGGGAAAGACATGATAGGTCGACGTACGGCATATAGGAAATTGGATGTTCGAGGAAGTTATTGAAAGCCTTGCCGCCTGATATGGATTTCTTCAACTGCAGGAATCATTCGTCAGTCATGCGGGTCGATGAGTACATCAAATCAGTTCACTTGATCGTAGCGAATCAAGACGTCCAACCGACCATCCCATTCCTTCTCTGCAAGTAGTCGACGAAGTTCAGAATCAGGAAGATCAACACGATAGTTGAGGTCTGAAAGGACGAGATTCGTAAACAGCCAATTTGACACTATGCAGATAGCCAACCTCCCTGGAAAAACTTGAGGTCATTACCAGGAGCTTATTTGCTTTACTCACAAACCAAAACAAAGCATCAGTTTCGTATAGACTAACAGCTGACGAGGCCTCTGGGGCGCCAAAATCATATCTGTAGGCCTCGCTCTCAACATCACTCAAGTCCTTTGCAAATACGAGTCTCTGCGAGAGTTCATGGAATTCTTCGTTCCGTCTGTCAATCATTTTATCGAATGCGGCAAGGTGGGCATTCACGAAAGTGAGAGTTAGACCTGCCATATTCCTGTCGTAACCGTCCTCAGATTGCTTGTCGTTTACAAAATTTCCCTCGACACTAAGAGGCGGCGCAAAGGTAAGGCGTACTGCTGTTGCACCTTTGTTACCCTAAGAGATAACTTCAGAGTAAGCGTAGGAAATTACAATTATTGAGGTTGTACCATTAGGCCCAGAATGCCAGATCCAGCTGAAGTAGTTTGGATGTTTCCAAAACAGCCTTTAAGAGATTTCTTCACCAGGATGACAATAAGCATGCCAACGAGTTGCTTAGAAACAAGCTGAGTAAGGGATTGTCAGCGAATAAGGTGATGCTCTGAAGATGATCGAACAACCTTTTCATACTGAGCAGCCTTTTCTCCAAGGGCGGCAAAGACGGCTAAGTACCAAGCATCCTCTCTTGCGGTTCCTGTCGAGTAAATGAGAGCTTCTGTGGAAAGGTCGAGTTCCTGAAAACCAAGGATAATCACATCGGGACCGACACTTGTTCGCTCAGCGTTTGAGAACGAGCTCGTTGTTGAGTTCAAAGTAAATTGAGAGTCACCTGGGAAACGAGATGAACTCGGAGATAAGTTCTCGATTCGAGGTGAAGATGCAGTGTCTTTTGGGGCATCTGAAGTTGATGCAGTAGTGCCTTGTATCCACGAAGAAAGATCTTGAGTTGGCATCTTGCCATTCACGTTGAAGGTTCCAATGCGCAATGAGAGACTTCCTGTACCCTTTCGAGCCAATGACCGTGTTTTGCTCCTAATCCACTCGTCTCGTATTATTTGAATGTCCATAGCATCATCACCAGAAAATCCGGCATAATTAGTGGATAAGCGTTCAATGAGGGGTTTATTTATTATTCGAAGATCAGGCGGTATTACAGAAACTTTAATCCTTGACATCAGCATTGGAGGGAAGTGTGATTCCAAAGACCAGAAGACTGACGAAGTGGGAGATGGATACGTCGCGAAACATAAGGCTGTAACCAGCTGAAGTGTGCCATTGACTGAGATATGTTGATTGTAGTAGGGTTTTCAATTTCTGACGTTGATAAGTTCTGCGGTCAGTATTTTAACTATAGAAAGCGTATATACAGACCTGCAGTCTTTTTTAGCCTTTTGCACTCAACAGAAATTACCCCTAGATTCTGTACATCTGTCACATAGAATGTTGCTGCTATTTGATTTGACGATCCCTCGGCAGGGATTATATCCAAACTAAATCCTAAGGGGTATCATATTTCATAGTCTTCATTGGTAGTAGAATACCAACCGGAACGTGGTGAATCAAGAATTGCTTTAGTATCATAGCTCGTTAGATCGGGGATGTGCCGGCGCATTTGGCTCATAGTAATCGAGAAATTGCCATAAATCGGATAAATGACTTGTAACTCAGGGCTGTAAGAGGAAAAATCAAGCGAAGGCCTGAATCGATAAATGAAGAGGCTGCATCGGTATGTAAGCTCATTATTCGACAAGCCACCAAGGACCGCTAACGTACGCGCCTTCCTCAGTGAATGTCCGTTCGTCCTTGTGTGATACTATGGCCAATACTCGTCTATCATGCCAGTTGTCGGAAGTCTCAAGGTTTGACAGAATTCCCGTACCCGGATTTATCAAAATGAACGCATCAATCGCAACGATTACCGCTTCTGTTGCCTGCAGGGAAGAGTTAATAACATCGTAAAAAGAGCTCATGGTAGTAAAGGATCGGGCAAATCATTTCAAAACCTGTCGTGGGAACAAGTTAGCCACAGAACAGAACAGGAACACAGTTCGGTTTCATGGACATAATCGGGAATTTCTTTCATGTGCTTCAAGTTCACCGGTCGTGGCCCTCATTCCGGCTTCCATACGAGCAAAGAGTGCTTTTGATGTGATAGAGGACTTGGATTGCCCTGAAATTAGTTCAAGACATGTTCGAAGATGGTCCTCTGGTGGGTCCCCATTGCTTCCAATGTGAAGGCTGGGAAGAAACTCAAGCACGGTCGTTACAGGTCCGCGAAAATAGTTCCAGCTCCATATCGAGGAGAGAGTAACCAGGAACTGGTCAGATATAAGTATCTCACCTGCGCATCGCAGCACTAGATCAAGTTCCAACATTTTTGCGTCCCATAATCTCAGAATTAGGTGTAGGTCATTCGCTGATCGTGAGTACTCGGACGACTCACTAGAGGTACCCGGTACTTCCCCCTCCCTCCCGTTTACGCTTCGCACCCATGCGCTCCTGAATGTAGCGATGTCAACACCGTCACCTCGCTGGCTGGACATGGACGGAGCGGCGGTCACAAGATCTTACGGTTCATGAAGTCGAATGAAGCCTACTAGAATCCATTCCTACTCTAGAGCATGGATGCTTCCACTTCTATACATGAACTTCAGAATGGAAGCAACAAGGCGGGACTCGTACATGTAGAAGTTGGGTCCATCCTGATTCTACAACAGGAGATCTATAAACTACTCAATGGATTTCTATTTCCATGTTCAATTATACGATAAGAAGTTGTTGGGCGGAAAGGAAGACGTAAATTCGGATGTCAGTGGATGTGAGAACAACGACGACTCCTTGAAATGGGTTCATGGTGTTTAAACCATCACAATGACAATCAATCGATGCTGGCTATGCAGGCTCAGATTGCAGCATTGGTAGGAGTAGGAGCAGGAGGAGTAGAGGTAGCAAGACCTCAGAAAAGAGAAGAACAAGTAGAGGCAGCATGGAGAAGCAAGCAAGGATTTATCACTACGTGTAGACTATACATTAGAATGAGGATGAGGGAGGACCCATTGGAAATACAAATCCAGTGAATATTATCTTATGTACAAAAAGGATTGGCAGATGTTTGAAAGGAGAATTTGTTGGAAGAATTAGAAATAAAGGAGATAGATTTACATCAATAGAGGATTTTGGCAAAATTGAAGAGGAAATCTAGGAGAGGAGATGGCAAGTTTGTCAGAGTTGAAGGCAAGGAACTTGGCTTATTTTATTTCTGATTTTCATTTATATGTAATACAGAGAAGGTTGTAAAAGATTCTAGAATAGGTAATATTATACAGCATAGCAACAGCATGTTGGCCTTATGGAAAGCACATGGACTTTAGGGTAAGTAAGTTGTAGTATGTACACAAACTACAGTCTGTAGTATATAAGATAGACTAGCTTGTACTTGGAACTTTATTGAGTTCTCTTATATTACTCAATACAAGAGTGTGCTTTCATCTTAAACTCTGAGGCTCCAAGTTATAACAAAAGTAGCCAAACTCAAGAAAGTAGAGTAGTGAGGAAGGATGATAGAAGAGTCTGTACAAGAATTCAATAGAGTAGCTGTTAAGGCAACTGGAGTGAAAATATGAAATATATACTTCAAGTTCTATTATGACCTTAGCTTGGCTCAGATTGCAACTTAGACAAAGACTTAAGTAAAGATAGAGAAAGAGTCAATTGGTAAAGCATAAGGATATAGGATAGTATCTACAGCTATATATACCTAATGACTATGAGTTATATATAAGGTATTCTTGAGAAAGAAATAAAGAAAATATGAGGAAGTCTCTACTACTATATGAGATGCTAACTGATTATACATAAAGATACAGCAAGGTGCAGCAGATGAATGAAAGCAGAAATAAATAAACCTCAATATAAGTAACATTAACATGGTTACAGTAATGGAATATAAGCTCAGTCTAACACTAGTGTGTAGATAGCTGAGATTGGCTGCTCAAAAATTGAATTCTTTCATACTTTCATACTAAGATATAAAACTATATAGTTGTGATCCAAGTGAGAAAAAATATGATAAAATAGAAATAAAAAAAGAAAAGAGAATAAAATAGGAAATTATCTATTGTTACATTATGTCTAAGCCAATATAATATACTGTATATACCACTTATCTCTAGAAGAACCTAAGAGAATAGAATGAGATCTCCTAAAGACAACAAGTATTTAAATACTCTGAATTACATTTTAATCTAGTAAAACAATACTAACCTAAATAAAGAATGATAATGTTAAGATGGTTAGAAATAAAGATAGAAATATTTAGAATATTGTTTAGAATAGGAAGAAGCTTATCTAATAGTGATCTAGGATATAGAAAGATACTCATATAATTAAGAGAGACAGTCAGAGTTAGTATGTAAGAATAGCAGAGTTCATGATAGATAGTAGAGTTTGTAATATTTTTATTTTTTTTGTTAACAATTTAGTATATAGTACTTAATCACAGTCTATAACAGTCTATCTACAACAAGTAGTTTATAATTTTGCCTCAGAAGACAAAAACTTCTCTTATATTAGAGTTAATAGAAATTGAAGAGAAATAAAGATTGCTTGTAACCAATTATTTAACTAATTCCACAAAAAGATATATTATACTGAGAATACAGAGTCAAAAGAAACTAAGAGAAATAAAACTGAGAAAATTATCAACAAAAATAAAAAAGTAAGCTATTTGAGTACTTATGGAGCCTTAGAGAAAAATAGAGATTGTTCTTAGGAAAATAAGGCAAAGACACTCAGATATTTCTTCAAAAAGTTGTCAAAGTTCTGAATTAATAGAGATAAATCAATTAAGAGACTAAGTAAATATGGAATAGTTTTTTAAAATATATTAATATATTTTCATCTAGTAATAGTTATATAGATATTGGATACACTTTGTAGGAGAAAAGTACTATTTATACTTTTCAATAAAAGTATGATTAAGAATAGCTCTAGTTATTCTAATATATAATATGACCAACTGGCTAATGTTCAAAAGTCAACTACTACTCTTAAAGTAGCTAGGCTGAAGAGGCTTGTAGTTCTTGTCTTTGAGAGTGAGAAAATAGTGCTCTTGAATAGTAGAATAGTTAAAATGTTCTCTAAGTATTTAGATATAAGAGAACATTATTAAAGTAAATAACATTGATAAAAGTTGTTAGATGAAGTTTAGCAGCTACTTTAGTATTAATTACATTGTTATAGACTAGTTTGTTATAAAGCATTTTGCTTACTAAGCATTCAAACTATAATCAATAGTATAACTAATATGGTAATTAATATAAAATTCTCATTTCTTTCTATTTCTATTTTTATTTTTATTTATTTTCTTATTTAGAACTTAGAGTTAGAAATTAGTATGATATTTAGATATATTACAACTTAAGACTCAGTGATAAGTCAAAGAAAGAACCTTATATTGGGTTAATACAAGAGAACTTAGTAGAGTTCTATGTTAGAGCTAAAAGCAAGGGACTTTACTTATTTTCATTTTCATTTTCATTTGTATTTCCTTTTATTTTTTCAAAGCTTAGAGTTAGGGTTTAGCATGATATCACAGTCACACTATCACATGGCATGATCCTGTGTCATACATCAGTCACAGTCACACAATTATGTATCACAATAGAAGAGTATAGAAGGTTCTGGAAGAATAATATTATATAATATGTTTAACATATGTTGACCTTAAGAAAAATACATGATTATTTAGGGTAAGCTAAAGTAGTAGGGTACAGACCATGGGCTTTTAGTATATAAAATAGATAATTCTGTATTGAGTTCTCTATTGAGTTTTTGTGTATAAACTCTATATAAGGTTCCTTTTCTTGATCCACTCTAAGGTTTTGAGATCATAATATTTCAAGTACAAAATGTCTATCTTATATATACTGGGCTAATAGTCTGTATTATACTAAATCTAGCCTACTCTAAAGAATATGTGTTATCTATAAGATCAATTGTTATATGTAAGGTACAGTTTACATTGGAGATGAAAGTCTGTAAGGTGGACTTGGAAATATGCAGACTTATGGAATAACCTTGGCTTCAGCTTATATGCTGTACTATCTGTCTGCCATATAGTTGCAACTTTAAATAAAAGTGAGTGCTAATTGGTGTATCACTGTTAAACACTGGAGATTGAGTTCAATAAGAATTATCTTCATCAATTATCAGACTAGAGAATTATAGTGTAACTACTAGTCTTATATACAAGGATATAATATAGGAGATGCTTGGGGTTTCAGTGGTATAGCTCCTATTGCCCTAAGTGGAGGTTTCAGTATTGAGACATTAACAGAAGTATAACTCTGACATGAAAGACCAAGTTAAACAGGAGTATCTCTATCATAGAAGACAGAATCTCTAGATCATTGCATTACTACTATAAGAGCATGTTACAAGAAAGATAGCTGTCATGGAAGGTAGGCTTGTAGATTAGATATTAATTAAGCAGTATCACCATGGTGATGTATACTCTGATCAGGTGGACTTGGTATATGACAGTATTCCCCTCTTAAAACTGAGCCTTCAAAGTTTTATTGAGTTTATTCAAAGTTCTATTGAATTTATCTGAAGAATCCCATGATGGTGCCTAGATCAACAATACATAAACAGAAAAGTGAAGTTTTCATCTTTTCTTCTATATTACCATGTCTTTCCCCATTCTCTCTAACATTCCTCAAAACAATGCTGAGATGCTTGGAGAGCAGCAAAGATATAAGAAGGAGCAATAGCTCCTAGCTTATTTGAAAGAAGTAGCAGAGGCCCATTGTATTGAGCATGTGGCTCGAAAGCAAGGAAAGAGGCAGAGGCCAAAACAAGAGAGGAAGCTGAGAAGAGGAGGCTTGAAGAGGGGAAGAAGAAGAAATATATAAAGTATCTCTAGTAACTCTGGGATGAAGTACTAGCAAAGGATGCTACCCTTTTGGGAAGTATTGAAGAATTCTAGGTTACAGAATCTAAGTACAAAGAGGTAACCCCAGGAGACAAGAAGGGGTGACAGCTCTCTAAGAAAGCTAAAGAGAAACAACTAGAAAAGTACTATGGGAATGCCAGAGTAAGATGGGAGATGTTAACCCCTATGAGAAATATGTGTGTACCAGGCAGAATTGTCTAGTACACAATTCAAGGTGAGTAAACAAATTTTTTCTTTTTTTTTCTCTTTACTAATAGTGATCCTTTCATAGTCATTTCCTCACCTATTGTAATGACCTTAAGCTTGAGCTCAGGTTACAACTAAGGCAAAGACTTAGGAAAGGATAAGGAAAGTATAGAATTGGTAAAGCATAAGGATACAGGATTATATCTATGCTATATATACTTGTAGTTCACAAAGTAATGAGGCATACATGAGGTATAAGACAATGAGGAGACAATGAGGACTAGGTCAGATTGTGGCACCTACTACATGAGGCACTGACTGAGACAACTATGGTGTAGCCAATCATGTTGTCATACTCTCTACCCTTGTCCATGCTGTCTCCAGGAGGTATTGATCATAACACCTATATATCAGAATTGAGAATAGATGTCAGAATTGAGAATAATAGACTTGGATTTTATTTTTATTTTATTTTATTTTATCTTAGATAGAAAAAGGGACAAAGAAGACAAAAGCATGACACAGTTACAAATCAGGTAACAGAGAGAAGGGCATAGAAGTTTCCAGAATAGGATGATATTATCCAACATAGTAACTGCATGTTAGCCTTATGATTACCACATGACCTTTAGAGTAGGTTAGGAATAGCTTAGCACAGACTATGATAGAAAGGTATATAAGATAGACTCACTTGTAGAGGGAACTCTATCAAGTTCTCTTGTGTAGTCTAATACAAGAGTTGTCTTTTGTCCTCAACTCTAAGAGACTTAAGTTATAATACTATGCCAGATACATTATTATCAAGTAGTGGTGTGTCCCACATACTAACACCAACACTCCAGCTATGATTCCTACCTATGGCAGGGTTTTAAATGCTATCAAAAAAACACTCCAAGAGCTTATAGAGGAGTACCAAAACATTAGAAGGTTTTTCCAAGACTTAGTAGAGAGTTAGAAGAGAAATATAGCCCAATTAGCAAGAATTGGGGCTGTGATGGAGCAGAGATGGGATTTGAGAGAGGATCTATAGGGAAACAAAAAGGAAAGTGAGGAAGAAAGTGTAAATGATGAGATGGGATCCAAGGATGGCCCTAGAGAGAGTCAAGAGAAAGTAGAGGAGGGAACCCTATCACCCATCTCCTACCAATATAGTTGTTTTGTTTTGTTTAGTTTTCAATTTTATTTTCTTGACTTTTGTTATGTCTAACTGTGTGAGTAAGAAAATTTAGGAGATAGAAACCAAAATAAAGTCCAAAAATTTGAGAAGAAAACTCTGTAAAAATGCACAGAAGCTAGGGTTAAATGAAAACAAGTGGATAGAATATACTAAAAATTAATAAAAGAAATCTCTATTAGAAGTGCACAGAGATAGGAGAAAAGTGCAACAGTGTGATTAGAACAAAGGAAGTAGACCGGGCTTGGTAGGATATGCAATATAGAAATTGAATACTAAGTCAGTAGCATGAGTAAGTTCAGATGTAGGGATCCACTCAAATTCATTTTCAGTATCTTCATACTCTAGCCAGATTACCTTATACAAGAGTTTGCATACTTGTCAGCAATTGATTTTGAAGTCTACTATCCAAGAAATTTCATATTTGGGTTCTCTGTTGATTATAACTGGAGTAGGGGCCAGTTGTATTGTCTTGAGGAAAGCATTAGATGTGGCAGGTTTGAGCATTGAAATATAGAAAACTAGATGAATAGAGTACATAGACTCTAGGAAATAGAGGGTAAACAATAATGTACCAGGTTAGGAAATGATTTCATAGGGTCCAAGATATTTTTTGGAAAGCTTCTTTGAAGGCCAAGTAGTTTGGAAGAACTGAGTCTTAACAAAGACTTTGTCATCTACTTTGAAATCAGGAGTGGGAAAATATTGTGCATTAGCAGATTTCTGATAACACTGTTGAGCTGTGGAGATTTCAGCTTTGAGGGCACTCTATAACTCCTCAAGATCTACAGCAAAGTCATGGGCTTAGGAAGAAGCAATATCATGTTCAGGGTGAACAGTAATGTTCAGATGATATCCCTTATTAGCAAAGAATGGGAAGATATTAGGAGTGGCACTCAGAGTATTGTTGTAAGCAAACTCCACAAGAGATAGGAGTTCAGAGCAGTTGTCTTGCTAGTAATTACAATATACATGAAGGTATTGTTCAAGGGTCTGATTCATGCATTCACTTTGTCCATCACCTTCAGAGTGGTAACCTAAAGTGAAGTGAAGCCACATGTCTAGAGTAGTACCTAAAAAATAGAAGAAGCTTGACACAAACTCTGAGCTTCTGTTGGAGGTGAAATGGGAAGGAATACCATGTTTGGAGAATATATGAAGAATAAACAGATATAATGGTGTTATAGGCAGGGATAAAGATTACCTGCTTGGTGAGCTGGTTGACTATGATCAAGATAGTATCAAACCCAGAGGATGATGAGGGTTTCTTGATGAAGTCTATAGAAATAGAATTCCATAGTTGTTTGGGAATAGAAAGTTGTTTGAGAGATCTATAGGGCTTGTGATATTATGGCTTGGATTGCATACAAGTGACACAGGACTTGTAGAATTGTTATACATTAGCATAGAGACTGGGCCAGGAATATCCACAGTGAACTAGTTCCAGTGTTGTCAAGAACAAAGGAAGTGGACTTACATTTTTCTATTTTCTTCTCTCTTCTCTCATTTTTATTTTATTTTTGATTTATTTTTCTTTATTCTATTTTTAGAACTAGGGTAGGGTTAGAGTGACAAGACCATGCTGTCACAAAGCAGGTCATATCAGATGACATAGTCACAAGTCACATGATACATAAAAGGATGTAGAAGGTTCTGAAAGGATGATGTCATACAACATGTAAAACATATGTTGACCTTAAGGCATACACATGGTTGTTTAGAGTAGGCTAGAAATAGCTTGCACAGACCATTAGGTATTAGTATATAAG
>Ga0157368_1000833_pt1 | contig 13985 bp, 10 predicted proteins | sample AttbisABBM3_FD_113146 | JGI IMG/M metagenome (GOLD analysis project Ga0157368, IMG submission 113146) | Fungus gardens microbial communities from leaf cutter ant in Botucatu, State of São Paulo, Brazil - Atta bisphaerica ABBM3 | ecosystem: Host-associated > Fungi > Mycelium > Unclassified ...
AGGTGTCTAGAGTAACCAGACAGTGATAATATATAGTAGTCACTATTCTTGTCAAATATAGTTTACACCAGAAGGTAAAAGCCTATAAAGTTAACTTAGGGATGTATAGAGTGTGAAAACTCTATACAAAGAGCTTGATAATGTAGACTTCCCAGAACAACCTTAGCTTTAGCTTATGTACTGTGCTATTTGTCAGTCACGTGGTTACAACTTCAGAAGATGGAACAAAGTCTGAAGAAGATAAGTACTGATATAGTATATTACTATCAAACACTGGAAATTGAGTTCACTTGAATATTTAATTATCAGACTTGTGAATTATAGTATAACCACTAGTCTTATATATAAGAAGATTAATAGGAGATGTTCAGAGATTTTAGTGTACAGCACTGAGTGGATATTTCAGTGATGAAATACTGAAAGGGATTAATAAGGGAACTTCACTGTAGAAGACTAAGTTTGGTAGAAGTATCTCCATTATAGAAGACTGAGTACTCAAAGGGTTCAGGAATAATTGTATCACTGTCACAGAAATATATTGTAGAAAGTATGGCCATTATGGAAGATAGATTTTTGTTGAGAATTGAAGAAGACATCACTCATCACTACCATAGAGGACAGTATTACAACTCAAAGACCTTAGAGTAGATCAATGAATAGAACCTTGTATTGGGTTAACACAAGAGAACTCAATAGAGAACTCTGTATAGGATTGTCTACCTTTATATACTAGAACTCCATGGTCTGTGCTAACTACTTCTAGCCTATCCTAAACAGCCATGTGTTTGCCTTAAGGTCAACATGTGTAAAATATGCTATATGATGTCATTCTTCCAGGACCTTCTACATTCTTCCATGTGACATTGTCATGTGACTGTGACATCACGTTAACCCTAATTCTAAGTCCCTCAAAAATAAACATAAAAGAAAAGAAAATGAAAAATGAAAAATGAGAAACAGAAATATTTAGAGTCCTCTGTCTTAAATTCTGACAGACAATCTTTAGAATAGGTAGACTTGGTATATAATAATCCTATAGCTCAGTATCATGAGCAATGTTTCCATTTTCCAATTGAGAGAATGACTCAGCTGATCCATAGATCAGGTTGGATGGTCTAAGCATAAGAGCTTGGGATCTTTGGATACTTTTGGGGCATTTTCTTTCCTAGAAACTAAGTCTTTGCTCTCCTCAGCAAACACCTGGTCATTACAGCTCATAGTAGATGCTGTTACTTCAAGAATTGAGGCAGGAAAAGCAGCAGGGAGCTTAAGAGAAGGTACTTTCTTGGAGGAGAGTCTGCCTGTAGTCACACTTGGAGCAGTAGGTATCTTAGGGTCTAAACTCATGTCCTTCTCCTCACTTTCTTCTGAAGAAAATAAAGATACAGCTTCAGGAGAGACATTCCTGGAGGCAAAAGAAGCAGAGACAGTTATTGAGGAGCGCCTTGCAATGCAACGAGTTTGATGTCCCCCTACTCATTTTCCAGCTCTAGAACTGGCTCTGGAGAGCAAGTTAGATGAGTCTGGAGACTCACGAATACATTGAGAACTGTCCAGGAGACCAGGAGGAAGTACTGGATTTTTTTTAATGATTTGTTTGGATTTTTCGAAGGTTAGAGGAAGAGAAGTGTGACTGGTAGACCTTATTTTCCAAATACTGAACTTTAAGGATTTTGTAACACATAGTCACTGAGGAATTGCCTGAAATACAGTATTCAAACCTCTCAAACCTTCTCCTCGGCAAGAAAAAAGCCCAGACAAATGTCGGATGAAAATCCTGAAGGAACCCGATGCGAATGCAAATAATGCGAATGCAAATAATGATAAACCATCATTATTAAACAATCTGTCGCAGTCGCCACGAAAGAAATTTGCAGAATGGACGATGAAACGGCAGAAATAGAACTGGTATGCTAATGTACATGGAAATCGTGGCTCCTTTTACAGTAACTGCCGTAGCTGGAGCAGAACCTTCAAAAAACACGTCAAATCTCCAAACGAATGACATGTACGAATGTATCTGTTTACTGCACAGCTTCTCATTGACCTGCTTAGCTATACTCGATAGCTTTGATACACGTCTTGCCAAGCTTGAGAAGTCGATTCTGCCTCTGTACACCGCTGCCCAGATCCTAAACCGTCGATCTCACAGTGTGTAGGCCATTTTTATTATAATTTAGGAGATTTTTGATGCTTTACCGGTCAGATATTGACCAGGCGCTATCCAAAATAGACGAGATGGCTGGTACTCAAGAAGATTTGATTGCAGAGGAGGCTATGATTCTTCGAGGGTGAGCCATGTTACACAAATCCTTCTTACTAGATATTCTTGACATCATTAATAGTCCACAGACGGATAACTCTGAGATGTACAAGGAGGCATTGAACAGGTTGAACGCCAAAATTGCGTTCAACCCTGACGATCTTGATCTTACTAAGACTGTAAATACCCAGTTGCAGATTTTCACCGATTTTGACACCTTGTTCATAGGCTCGTCTTGTTGAAACGGGAGCCAAGAAGCTTACTCAACTCTATACAACTATTGTTGCTGAGGGCTCCTCTGGTGCCACTTCCAAGGCACCAGGCTCGCTTTCTACGAGTTTTCCTTCATCTCTTCTTTCGAATTTATTACCTCTTGTTTCCTATCTTCACAACCTCCCCCTACCATCAACGCATCCTTCGCATCCTGCAGCTCCCGCCATTCTGTCGACCTTGACGGAAGCTCAGAAGGGCTATGCCGATATGCGAGGTAATTGGAGCGTCAAATGTCTCGAAGGGCAAGGTAAAAGGATTGTTACGCGAGCCGATACTATGGACCCTATCTCAACTGGAATGGAGTTCGGTCAATGGGTCAAGACTCTCTTGGCCGTAGCTGAGGTATGTCATAATAAATATGTGCTTATCCTCTCACACCATCCCAATAGGACGAATACAAGCTTTTGAAGGAACTGTCGCCTTTGACAAAACCAGAGTCCATCGCGTCGTCGTATGGCGCTCTGATAAAGCCCATCCTGAACCTCTTCGGCACGGTGCTCAATCAATTGACGACACTTATCAAAAAGTCGTTGCAGAAACATAGTTTCCTTGCACTCTCAGCCTACGACGCTCTCCTTCAACGGCAACCTTCGTGGGAGGAAGTTTTGTTAAGACGAGGTTCTGAATATTTTGATGACAAGAACGAGTTTCGAGATGGACTGCAGGCGTTGCGGCAGGTTTGCCTTCGTAGCTTCCCGGAGTTCCTCGTTGACCTCAAGCTTGGGGCCAATAACCGTGATTCGGATACAAGTGTCCAAGTGGTCGATCTCGCAGTTGAGGTAGAAAAACTACGATACTTGACAGCTGTTTGTGGCGGCGCTGACTCCGGCCGGTCTAGACGGTCAGGTATCTAGAACGAATACCTAAAGTACGAACTGCAGTATCCTCTGCGCTGTTGGCATTAGGAGATGGAAACTGGAAGATGGGTGAGGGTGTTCAAGTTGGCAAAACCTCGCAGGGGGGAGTAATCGATGAGACGGTTATTTTGGAGCATTTCTTGTGTAAAATCTTGTTCTTCTCCTTGCACAATAATACTAACCGGTTATCTGCAGATGACGTCGTAACAAATGCTATCAATAGTCTCAACGCCATCTCACGCTTGCGTCGACCAGCGTTTGGCTCAATATTTCTTCTCAACAACATTTCCTACTTACGCCACCACCTCTTACAACCCAGTCACCCAGACCTCCTCCCTCTCATTTCTCAACCAACCATCGACACCATAAACTCGAACTGGCGCACCGCTAAAGCGGCATACTTTGACACAAATTTCACCCAATTGATGCAAGCCATCACCGACGATCCAAAGGAAAAAACTGGGAAATCACAGGCGAAGGAGAAATTTACGAGATTCTTTGACTTACTTGAAGAGGTCGTCGAACGACATCGGATGGCAGAGGTTTTGGGTGATGATAAGGAAGCGAGGGACGCTGTTGCTGATGAGATTGTAATGCTGGTGATACCTAGCTTGAACAGGTTTACACAGAAACAAAAGGAGAAGGAATTCAGTCGGAGTGAGTTTTTGATCTTATTCTTTACCTTGCTTCCTGAACTGGCGTTCATTATTTCCTTAAATTTCTCAGATCCGCAAAAGTGTGAGTTAGCCTGCTCATGATCTTAAATATGGAGTAGTTAGCTCATGTTCTGTTCTACACCACAGATATCAAACAGAGTCCAGATGATGTTGAAGCACGGCTTCGAAACTTGTATAATTAGTCTTGAGCGTGTCAATATCAGATCCCGCTTTCAGTTTATGTTTTTCCTGACAAGTAGATGCACATTATTTCAGCGGACACGCGACAGGGTTCGCAATATTACAATTGTAAGTAGAAATCCGCGATTTTTATGCTGGTCATCACGTGCTGTGTTCTAGCTATCCCAGAGCCTCGTGTTGCATTGTTCTCATGTCGATTGTTATCGGTGGGAGAGCAACGTTCCCCTTGCCAACTATCTTTACTACAGATACATGGTCCGACCTGTTGAATTCAACTGTCCTCAGTCGGCCTTCACGAATAGTGTATAACCTCCAGGACGGGCTACAGAGACCTATATTGGTAGGTGCTATCTGGGGTGCCTATATCCTGTGTTGAACGTGAGGGAAATGGCTAACCTCAAACCACTACGGGTTACTCTTCCTGGGCTATTTTGCATCACCTCAGGTTACAGTGCCGAGGCTAGATGGAATGGAAATGATAAGCTAGATCTGGTGATACTAGTAATTTGTTCAGCGGACGCATACTTGATGCAACTGAATTTGACTTTCAGGCCTCTGGTTCCCATGTCATCATTTCAGTGCTTGGGAAAGTCTGCAGGAGTTAGATGTGTCATTCAGTGCATCGACGATTCGTCGAAATCTTCTAGCGAATTCTGAAAGAGAACACATGAGGTCCGTCACTCGTTTTCACAACATAACCTGTTCCACTCCTACTTTCTAGACCTATTTCGTTCAGCGATGGTCATCAAGCTCCGTCACAGTATTTCCCACACTTGATAGTGGTCCGCGTGCCGAATACTTTTGTAATACTTCTTAGTCCTTGATCCTAGCTCATGGGTTTAGATAAGTACCATCGAAGGTAGTAACGCGAGTATGTCTGCTACTGCTGCAAGACGATGGTCAAAATCCCTAGGAGACATTGGTCTCGTACCTTCTCGACTACGGTTCTCGGCGTTGATCTCTGGCTTCACGAACTTTTGACAAAGGTGCTCATGTCATTCTTATTGAAGGACCACTATCACGCGTGTTCCAGAAAAAAATAGAAATTTGGCCTCGCATGGGTTTGTCATCGCCGCAAATGTCCCACTTTCTATTCGAGGCAATTCATTCGTGCACTATACAGCCTGGTGTATAGACTGGGATACTTCTATGATGCTTCTATGCGTGTAGACCCTGACCCTGGTTCGTTCTTGATGGTTGTGAACTGGCTCTTACTAAGCCTCGGCTTGGTTGATCTCAAGCCTTGGTGTTGTTGTCGTTCTAATACTGGCTATCCGTACAGAGAACTCACCTTTTCAGAGGTGATAGACCTTTTCCCGGACTTATCAATATTGCTTAGCTCGAGGCTTGTATTCCCTCGGACCTAATAATAGCTCATGCTTCTTGACTGAGCAAGCGACAAACCATATGCGCGGTCACGTTTTCTTGGACTTCTCCACCACTGAACATCATTTATTTCACTAGATGTGAGTAGGTATCATACCGTCACCTTATGCTCGCAACTTCCAAAACATATTGCTTCTTGCCTTATCATGATCCTCGCTTCCTAATAAATCTACGATGGTCCCAGGTCGAGCATCATCCCATTCATCATCATATGGTTCTTTCCGTCGTCCTGCCTCTCTAATTATACCCCTCAAGAAATGCCATACGATATGATAGTGAAACTATGTGGACTGCTAGATATCATACCTTCTACGGATGCGGAGCCCACGGTTATAAGGAGAGCTCATTTTTACTGGGTTAGCTGGAGTTCCTACATCAAAGCCTCCCTTTCACTGTTCTGCCCTGAATTCCATTTTCTCGCTTCGTTTACACGATATATTGACGATGATAGCATTCAACAAATTCTTCACCACCGTCTTTCTTGCTATTGCTTATGCTAATGTTGCCTCGGCTGCTCCTTGGCCCTCGAATGCAAAGCATGCTACACATCGTATGAGGCAGGTTGCTCGTGATTTGCAGATTGAGACATTTCATCCATTAAGCACTTTCGAGGTAAACTCGTTTCTTGACTTGAGTTATCTGATACCTGACCTGTCTGGCACTACATTAGACTTTCGGCTCTGGGATTGACCACCCACTCCAGAAGCGTGCTGATGACGATCTGAAGCAATCTGCTATTTCTTTTGTCAGCCAGCACCTCTCCATTGACCCGTCTACCGTCAATCTCAGGACGCAGGCTGTTACTGAGACAGCTGCTCATGCTTTCTTGACCCAGCAACATGTGAGCAGGAATAGGGGATCAACACCTCTGTTGAATGTTGACATGATAATGAATATCAGGATGGGATTCCCTTTGCCAATGCCGTTGCAAATGTTGCCTTCAAAGACAATAAAATTGTCTCGTTCGGCTCGTCCTTCGTCAAGCCAGGTTCATTTCGTATTCTGCTTGAAATTATAAATACCAACTAAACCTACGAACCCGCTAGCGTCGATCGCGTCTTCAACACCTACTATCACGGTCGAACAGGCCATCTCCTCGGCTGAAAAGACGCTCCAAGGGAAATTCAATGATCACCCAGCAACTCTTGAATACTTGGTTAGGGAGGACAACTCTGTTGCATTGACTCGCGTTGTCCAGATTGAAAACGCAGAAACAGGCGCTTGGTTTGAGGCCTTTGTTGACGCTCATTCTGGCCACGTTCTTTCTGTCACCGATTTCGTCACCAAAGCCTCGGTATATGATTATTATTCTAAGCTCCTGCTTAAATCCTAATATTTTTTAGTACAGAGTTCTTCCTATCACATCAGAAGTCCTCACTCAAGGATTCCAAGTTCTCACCAATCCCCAAGATACGACCTCGTCTCCTTCGGGATGGCATAACACCGGATCTGGCGCTGACACGACGTAAGCATTTGTCAATTTGATCACAATGGTTTATTGAAGTTTTCCTCAGTAATACTTCGTTAGTACACTTTCAAAGTGCCATAAAAGCTGACCCAAAACACACTTTTGCAGAGGTAACAATGTCATCACATTTAAAGGTAGTCAATCATCTACGACACAAGAATCAAGCACTGGCGATGTCTTCAATTTTGTGCAGAACCCCAACCAGTCCCCCACTGTCCAAGCTAACCTCAACGCTGCACGAACAAATGCTTTCTATCTCGTCAATACTGTCCATGACTTCACTTATCGGTGAGTCAAGTTATAAGAAAACTTCAATTATGTATTCCAACTCGCCTTGAATTCAGTTACGGCTTTACTGAGGTAGAATTTTAAACAACTATTCCGGATTACATTCATGATGTGTTTCTCCACAGGCAACATTCAACTTCCAACAAGACAACTTTGGCAAGGGCGGTGCTGGCAATGATCGTGTAACGGTCTCGGTTCAAGACGCCTCTGGTCTCAATAACGCTGATTTTGCTACTCCTGCTGAGTGAGTGCGTTACATTCTGACAGTATATTACATAGCTTACGATATTTCAGTGGTCAATCCGGTCGTATGAGGATGTTCTTGTGGGATGAGACAAATGTGAGCAGAACATGTAACATTACTTCCTGTTCCTCACTGTCTTTCCAGCCTGAGCGTGATGGTGCCCTCGAAAATGACATTGTTGTTCATGAGAATACCCATGGTGTCACCAACAGGATGACGGGTGGCGGAACAGGCCGTTGCTTGCAAACAACCGAGGCTGGAGGTATGGGTGAAGGTGAGGAAATTCATTGAGAAGGTCTGGTGTTTTCTGACGTGCAAATTACAAGGTTGGTCTGACGCCATGGCTGATTGGACTGAGAAGACATCCTCGGCTGTTCCTGACTATTTCATGGGCACATACGTCATCAACGATCCTGCAGGTATCCGCACTCATCCCTATTCAACATCCCCGTTAGTCTAGGATTATTCATGCTGTTGACGAAACATGTGCTAAGCAGTCCATCCAGGACGACAAATCCTCTGACGTATAGCAGTCTTCAAACCATTCGTGAAGTCCACGGTCAGCATTCTGAGTCCTTTAGATAAAATGCTTCTAATCCATCGGGATTCCAAACAGATATCGGAGAAGTCTGGGCCAACATGCTTCATAATGTCTACGCTGGCCTTGTCGCTGCCCATGGCTGGACGGCAGACGCACGTACAAACCCCAATGGCACACAAGGAAACGTAGTTCATCTTCATCTTTTCCTTGATGCTCTCCTTCTTCAGCCTTGCAATCCTACCTGTGTGTCGACATTTCAATGACCTAGATATCCCATTGACAGTTTCTGTTTCTAGTCCTCACTGCACGCGATGCTTGGATCCAAGCTGACCAGAACCGTTATGGAGGCGCCAATGCATGCACGCTTTGGAGGGAATTTGCTAGCCGAGGTCTCGGTGTTAATGCATCCAACCACCGTAATGACAATACTGTTCCCTCTACTTGTACTTGAGGTGAGACTGTGTGGTTTGAATTAATCATTATGTGTAAATATGTAGAGCTATCAAATATATGGTCTACCAGCAGAGGATGAAACAAGATGAGAGTAACAAATTAGGAGATAGCTCGCCGGTGGAAGTCAACTAAGGATGATGAGTTTTTGAACTTGATCGTTTGGTACAAATGTCAGGGCCTTCCGTCGAGGGATAAATTTTTCGATTTGCTTTGAAATTGGGATATTTATGACCTGGCAATTAAACAAACCACTTCATGATAAATGTCTCATGAACTTTCACGAAAAATCAAGCCCGAGATCCGACACTTGAAAAATGATTTCGCTGAGCGCAAGATTATGTAATTGTTCAACATTACACACTTCCACATCAATACTTCCACATCAATGACTTCACGAGTTATAGCATCTTTGCCCTCGCGTGTTAGTAGTACACCAGTGGGCGCGCAACAGAACAACACAACAGTGGCTGCTCAGTCATACAAGATTACTTGGGATCATTTTTATAGCTGGAAAGCAGAATATAATAAGCTCGAGATAAACCAACTCTGCGCGAGTCTTACAGAGGATAATCTTGCGACTAAGCATCCTGAACATGATGGGCGAGACTCTCCGAATACAGATGACTGGTGCTCAGAACACTCCTATCCCTCATCCTACTCCCCTTCCGAGCTGACTACTGACCTTGATGATAACCTGCGTAGCCTTGATGGCGAGAGATTATTTCTTGCGTTCGAGGACTCCAAGACAGCTTCCTCTCACCTCTTTGTCTCTGTATATCGGGAGATCCCCGAAGAGCTCGTAGATGTATCTGAGAATCTATGGTATGATCAGTCATTCAAGGCTGATTCCTACCGGGTTCCCATATACCCAGGATTTACTCAGACCTCGGACAAAATAGATCCAGATTTCTTGCCCCACCCACGATATTTCTCTTGCACGTCTATCTCTCGTAACTCACCTCCTTCGACTGTGAAATCAGACAGCCTGGCATTCTCCCCGTTCGAAGATGATGTAATCTTCGATCATTGTCGATATCTCAGGTCATTTCCGTTATTTGATTGGCAGTCAGATTTCCTGGACCCTGATGGTGAGTTTCCCGCAGTCACTTAGCTGCTCTTACTTTTAACGATTATTACTTAAACATAGTGGAAGTCATACAATTGGAGGTAGTACGCCGGTTATACCATGGCTTCGGTCTTTCTTTTCCCCAGATCGACGAACTCAACATTTTCGCTAAGTTGAGAAGGAACCATGAGAGTGGTCTGCTTTGGGATGCGTCACAACGGGATCTGCTCTTGTGGCCCGGAGGAGGGCTTTCAGAATATCCTGAGCTTCATCTCTCAGACTTGCGAGCAATCCCACCCGACGCTGATCTCTTCGCGCATCTCAGACTCGGGTCGAAAATCTTCTGCCCAAACCTTAACTGTATATATACATCTTGTGGATTACATCGTGCGCATGACCTATCTCTGATCCCAGCTTGTACTGATAGAAACAAGGTAACTTCGACTTTCCCTCTCTGAAGCCGGCCAGCGCCACCTTGACTTCCCATCAGCTTCAGCTCTCAAAGGGTAATCCCTGTGGAAATCATTGTTTCCGGCATCTCGATATTTCGGACAACGCTGTATTGGTGTGTACTTCAGACCTCGTACTCAATTGTACTGCGTGGCAGTTTCCTGATCATTCTCCACAGGAAGCTGTTAGCTGGCATAATGAAGAGGAAATGCAGACTATCAAGGAGATTTTAGAGATATCACCTGATATCACACCTTGTGATTTGAGTGTAATCGTGCATGTAAAATGTCGAAATGTAAGTTGATATTATCGTCCTCACTGGAGGGCTCTTCAGATGACATCATGTAAAAGGTCTTTATTTACCGCACACAGCGCTATCCTGACAATACTATTGAGGATAATATTATTTCTGGACAAATTTACATGACGCCTAGTTGGTTTTTTGGTACGCTTTTGTACTGTCCTTCTCCATCTATTAACCTGAATGAACGGCTTGAGAAGATGATCCATCAAGCTCTGGTGATAAAGACAGTAAGGCCGACTTCTCTCCACTAAACCCTTGTCATCACAAAGGAGCCTGTGGCAGAGATTGCGAGTGCTTTCTCAACAAACACCATTGTCAGCGAAACTGTCAGTGTGGACCAAGGTGTGAGTGATCTTAGTTTTTGATGTTTTATTTTTACGGCCTGCTCAAGAAACATCAGGTGCAATTCGCTGGAGAGGCTGCTCTTGCTCGCGCGAGCCTGGATCTAGAAGGAAAATGTGTTCTACGGATGATTGTCCGTGTTGGGCTTCCGGCAGGGAATGCGATCCTGAAATGTGTAAGGCTTGTGATGCAAGGTACGAGCACCTGATAAGTTCGCCAACCTCCCCTCCTGATATGATTCATCAATCACTGTACTTGGTCTTAGAGGTAAGCTGACCAATATCTCTGAGCCGTTGTAGAACTTGAAATTACTTGGATGCTCAGGAAGAAAGAAGCGGGATTTATGCTTCAACGTCCATTGTCAGCGGGCACGATTTCCTGTACGCCTGTCTCCTCATTTTTGGATAGGAACTATATTTATCGGAGCTTTAATACAGCACCTTTACATTGGCCGAGGGACCTGGGGTCTCGGAGCTTTCACAACCCAGAAAATACTCCCGAATGAGGCCATTGGGGGTAAGATCTATGAATCCATTGTCGATCCTGGGGTTTGAAACCAGTGACAGAATATACCGGAGAACTGCTGCCCCTTGATTCGGAAGTGGGTGCTGAGCGAATCTCACCGTAAGTGATACAAATGAGAGTCACGTTACTCTATTTGTGACTCTGGATCTCTTCCAGCATTCCTCATTATACAGGCCTGAACTATAAGTTTGACCTCGATGATAGCTACATCATCGACTCGATGTACATGGGCAACGAGATGCGTTATCTTAATCATGAAGGGCCTACAATGAGAGAAGCCACAAACAAATCCAGAGGAACTGCAAACTGTCGTGGTAAAGGTGAAAGTACTGGATCAGATGATTATTGTTCTGCTTTACTCACATCAAATGTATATGTATATATACGTCCTTCAATGCAGTCGTCTACGTCAACAACTGCCATCGCATTCTTTTTATTGCAGGTAGGTTGTTTTTTCCGATGCAACCAAGCTCGACGTGAGCCTTGACTTATTTCATTCAAGATCGTCGTATTGAACCGGGATCTGAATTATTTATCGACTATGGCGAAGCTTACTGGACGGAACAGGACGAGTGGGCCGGGGCGAAGGAAAAGGTTTACTGGCGTTGAGTGGTGATTATGCACTCTTTGATCAGAAAGAAAGCTAAGTCTTCACTGTTCCCCAATTACCACATATTCAAAGTTTCACCACCTTCTTTTTGAATTAATTTCAATTACATCTGTCATGCGTGCTTTACTTGTCCTTTCTTCGTGAATTTTTAATGATGATCTATGTCGGAGGAATAGGACCAGATATACTACTGAGTTAATTCGGCCAATCAACTTTGAAGCGGAGGCTTTCATTCTCATCAATAACTCAGGAAAGCACCAATTTTCTGAAAGATTGGTCTTGCCCTCGAAAATAAATTGATCGCAAAACTCTTGAATTGCAGAGGGAGAGAAAGCAGGAGCACGCTTCTTTCTCTTATACCGCCATCTTGTATGGTAGCGCCCAACAGAGATTTAGCGAATACATATTTCCCATTTGACTTTAGTTTACTTTGTAACCCACAAGCACTTTGTAGCAACATGGCCGTGGATATGGATATCGACATGCCCAGAGGTTGGTCTGTCAATTCAAGTGCTAACAGCTCCAGAGCATCTTCAATACACTTGAACACGTCCTCTATTGCTTACGCAGAGCGAGTTCAAGCCCTCAACAATAATCCTACCTGGGCTGATCAGGTTGAGATTAGTGAATCCCAAGGACCAGCATTGTCCTACGCAACTCCAAAGGTGGGGGAAAACAATAATGCTAATGAGGCTATAGCAACAGGCCGGAACCTCGTGGTGCGGAAAATACTGATGCAGATAATAGCATGTGTCAACCTCAAGGACTGCGATTCCGTATTCAATCAATCAACCCGCGGACCCTCAATTGTGGGACGGAAGTTTTTGCCCTATTTCTATCTTTGGGGTAAACAAATATTTAGAAGGAGATGCCAAGAATATTGCATGTTCTCTTTACAGGATAGCTGTTTTTATCAGGCAGAGAAGACACATAGATAAAACAGCTGAAGATATTCCACAGATCACAGAGTTTGGATACACAGTATGGGACTTTATTTCATCCATTTATGAATCAGGGTGAGATAAATTAACTGCTAACAAGAATAACAATTCTTTCAGGCAATGCATCTCAGCACAGTTCAAACTAAAAGACCTTAAGTTCAACAAGGGCAATGGTACTAATTTAGACAAATGTCAGGCATGGTTCATACCAGGGGGCAAAAGTTCATGGGATTGGCTCAGCAATGTGTAGAGTGTGTAAACTCTGTGCTTGGTGATGCAAACTTGTGGAATGATCTTGGCTTCAGCTTATATACTGCACTGTCTGTCTGCTATGTGGTCACAACTTGAGATGAATAAATGAAGTCTAAGATGGAAGTGAGTACTAATTGGTGTATCACTGTTGAATACTGGAGATTGAGTTCAATAAGAGTTTATCTTTATTAATTATCAGACTAGTGAATTATAGTGTAACTACTAGTCTATCACAAATGAGCTACTCACTGGTTGTAATGCTTAAACTTAATGGTGTTTCAGAGGTTCAGTATAAGGAAATAATGATAATAGGTGATGAGTAGTATCAACAGGAATAATTGATGTAAATTGATATTGTTAAGTCTGAGATCTAATCCTCAGATATAAAAGTATATATACAAAAGAGTAATGGTCCATGCACAAGCTGTTGCCATCACATGATCAAAAATTGTACCTGATGGGAGCTGTTATCTGTCATAGTAGCTGTCAGGCTAATTTTAGAAGATAACTAATTATGTCACTATATTGATATACTTGTATCTTTATGAATACTTATTGCTATGTAATATACCATATATCATTGAAAACAGTTTGATGAGCACTTTCCAATGCAAGTTCAATTGAACAAATCCATTTAGTTATTCATGAGATATTAGCAAACAAAGATTTTATAGTTACTGATGACCTGATATCTTGGTTGTTTGTTGTTACTTTTGTATATCCCACATATTTGCAGATAACCCTTATCTAGGGCTTTATAGTGCAACTTAGTTTGTGAAAATTGGTCTACTGGTTGTGGAGATACAAGCTGAATAAAGTTTGTGATATAGTCTTATATGAGTAGAAGATATAGGAGATGCTCAAG
>Ga0157368_1000834_pt1 | contig 13979 bp, 6 predicted proteins | sample AttbisABBM3_FD_113146 | JGI IMG/M metagenome (GOLD analysis project Ga0157368, IMG submission 113146) | Fungus gardens microbial communities from leaf cutter ant in Botucatu, State of São Paulo, Brazil - Atta bisphaerica ABBM3 | ecosystem: Host-associated > Fungi > Mycelium > Unclassified ...
AAGCTGTTGCCATCACATGATCAAAACTCATACCTGATGGGAGCTGTCATCTGTCATAGCAGCTGTCAGGCTAATTTTAGAAGGTAACTAATTATGTCACTACATTGATATGCTTGTATTTCTACCAATACTTATCACTTTGAGACACATCATATATTGTTGTAAACAGATTGATGAGCACTTTCCAGCGCAAGTTCAATCGTGCAAATCCATTCAGCCATTCATGAGATATTAGTAGATAAAGCTTTTATAGCTACTGATGGCCTGATATCTGTCATTAGTTGTCACTTTTGTACATCCCACATATGTGTAGATAGCCTTCATTTGGGACTTTCTGGTGCAACTTAGTTTGTAAAAATCAGTCTACTAGTTGTGGAGATACAAGCTCAATGAAGTTTGTGACAAGAATATGGAAAAACAGATAGGTGGATGTACAGGTGATACTAGAAGACTTTGGAAGACTATAGAGTGTTGCAAAAAAAGCAAGGGAGTGCGTAAAAGAGAGTTTAATGACATATCCAGATGGTTGGGGTAGCTTGAAGGGGTCTAGAGCATAGGAAAGCAGATGAGTGGATGACTGTGGATATAGGAAAGGATCACAGAACACAGATCAGCCAAAAAACACAGAAGAGAAAAATCTCAGAAGAGCCAGTCCCCTTACAGTTGTCCTAACATGAACTGAATATCATTCAAGTTCTAATTAAGTTTAAAACTTGCTTTTCTCAACCCAAATGCCTCTTTGTAGCTTATGGCTGAGTTCCCAATTCTAAGATCTATTTGGTAACATTAAGATCTATCAAGATCTAGTTGCTAGCAATTAGCTAGAATGATGTTTAGAAGATGAAAGTCCTGTGTCACATTACACTGATGTACATGTGGCAACTTGATCATGTTACCTACTGGTGGAGTATTCTTTTGAGTGAAACTTGGGATGTTTATGATGGTGATGGATTTGATCAAGAATATTTGTTTTAGCAATTCTCGGTCGCTTTTTTCAGACAAGGACAGGTCGTGGTTTGATCAATGATGTAATGCGATGCATTCCATTTCATTATTCGATATTTTTGTAGTCAATTGATGGTCTAATTTGAAACAAGGTTTACGACAGTTTCGCGATGCAATCTTTTCTTTTCTTTGGCTTTGAAACGGGTACCGACGGTTATAAAGTTTAGGCGAGGTTGTCTGTGACAGTAATTATCTTAAAAGAAAAAACAGATACTGTTAAGGGCGGAACCAAAAGACCACCCAAGGAGTTGGTCGATGACATCAACCAGAAAAGATTGTTTCAAACCAATTGTTGTCGTGTTTATCAAACCCATTACGGTTAATATTTACTTGCCGCTTTGTATAAGGAGAACTGAGGGAAGAGAGAAGAAGAGAGAGAGAAGAAGGCCTAGTTTGGACATGGACCCCTGAGATCAAGCCTCGAGGCTCCTATGCTCCCTCAGATCTAAACATGACCGACTTCCGACTGATCGGCGTCAAATCGATATTTTCGTTGGTGGCGAATCCAAGGATTACATACATGGGAACTATACTCTCAGTACCTCATCGAACCCCCTGACCTGTCAAAGTTACGTTCTCAGTACCTTTAGTTTCTTATTTAAGCATTAATCACTTGTTCACTTGGACCGTTCTTGTTCCTGTTCAGTCGTTACTCGTCTAGACTGCTGGTCAATTCTGAGAAATAGAACAAGTGAACATTCCTAAATGGATTTAAAAGGATATCAACAGGTACTCCGAGGCTTGCAAATGAAGAGCCAAGCCGCCAAATGATAATTTGTAATTTTTTTAAAAAAAGCACCTCGCGATTAGATATTTCTCACCTGGTAGCGGTCTTTCCTTCTTATAATAGAGTTGCAGAAGAGGAAAAGGTATGAAAAATGAATTATATTTCCGGTGAGTTTCGGTTGAACAAGTTTCTCCATCTAATTTGGACGATGACCGCCTGGTCTCATTTACAAGTTCATTGAAACCTGAGATGCCGCGGTGCTCGTATATAAGACTAACATTAGATTTTTTGCAGCCATTGAAAACTCTGAAATTGACGAGCGTCGACGCTAACGACTTCACAAGATGTGCCCCAACGTTTGGCCTTCACGTTGAAGCCAATAAGATTCAGTAAAGCTGATAGCTCTCAAGATTGAAAGATAAAGCTGACGTTTCGTTTTTCCCTTACTCAGGGTGACCATCAGTCGCCTGCTATCCATTTCTCCCGAGTCTTCCGAGTACTTGATTGCACATTCTTATTATCAGGCCCGATGATCGTGGGACACATGTTAGAGCAATATTAATGATAAATTGGTGACTGAGATGATCTAACATGTGAGAATGTATATGCAAAGAAAGCTACTGTTAATTTCTACTTCAAAGTAAATATCTTATGGGGAAGGTCCTGTACGAATCACTCTCAGATACTGTGCGACAAAATCGGAGATTGGTCATGGTCATGGACTTGCACTACTTTTCGAACGCCGGAGTCGTTGTAGAAAATTAGAATACATCGCGCCAAGTAGATTCGCATATGGTAGATTTTGATGATCAAGGATGAAAACTTTCATCGGTATAAATAATTAATGCACCAAGTCACAAGGGAAGGTCTTATTTTTTTTTCTTCGTTCAGCATCAATGTGACCTACGCCAGATTGTCGGTGCTGTAAATAAGGTGTTGTGAGGGAGCCAGGGTGGCGTTTGAAGCCTGAAGATCAATGAGATCTATGGCTCATGACCCATGGCTTTTTTGTATTCGGCATTTCCATACGGGTACAAGACAGCTACTGTGTTGGGTGTGGGATTCACAGTCCTAGTATATGTCAAGGTGAGAGAGTGAGAGTATTTTAGTGGAAAGGACCGTAACTCATACCTCCGCGGCTTTGGGGTAAGAGTTTCCCCAGTGGTCAAGTAGTAATGATAGTGGCCCTGATAGTAGTAGAACTCTGAATTTAGACGCTGCCTGTTTATTCGGGACTGCTTTGCGGGGAATCTGATCAATTCCTGTAATAGGAATAGCTCTGAAGATGAACATCTCGGTCTACGTTTTAGCATCCCCTTTCACGATCCAAGTTTCTCTAACGTCTTATGCAGTGTAATGTGGTAGTAGTAGGGAGAGAGAAATTTTAGAGAGCGTCTCATTCTTTTGCACGTGTTTCTGGGTGGTTGATCCTGGGATATGCTAGTGACTAAATTCCCATCTGTATTAAAAGAAGGGGAGGGTACTCGCAACTCTCACAGCTATCTTGTGTTCAATAACGTGATGTTCCAAGTGGTGCTTGGGAGTTCTATGCCCGGCAAAGCGGCGTCCCTGGTGTTGATTGGGACGTTTAGACGGTGCCGTGATCTATAATGTCAGTTAATATCAGGTCAATTAATAATTAGCGGCTATAGATGAGAGAGCGTTTATGGATTATTGTAGCATTTTATCTGGAAGAGGATCCGAGTCGAGCTAGCACCAGAGGGACTGCAACTCAAGTCCGACAAGTTCACACAAAGAATTAAATATATGTTCCTGCTCCGATTCAGTGGCTCGCGGAAGTAGTGAGGCCTCGGAAAGGAAGTATGACGGACATTATGACAGCCTACGTAAGTCTGAGGCAATTCGCATCGCATCCATGGTACGTGCGGCACGATAATTGATATACACAAACTAGTTCATCCTCTCGGTTTCTCTCCGATCATCGAATCCAAAGAACTTACCTCCTGAGGATAAAGCGGACGATTCAAGCTGGGAAGGAATTTGTCAGAGATATCCCGTGCATAACAGCGTTGGCCTCATACACTCTGGTTACGTCATGTGAACGATGAGTATTAAATTGAGGGCTTGCGTACTTTCAAAATGCTCTCAATTTATTGCCCCTCGAATATCTGAATGTTGATGCCCTCTGTCTCATCTGATGGAAGAGGTATTGTCGGCCTTGATGGGAGTGATGAGCATTATATTAGAGAGGCTCTGATAAGTGAGCTATCCGAAACTTCCGAGCAGTCTCCAGAATGGTGTCCAATATGATATGCCCAAGTGAACAAATCTGGAAATGAAGTGAGACCATACACCGCCAAAAGAGAACCATATGCAAGAGTTATATGACAGTCATAAGAAGTTGCAGAAAGATCTGGGGTTCTTATGGTCAATCACCACCTGACTTCAACTTTCAGCGCTCGACAACTGGCACAGCATCAGCCATTCCTATAAGAATATTCAATTACTGCAGATATACTCTAACGTGAAATGTTTCGGAGAACAAAAGAAATAAATAAATAAATTGTTTGATAAAAGCAAGCGCTGAGAAATCTTGGTGGAATCTTCGCGTAAGGGGAATTATAAGGCTCCCTGCAGGTGGGTTGGAATAAGTACCTTGACAATGGTCATAGCTGGGTGTCTTGACTCGAGTGTTATCGGAACCAGGATGTATCCTATTGTCCAGAGTGAAAGGGTATCATACCCGAAGGCTCTTGATGGCGAGATTGCGCCATTGATGATTTGGGGTCCTCATCACATGATTCTAGTCACACTATATTGAGTTTATATCTTTGTAATATAACCTATACTGTCACACTCCAAATATACGTGCCACCAAAGAAGTATATGCAATTATTCGATTCGAAGTCTGGGTCTGGCGTGACCTCCACAGATCTCCGCCACTGAATGCTCAAGCTTCTTTCGGGTCTACTATGACCATGCCAGAACCTTACCTTCCACTACATCATGCTGGACTCGACAACTTGCTTTATTGCAGACCTTATCGGTATGCCAATGTGCGAAAGGAGGGGGAAAAAAATATGTACCACTTTCTTTTTACATCTGGTAAGTTCTGCTTTGACTTTCAATTGATAAGCAACAATTTTTTCAAGAGAAGTATAGCATTCCTTGGAACTTGGCTATTGGTCCAGCAATAATGGCATTGCATACTTGCCACCTGAATAACTGCATGAAGGAGCAGGGTATAGTACAGGATCTGGTACGAAAGGGTACTTAGTTTCATGCTTTGCAGTGCAGTCCACTCCCTATGGCAAGAGATGAGATTATATTCCGTTCAGAAATTCCGATCACATCTTTGACATCTACAGTTCTTACACCCTAAAGGCTCATGCAACTCTTATGTTTTTCTCGTTGAAATATAATGCATTTTCAGAGGCACTCAGGGGTCCACTTGGGACTTATAAAAGAGGGAAGCATAGTTTTTTACCCTAAAATGAGTTGGATAGCATAGAGTATGTTTATGATGATTTAACAGATAGGCAGTTTGAGTCATTGTGTGATATATGCATAAGTTTCACCGGTGAGGAATTATACTTCATTATGGATTGATCTGTACTAACATTGGTTTTTCAGGAAATAAGGATCAGGTTGCATGGCGACCCTGGTATCGAAGCATATAAAAGCGTTAACACACAACAAAGAAATGGACGAGAAGATGAAGCTACCAATAAATACGGGTAGGTGGCGTGATTCATTGTATGGGTGCGCAGACAGCTGTCGAGTAGCGTAGATAGTCGAAAAATGTTTATTAAGCATTTAGGATGATTCTTGACTGACTAGATCTCTACGCAATTTCTGTCCCTTTCTCTCCTTTAATTACTGAATTTCGTGTGACACAGACACTCAAAATCAAATTGATGTTGGAAAAGACTAGATTAATCACATCTGAGTAATGCAGTGCCTAGTACAAGGACCCTGTGGTACTTGCCAAGATGCCTATGACGATGAAAATTTTGACCAACGTCCTTCTCACCAATCGTACTGTACATACATAGACACGCCACCCCCTCCCCCCGAGTCTCCAGTTTTAAGTACAAACGCGTTGATATCGGAACTTGATGAATAGATAGATCATGCTTTAAATCCTCGGAGCATTCCATAAGAAATATATTCATGTTCGAAACGTACCCATATTAGACAATTGATGTTTATCATCAAGATTAATAATAATGATATGTCGAATACGATGACGATGACTTCTTCCTGCATGTCAAAAATCACAGAATGAAATGAATTATTTTTTTTTCATTTCCAAACAATATATGTAAATGAACCAGCCTATGAACAGAGATACAGAAGGAGAAAAATCTAACAATAAAAAAATCCAAACCAGGGGTGAGTCAAAAGTACACTAGAATGAGATCGTATATATAGATGTGTATACAAAGAAATCCCAATAATACACAACATACATCTGCCAGCAAGCCGACTCGATTGTCGTTGCGGGAGGTCATCATTAATAGGAGTGAGGTAGGGTGCTCGGCACTCGAGATATCGATATGGGTATGAGAATATACAAGGAATCCCAATGACTCGGGTGAATTCAGTTGATGATCATAATGGAGGTGACATCGGCCCCCAAGAAATCACGATGAAACGACGGCATAAGCAATACCGCGGTATATGGGTGCGTATGATAGAGGCAGTTCGTCATTATCGAAGGAGTGGAAAGACGGATGGAGGGGAGGTTGTATGTATGTGATCGGCAAAAGAAACCAAGATCACAACATGACTCCTCAACGAGCAAAGGGAAGGACGGGAGAGAATAACACATCAACCACGAGTTTAACGCAGCCACAAGAAGGAAGGAGACAGATGAACTTGAATGCACAACGACCAGGGGGCAGGACAAACAGTTGTCGGCAAGTGGGCCAGATGGACGAGTAAATAAACGGCGACGACAAATAGAAGGTGGGCACACAGGGCAAGCAGAAAAAGAAGGCAAACACTCTTTCTTGTTGGAACAGACAAATCATGTTTGATTTCATTTTTCAATGATCCATAATCCAGTCTGAGGGAAGAGCGAAACAACAAGAGGCTGGAAGAAAGGTATGGTGAACGACGACGGGAAAAAGTGTAAATCACATCATCATTGCAAAACCTCCCCCATTCCCTCCACCTCCGACTGAAACCATAGTTCCCATCGCATTTCCAACAAGCCCACTACCCATACCCATACCATTCATCATCATCCCACCACCCATTCCCATACCCATCATATTCTGTGCATGCTGCGGCGGAGCTTGATCTCTCCAGCTATTATTGGGAGCGTTGGGAGGGGGTCGGTGAATAGTGAAAGAGCCGTCGTACACTGGACTACCAGCACCGGGACTGACAGGCGAAGCACCATCTGGAGAAGCCATGGCGATGCTATGTGGACCATGACTGGCGGTGCTCAAAGGGGGACCTCTATTACTGGTGGCCAAGTTGATAGGGAGAGGATTGTGGACAGATATGTGCTTTGCACTCGAGCCGTTAGTCCCAACATTTCCCTCGTCACTGGCGTATCCTTGCTGATGTCGTGGCAAGGGATTGGTGAAAAAAGGATGAGAGGATGGATCATTGAAAGGGTGGGTCGTTGCGGGAGACGGAGGTTTTGATCCAGTGCTAGTGGTAGCACTAACAGGAGAAGGGGCGCCATTACCTTTAGAAGCAGGAGGGGTATAGAGCGAACGTTGTTGTGGCTGCATAAGCTGCTGATGGGGCTGGGTACCATACCAGGCCATCTTGTCAGCGTCGATAGACTGCTGCGGCTGGTGTTGCATGAAGCCTGGAGCAGCAGTGGGAGAACCAGCGAGGCCATGATGAGCTTCATAGATGTTGGAACCGTCGTAAGGGGTTGGACTGGCCATGATGGGAGGACCAGCAGAGGGCCGGGGGAGGATATGAGCGAGAGGCAAAGCGTTAGCGGTGGAAGGGACAGAAACATTAGGATTAAAGTGACCAGGCTTGATCATAGAAGCCATACGAGGATCGTCGAGCTCATCCATACGGGGATGGCCATGAGAAACATGGACGACGGCAGGAAACTCGTCCTCATAGCCAGGGTAGTCGTTGTCATCTTCGTTGTCCTCCTCTCCAGGGACAGCGGGAATCACCTCGAGCTCACCACTGAGAACCATGGAAAAACCATCGCTTCTGACAGGCTCTTCGATGCAAGGAATACCGGCACGATTACGCCACTCGTTGATTTCACGGCGAAGAGCGTCCGTTTCATGTTTGAGCATGCGGAGCTCGCGGGCCGCGAGCATTCTGTGGCGGCGGGAAGCATGTATGTGGGCAATGGACGAATTGACGATGGAGGACTTGGAAGGACGACGGATCTGGGACAGATTCGGCAGAAGGGCGGCAAGATCCTGAGGCGGAAATTCATGAGAACACATTGAGACGAAAAAAGAAAAAGGGTGGACTGACGAGGAAACGGCCATTGAGGGTCTCTCTGCGCTGTCGTTCGACTGCATTGTGAGTTGCCCTGCGTTCTGCAGTGTTGGCACGCCTGCTGGGCTTGCGCTTGGTGGTGGTGGTGGTGGTGGTGGTGGGAGTAGTATTAGTAGGAGAGGTGGGAGTGTTGGTGCTAGGATCCTGTGGAGGAGGAGGAGGAGGAGGAGAGGCCGATTCTGGATCTGAAGGAGGAGAAAGTGCCATGGGATCGCGAGCTGGGCTCAAGCGTGCGTGTGTATATGTGTGTGGGTGTGTATAAGAGAGAGATGAGGAGGCCGGCAAGGGTCGCGAGAACTGAGATGGGTGAGCACGGACCAGGGAGGACCAGAGAGACGTACTGCAGGCGGTATCCTTGTTACGGCAGGGCTAGCGGAAAGAGAAGGACAGGGATTTGGGCAGACTCTCGATTATCAGACGACCATGCACCCACGCCAGTACACAATCCTTACCCGCCCTGCCCCTATATACCTATCCCCTCACAAACACACTCAAATATCCGTTGTCACGCTCTTCGGGGGACCCTTTAGGACCGCAGCCACCGCCAGATCTCATCGCACCGCACCGGCTCCCGGCTTGCCCCTCTCCCCGGCACAACCCTGAGGTGCAACGACGGTCTCGAGGCCACACTCTCCCCCAGACGACTCAACAGTTCATCCATAACCATCCCTTCTCGCAACTATACCCATTCACATGATACCAGCCCATTCCTCGGCATACAAAGAACTCTCCCATAAGTGCGGGGAAATTTACCTACTTGGTATGCTCCATATGATCGATGGCTTATCCTTACCCAGATAGACTCATTCGCGTTTGTTCAGCAATTGCCTCGCTTTTAAATGACAGACACGATAACGATAACATATGTCATCTGGCGACGCTACAACAACCTATCCAACAAGGTTCATCTCCCTAAATCTCAAATCAGGCTACAATAGGCAATAGAAATGATTCCTCATCATCATCGACAACCACTTCGTCTCTACGTATCTAGCATCTCATTTCGTCGATATCAGAAGGTCCCACATTCAAAGAAAATCGCCCCTTACAAGATCCAACCAACTTAATCTCACACGTGAGTATCAATCAAATGATTCCAATTCTCTTGCCTGCGCTGATTTATGCCAGGACGTACTGCTTCTCTCGAACTTTCTTTTTTTTTTTTAATTTTCAAATGGTCAGCTAGGAACCGTCCGCCCATACCGCTGAAATTTCGGTCAAAGCCTGAAATAAAAATCCCGGACCGATCTCAAACTAAAACTGGCGAATGCATTCGCAGGGCTGTACCTTATGACGAGATATTTCGTATCTGCTATTAAAAGAAGTGACCCTCAGGGGGGTCAATCCATGTTCAGACCCGAAACGAAAACGCAATTTCTCAAACAACAAAACCCACTCCCCTGCCTCGTCTGCGCAACGGTTAAACGGCGCTACTTATCATCCCCAATAGCACCAGCTGAAACAACCCTTTCTTGTGCGTTTGATCGCAATAATACATTCCATCATCTGTCAAAGTCAGAGTAATTCAACTGGATACAGACAAAGTGACCCTCAGAAAGAAGGATTTGTATTCCGCCGATAGAAGAGCCACATATATAGCAAGGTGCCTAGCACGGATCATTTATCATATCAAAAGAAAAAACGTCGAATTGTCATCATCGCACTACTACTTATGAAGATTCAACTTCTCAAATATGACCGACGCCACCGCAACTCCGTTTACAGTCAGAATCGGAAAGCGAAGCTAGACCCTCACGAAATTTCCCTTCGCCCTTCTTTGCTAAGAGTTTTCCCGATCGGAAATGGAATGTCGGCAATCTACTGGGATTTATGACTCACTCGTAGGTAGTAGCGGATGTAATAAGTTAGTGGGAAAACATCTTACAAGCATATCAGCAAAAGGATCCGGTATCGGACTTACCAGTGTTCCAACAGAACAGAACAGAAGAACAGAATCGCTCAGGGATTCCCGGTAACGTGACTCAAGTGGAAAAACTATCGGGGAGAGGCTATGGTGTTTAGGTATAAAGTTGAACCCGACACATAATGAGCAAAATCCGAGTAGTAAACCAAGTGGTTCTCCATACTTATGACTGGATTCGGTCAAAGCGTTTGCTTAATAATGACGGTTCGGCCAACAATCGGATATGGTAACAAAAACTGGATCAAAAAATTTCTTATAAGGGTTGACCACAGAAGATATTTTAAAAAAACATCAGGTCTATGATCCCATCATACACGTATCCGTAAGTCGGTAGAGTCTATCTTCCGAACTATAATTACTTGAGTTGTGTTCTGCGCAACAAAACGACCTACGCTTAGATGGATTAGTCATATTCTTTGACAAATAGGCTCCGGTGATGTCATCGCGATTGGTCCGTTCACCCAGTGATCAGCAGCAAGAGAGAGAGAGAGGAGGAGGGAAGACTCGGGGAAGACTTGGCAAAGATAACGGATAGAAGCAGTGCATTTCGCCCATTTGAGGAGCTTTACGTCGAGCCATTTGGAATAGAAGAAGCTGAGTTGGATCAGTGCCTTAGTTTCGATGGTCACTGAGTTGCAATTGTTTTGAATGTATATCAAGAGCACGTCTTACTCAGAGTCGAGTTGCGAGAAAGGATTTTCGGAAACTTGGTTCTCGCGATTAGTCCAGTGGCGGTGGCGTAACGAAATTACATCCATAAAGGGATTGTATAGACGTTTCAAGTACTTCTATAGGTGGGATGCATCGGACAATTTTGGGGGAGAAGACTAATGTTCTAAACTCAGTTTATCACTTAATTTACAGTCTATGGACAATTCTGTACTTATTACTACTGCAGAAAAAGCTCATAAATTCATGCAGAGTTCTCCGTCAACGGAAACTTTTTCCCCAAGGTTAAAATGGAGCTGGAGATCAAGTTTGAATCTCATCCGAAATGCCATTAGTGACGTGGGGGTTTCTCTCCGAGCCCCGATAGGCTTGGCTCCATTTCGCCCTTTTTGATCCGTCATTGATCGCTCCGGATGCTTTGCGTTGGCGATCGTCGACAAGCCGCCACAGCTTCTAGCGCCTTTTCCTGACCTAATATACAGCGTTGACAAACCCGCGGAATTTATCGACGACGGTCACAAGCGTTACAAGTTGTCTTTGTCATCTGAGAAACAACACCACAATAACTCCGCATAAAAAGAGTTGACCATCAGTAAACAACAGCAGCAACGAATTTTCCAGTTAACACGTATCCAAGAAACGTCTATTTAAAATTTTCCATACTTAGTCGGCAGGATACCAAAAGAGGAATGAAACTTCAGCAGAGCCGATCTTTCATTTCATTTCTACACTTATCAACTTGCAAATGAAAAGGCGTTACGTTACGTTTGCTCATATAAGGTTTTTGTAATTCTGATAGGTCCCCTGGGACCTTGTAGTCATATCGTCATTGGTGAAATCGTAACATGATCCTGATTTCAGCATCATTATGGAATTGAAATACGAAATTGACTCACAAGTGCATGACTGAGGGAGGACTGAGTGAGAGACGCGACACTACTCATTTGAGTGCCTGTGACATCACTCGGATGTCACACATAGATATATGTATAAGCCCAAACTAAATTCTCAGGTGGGCGACAGTCGTGGGTTGCCATCATTTCATCGATGATTGCGGATAGTTTCTTTCAATGGAATAGATATAGGGGCCTTGATTGAAGCCTCTAATTGACCTACTGTTTCAAACATTTACAAGGATCCACAATCTAACCTAAATCTGGTGGAGGATGTCGGTTAGGTTTGAATGACTTTCCTCGCCGGATGCAGGGACCTGGTTCACTCCATTCAGATGAGACTTGCAGAAAAGCGAAATGTCAATTGAGAAGACGCCTACAGGCAACGTAGATCTGCTTAACAACAATAGACTTGCTCCTGCTCCTGCTCCATGATGATGGTGAATTTAGTTTTGCCTATGAGGTCCAGGATCATAATTGTGTCCTATTGGAAGTTGATAGATGTTTTGGGATATGTACCATGGACGGACATAAGCGAGTAATTCGAGTTGCGTAATACCTGAGAATAGGATTGTCGGCTGCCGGGTAGGTGATCGAGCGTTCGGTGAGCAAAGTCACAACCCGAACTTGGAAGATGTCAAGTCATTTGAATTTTCCGGTGCTTGGGAACGATCGAGGAGCTTCGAATTCTCAACTTCCCAGGATCAGATTTTCTGGTAACCGTTGACCTTGTTCCAAAATCAGGGCATGGGGTCTTTTTTGTTGAATTTTTCCATTAATACGTGAATTTGGTGATCTGGGTGGGAAGAGAATTGACGTATATGTATCCCTCGGCGTCGCCCAACCTTTATCATAATGATCTCACCTGGTCGATAGGGGCTTGATACCGTGCCCCAGTGTCAAGAATATCAGAACCTGGAAATTTTGTGAGAAATCACATGTTTAAATAAGGCACTCTCCAAGCAAGGAAGCAGCGAGAGATATCAAGTCATTCGAATCTTCTGAAAAATCTGCGGTGATGCTTCTACAGTGCATTGGTGGGGGCCATTAAGTCCTCAAAAGGCAGATAGACATATCAACACGCTGTAAGTGGTAGTAACTAAATCACTGAGATTTTGTTCAGTGAGATTCATCTGGGGGCCACGAACTTGAGAAAGGCCAACTCATAAAGTCCACTCTACGTTCAGTTAGTGGCTCGTAATCATGCAGTGAAGCCATGGCTGCAACAGGATTCGGATCCGAAATAAGTTTTTGTCGAGTCAGGGACAGCACGATATCCAAATCTAGCGTAGCCTCTGGCCCCGAGTCCAAGGTTGTGACGCGTTACGTAAATTAATACTTAGTTCCGAAAATAGAACCGACTCGGACGATTGAACATTTCTTCAGCTTTTCGGGAGAACCTCCTCGTGCTGGAGAAGTCATTATGTGATATTCCAGATTAACTGGCAGTTAAGTTCTGTCGAAGGCTGTCCAACATCAAATTTAGTCATCACGCACAAATTTCGTCTGCCAGCGATTTTTGCCGCGGATCGGTGAAACAGCAACCAATTTTACTCGCAGTACTGCAAAGTATTGTGGAATGAGATTGTCGGTAAAATCTTTGCTGGACTGAATTTGGCGTGAGACATGTTATATGGTCTAGTATCATAATGGAACTGGGAGTTAAAGTATATCATATCAACGGATTAGTCTCTCCTCCCATCTGACGCTAGCTACCATTCACGGAGATTGTGGCACGGACGATCCCTGCTTGTTTCTCCTCCCTTCTACGTATTTATCGGCTGAAAAAAGTAATAAAGGATATAGATACAATAGCTTTCATTTCAGTCGCGTTCTATATAATGTTGGTGATAGAGTCTGTCCACGGCTGATTGACTGACGGGCTGAACGTCCGGGGGACTGAAGTGAAATATCTCATGAAAAATCAAATCAGACATATAATGCAGAACTTTTACGTGGTCATAAAAATCATGTTTGACAGAGGGTTCAGAACCCCACACACTCATCACACAATATTGAAACTCGCTAATTTATGGCAGAGCACATGGAGAGCAAAGTGAAGGGCGTGGTTTGAGCATAGATTAGTAGTCTATTCTTGAGCGAAACATCTAGTTGTGAAGTATAGCGAGTAGAGGATATCCTCTCTTGAGGAGTAGCTGGACCACGAGACGATACTTTCAATAGGAATTCTTCCAGCTTTTGTCACCCTTGGAAAAATATACTGTTTTGTTGTTTGCTGTTCTGCTAACTGTCAGACCTGAGATATGCTGTAATTTATTCTGCCACGGCTACTATCTGTATC
>Ga0157368_1000835_pt1 | contig 13978 bp, 12 predicted proteins | sample AttbisABBM3_FD_113146 | JGI IMG/M metagenome (GOLD analysis project Ga0157368, IMG submission 113146) | Fungus gardens microbial communities from leaf cutter ant in Botucatu, State of São Paulo, Brazil - Atta bisphaerica ABBM3 | ecosystem: Host-associated > Fungi > Mycelium > Unclassified ...
CGCGCTTCAGACCAGGAGATTAATGATCTTTTCAAACGGTTTATTGCCAAGCCCGTGATGGTTATCGTAGATGTACGACCAAACACCGTCGGAATTCCAACGGATGCATATTTCGCGGTTGAGGAAATCAAAGACGTGAGTTGTCACCCCATCACCAATCTCAAGGCCATTTCTCTCGTTTTTTCTGACCGTTACCAGGACGGGACGGAGACAAGAAAAACGTTTCTACATGTTCCCTCTATCATTGAAGCCGAAGAAGCCGAGGAAATCGGCGTTGAGCATCTACTACGAGACATCAAGGATTCCACAACGACAACACTTGCCACGCGAGTCAGTGAACAATTAGCTTCACTGCGAGGTCTCCAATCGCGGTTGAGTGATATACAGAAATACCTTGCTGAGGTTTCTGCAGGAACCATGCCTGCGAATCATCAAATCGTGTATCATCTACAAGACGCTCTGAATCTGCTTCCAAATCTCGCGGACATCGACTTGATGCAGAGTTTTACGGCGAGCACAAATGACCAGATGTTGGTGGTGTATCTGAGTAGTTTACTGCGTGCAGTAATAGCGCTGCATGCTCTGGTGGACAACAAGGCGTCTATCGGGCGCGCCGAGCTTGAGGAGGGTGGAAAGGGAGAGAAGAGAGGAGAGAATAATAACACGGAGAAGGAGAAGGAAGGGGAGAAGAAAGAGGAACAATAGAGTAATTTTACAGTTAGTCATTGTCGCAATGACATGAACAATGTTATCTCCTGTGCCTCATAATGAATCAGAGCAGAAGGTGCAAGGGATCCGCATCAAAGGAAATTTCCGTTTCGGGTTACATATTTTCCTCACCTGACTTGCAAAGCTGACTGAGTCAGCCCTTTCTCTTTCCTACCACCATCATCCTCAAAAGTGAGTACATTCCGTCTTGTGTTGTTGCCATGAAAGCTAGAGCTGGTCCTGGCTCTCATCTCTGTTCTCCTCACATGTCGGAAATACTGATAACTATTCTATCTAGACTAGCCTCATCCAAGAAGCAGACAATAATGTCCGGACGTGGTTGCTTTAATTGCGGTGGTTGTGCGTGGTTTTGTTGTCGCTGATTCCCTTTCTCTGTTCGTTCGCCTTGGTTTGATAGTTGGTTGGTGTTTCGTGATGGGAGGTTTATTCTCCCTCGTGATCACTACTCCTTCACACCTTTTCTTTTTCTGCTCCAGTGTCCGATGTGTGGTGGAGTGCGGGTGCGGGTGCCAACGTTTTGTAGAAAAATGGTCGTCAATATATTGCTTTTCGACCTCAGTTCCTATGACTACAATCAACACTACAGCTTTCGATGCCCAACAAGCCAAGTACAACGTCACATGAATTACATGGCAAGACCGCGCACACCCACATCAGAATGCGACTTTACAATGAGTGCCCACGCGCATCATCATCTACACATAGAATCATTCTCCTGCTATAGCAATCCGTTTCACGCCTCTATTTCTTTGTTTCAAATCTCCTGCATCTGATGCACGACATCTCATTTCTATCTGTAGTTGGCCATCAAGCTGCGAATTGCCCTAAAGCTGGAACTCCTACATGGTAAATCTTTAATTTTTTTTCTCGTTCCTTATCTCCAACTATCTATTGGTGCTACGGTCTAATGTTTTTTCTTTTGTGCGTGGTATCTCATCTCAGCTACAACTGTGAGTATTGGGTTCAGTTCATTTAATGTCTTTGACATGTGTTGTTAAATGCAAGTACTGCAATTTTGCAGGTGGTGGAGAAGGTCACGTTTCCCGTGATTGTACTCAAGAGGCCAAAGCAAAGTCTTGCTACAAGTGCGGCCAGGAAGGTCATATTGTAAGTGTTCGCTCACTCTTTCCAATGAAGAACACGTTGGTCAATATTTCATTTGTAGTCTCGTGATTGCACTCAGCAATCCAACCATGGTGGTGGTAGTGGATTCACTGGTTCCCAAGAATGCTACCGCTGCGGCAAGACAGGTCACATTGCTCGTGAGTGCGTTGAAAGTACAGGGGGTAGTGGTGGTGGTGGTGGTGGTGGTGGTGGATATAACACCTTTAGTAACAACAACCAAAGGACATGGTATGTGGACCTTGCTTTGAATTGTCAAAAGAGCCTCATTGGTGTTGGAGCTACGCTTGCGGTAGCGTAGGCCACTTGTCAAGGGATTGCCCCCAGGGTTCTAAGTGCTATAACTGTTCTCAGACAGGCCATATCAGCCGTGATTGCACGCAACCTCAAAAGAAGGCGTGCTACTCGTGTGGTTCCGAAGGGTAATGTCTATCATCAAGCCCCCAAGAAATACATTTAACCCTGGACATTGACAGACACATCTCCCGTGCTTGCCCCAGGATCACGACTTCTGTGTAGATATGTATGACAGTATGAATTTCTTCTGTGCAACATATATATCCTGTAGCCTTGACCTCGAGTGATCTGAGGCTGAGGCTGAAGTGCAACGGAAGATTCCGGCAGTGTGAGAGAATTGCAGCTTTAGTGTATTACTATCGCAAAAAACTCACTCAATAAGATATTGATATTTTCCTCCTGCTTGATCATGCACCTCGTTGCTGTTGCCCGTCTGGCGCGTCAGAGGGTCACTGTCCCACACCGCTCAATTGCTACTACGGTCACCTCCCCCCCTGCCCCTTCATTACCTTCTACAACTGCCCCCATTCGCCTTTCAAACGTCGAGGCCTCCTGGACAAAGCTCACCCCTGAGGAAAAGGCTTCCGTACATCAGCAGCTTGAGGTGATCCAGAAAAAGGATTGGAGGGAGTTGTCAATCGACGAGAAGAAGGCTGGTAAGTTTCTTTCTATTCTCCGGCGCAAGTCGGAGTCGCCGTGGGGTAAGCGGTATGTTTAATCTCGTGCTTATTACATTCGTTTTTTCTATGTTTGTCGGATGCCTTCCGACATTGTTTTCTTGGGTGTGTTTCTTGGTGTATGTAGCCTACTACGTGGCTTTTGGCCCTCATGGACCTCGGACTCCGTCGAGTCAACCCGGTGACGCTTTGAAGATCCTCCTCTATACCTCTGCCCTCATAGGTGTTGCCGGTACCCTCTTTTTTGCTATTAGAAACATGGGTACGTGTCTTTTTGCTGTTTAAAATGTGAAATTATTGCGTACCATTGAATGTTGAATTCTACAGCTCCACCTCCACCCAAGACTATAACCAAGGAATGGGAGGAAGCTGCCAACCAGCGTGCACTGGAGATGAAGCTCAACCCTATTACTGGTATGTGGTTTTTTTTGCTATTCATTAGATCGTTGGAGGTGATATGTGTTTAAGGTATCTCGTCGGAAGATTACAGTGGAAAAGGATTTGTTCAGACCAAGTAGACTTCTCTCATATTTAATACAGTCCAGGGCATTGAAACCCATTCATTCATTTTTCTTTCAAGTCACCACAGTTTCGGGTCAGAGCTCCAGTGGCATTCATGTGAGTTGGTCACGTGGGATAGAATTCGGTATGGTCGGTAAAAATGTGCATGTTCATGTAAAACTGAGCTGTCGGAACTTGGCAAAAGATGCCGAGTCTCTTGGCAAGCCATTGATATGTTCAAGTTGTGTTAGTTCTTTTGAACTACTCGATGATGTTAATTTCTGAGGGGGGACCGGAATGTTCAGAGCACTCACAATAACATAGGTACATTGTATCTGTCCCTGTCCTTAAGACAAGAAGGTTGACCTCAAAAAATTTGAATACTGAAGGTACATGTATAATGGGACCTCATTCATACAATCATGATGTTATAACCTCCACTTCTAACCATCTCTCGATCATAGCCCAGACATTCTCTTGTTCTTCCCTCCATTCTTTATGCTTTTCCTCGACACATGTAGAACAAAGTCCACGTTTAATCCAGTCCAAACCTCTGATTCGTTCTAGTGTTTCAATTGGCCTGTACACTCCACCGGTCTCAATGGCAGGTGAAATGACAGAAGTCATCCAAGTGTCTGCAAATACATCCGTACATGCCATATGAGGGGTGGTAGCCGGAGTGAAGAGTATCGGAGTGAAGTGATCGATAACCCTCGTCATTAGGCTCCTACACAAACTGACATCGGAATCGGCCAACTGGGGTTCTTTCTCTGTACTGAAAGGAGATGCTGGTAGAACGTTAACTAATGAATAGAAGATTATGATTAAGATGTATTTACATGGCTCAGAAAGAACTGCAGACTGGGAGGTCATTTGCAGGTCCCCAACCTCGGGATCGAAATCCACTGTAACCATGGAGTAATACAGAGCAGTTTTGAGAACCTATGCCCGAGCATGTTTTCTTTTGCACATCTATTGATGTAAAAAATGCATACCGACATGATTCGAAATGTTCTAGCAATTGCGACTGCTTCGAACATTTCGGCTTTATGGATCTTAGATGGATCCATGTTGTTGAAATATGAGACCAAAATACTCTTCGCATGGAAGTGAATGGTTGGCATGTCAAACTGCTGAGGGCTAGTCGAGCGTAGCACGGCGACGATGCGTTGGAAGGACGAATCAGATGACAGAGAACTTTCAAACGATGAAATTGCAGGTGATGATGGTCATCAGGAACCAGAGCTTGAATTATATGTAATTAGCCAACTGACTCAAGCAACTTACATGTCATGATATATGTGTTCTAGGAGAACCTCAACATCCTTCGGCCTAAAACCTTGATCGGCTCCACAAGACATGACTCCAGAGGCGTAACTAGCGACCGAGTTTGTTGTGCAGGACAGAATTCTAGACTTCGCTGACGCAAGGAATGAGGAATGGTACTGAAAAAGGGAGTGGTGAACCCGAAACTGGACATCTTGAACCTCGAGGATGAGAGTGCCATCATCAAACCAATAAATTGGGTGTCTCTGCACTTCGTCGAGTGACCGAGATTGTGCATCATGATTCTCTTTGGATACATTCATCTTTAGGCAGTTGTGAAGAGTAGAATGCTGGGCTAGCCCAGCACAGGCTGCATAAGATTACATAATAGAGAGCCTTCAGGTACCACCCGAAGGCTTTGCATTTAACACCAACAAAGTAGTTATATCTGTAGTACCTTTGTCCTTTCATTGAAGGGGTCCATGATGATTTCTAGATGTAGATATGTCTCAATCCTCGATTAAAAGAAGAATTGACGTACAAGTAGACGCGCCGATAGTACTAGCCAAATTCATGAAACGGCCTCGTCGCACTTTAGAACTAGCTAGTTTTGTGTCTCCTTTGTTCCATTCTGAACGACACCATACGCAAGTGAGGATTTTTCCCGTCTGACGACCACTTTTCTCATCTTCTCAAATAATTAGCATTGCTACCTCATCTTTTGAGAGCCGATGGGACATACACTGAATGTAACATTCCTTATGCAGCGCATTACCACATTCTTCACAGAAAGTAAGAGCAGCTTCTGTAATTTGATACATAGTGTCATAACAGATTGGACAGTCGTCTTCCTCGCCAGGTATTCTTTTCTTGTTACTGGTAGCTGCTGTCGAAGACTCGACAATCTGGCCAGTTGCTCGTAAGAAAGCTTCCCGGACACGAGGATTAGTGACCGAATTGGGTGCTTCAGGGGCCTTTGTGAAAACAGACTCGAGCTCATTCGTCAGCAAAGCCCTAGAATAATGAGTCGTGCAGCTCGTATGGTTGGACTCAGGTCTACTTACGTCTGATACCATATATGTGATTCGATAGGAACGCAAAGAACTTTCAAGAAAACGAACATCTTTGGAGGATGAGGCGTGAACTGCTAGCGTCAAGTGGACTCACGATGTGTTTGCAATGATTGCCCATGCGATTATCAGGGCCTTGTAATTGAGTTAGAGGCACATCAATAGGGGAACAACGATGCCTCACAATCACATTTGGGCTTATGGTCAATGGTTACAGTGTAAACCTAACAGATAAACTGCGAGTGGAAATCTGAACATACTGTCAACTCACATTTGCAGTTGAGCCCAAAACCTTAAACTCTTCTTTGAGCTCGTGGTCTTCTCTTTTCCGATCAATCATGAAGAATCTATGCAAATTAAGAACTCAGTCCAAACCCTCTTTGAATCACACCATCCATTCACTTTTGCGTTCGAATACGTTCAGCTCGTTCTAAAACTTTCTCGGGACAATGAAACCTGAACTGTGCGAGGCGTCGCTCATCCTTGAGTCTGGACTCTTCCTTGGGTCTGGACTCTTCCTTTGGTCGTACTTTCTTCTTTGGAGGCTCATCAATATCTCCATCCGACTGTGTTAAATTGGCCTCATGATCAACAGATTTGGATTTCCTCTTGCCTTCAACGGTCGTAGCTCTTTTGGGCTGAATAGCCTTTCGTCTGGAGCTTATGGACGCTGCAGAACTCGAGTACCGTTGCGTTTGTTTGCGAACCCGCTTAGGGCGGGAAGACAGACCATCGTTCGTAGAAGATGCCGTTTCTTGCTGTTCAACACCATTTACAGGATCAGGAGCCGAATCATCCTCTGTAGCTTGAACATGACTGCGCTGAAATCGAGGCATGACTATGAAGTGTCACAAATGTCACAGCCGGGCAACTCTTACTCAAATGTTACTCAAATGAACCCACCGCAAGCTAGTTCTTTTTGTTGGACGTGCGTCAACAACTATAGCATACTTAGACCCTGGATTAGTGGCAAATAAATTAACCACAAGACTGTGTGACTCACTTTAGTGGCATGAGAATGTTGTCATTCATTTGTGTCGCATGTGTCTCACTTCATGCCCTTCATTATTTCAACATCACATTCCTTCGAGCATTTGCTTTCTTACATAAGATTGGACTGTTTTTACTCTCGCGCCACACAGTCTCACCTCAGTCTTCATAGCACGAAACTGAGGTGAGTATAGAAATACTTCTATACATTCTATTTTTTGACTCACTTGTATCTAGTTGTGTTCACTCTAGGTACATATAAATACACTGAGTTTCGTGCTATGAAGACTGAGTCATGTTCACTCTAGCTGCAGCTGCTCTCGCTCGAGTTCCTAACACAACAGAGAATAGATGTGAGAGACCCAGGACAAAGTGAACTACTTTAGAATATGTGTTCTCAGCAGATCAGTGATGTACTAATTGATAGAGAGGATCCTACTGTAATTAGAATAGGGTTCTATACTCTAGGTCTTCATACTTTATATGAAATAAGAAAGACTATTAGTTAAACAGAATCCTAGCTAAACTTCTTAGTAATCTTCTAGTAATTACTAATTTAGGACTTGAGTAGCTAGTAATCACCACAGCTTAGAGTATATATAAAAGAAAGACATTCTCCTACTTGTTGTGGCAACCCATAGCTAGAACAGCATAGGGTTCACTTAGTAGTTACTCAGTAGTGAATTTCATGAAGGTCACAAGAAAAACTCAATAAGGAGTCCTTGCTGTATTAACTTACTAATACATCATAGTATATGCTGGCTACTATCATAATACCTTCTACTATAAGGTCCTGAAAGATATTGTTCATTATAATCTGAAAGGTGGAAATGCTGTTGGTTATCCCAAAAAAACATCACTAAAGGTTCAAAAAGTCTGTGGTTTGTATGAAAGGCTGCTTTTCACTCATTGCCAGACTTGATATAGATGTTGTTAAATCTCCAGTGGATATCCAGCTTAGTGAAATAGCAAGCTTCTTGGATTTTAGTGACCAGTTTGAAGATCAAAGAGAGTAGATACTTATTCTTGATAGTTGTTATGTTGAGAGTTATATAGTTTTATACTAATCTAAAAGAGCTATTCTTTTTCTTGATAAAGAAGACTATGTTACAACTTAAGCTCAAAGAGTTAGAGCAAAAGATAAACCTTGTATTTGGTTAATACAAGAGAACTCAATGGGGTTCCAAGTACAAAAGTGTTTACCTTATATATGCTAAACTACTAGTCTATGCTACACTAACCTTAGCCTATCCTAAAGGCCATGCATATTACATGCTGTTGAAATGTAAGATAATATTAGTTATTCTGGAACCTTCTATGTCCTTCTATATGATACATGATTATGTGATTATAACTTGTAACAGTGATATGTAACATCATGCTAACTCTTAATTCTAAGTCCAAAATAAATGAAATAAAAAATAGAAATAAAAAAGGAAATGAAAATAGAGTCTACTATCTTTGATTCTAACAGACTGGCATGGTTATGGAAGACTTCAAATGTCTTATCTGGCTTGTGTAGAAGTTCTCAGTGATAAATATATCCAGCTTAGATTACTCTGCAAAGAACAGAGAGTATATCTTGGACATTTTGGGCTTAGCTCCAAAAACTAGTTCAATGGTATAGTTCCACTTGTAGTGGTTGGAGAGAGTAATGAAAATAACATATATCTTTAACATATCATTCTAGTATCTATCAGAGTTTGTTTTTTCTAAATCCAAACTCTAGGTTAAAAACAGTTGAGACATATGGACTTGAACTTAAACTTAAACTTCTTTTTCTTTTTCTTTTCTGTTAGTTTTTCTTTTCTTATTTAGACTTAACTAAGAGAACATGACAAGAAGTCACATGTGACTATCACAAATCACAAAAGTGTGACATATGTTATAAATTTGATCACTATCATATAGTCATATAACAGATAAATGTCATATATCATCTATTATCCACATATTTTCCACTCTTTTGACATGAATCATACTCCATTTCAATTACCCATCAACCTAAGGACCAGACCCTGTACTTCTCATCAATTCCATGGAGTTCTGAATAATATCTCCCACAGTATCTAACAATCCAAAGTATGTACAGCAGTAAATTATTATTAGATTACCAGTTCCATATTTAAGAATGTAATCTATCATATATTTTTTTTCTTAGTTTGATTATTAACTTGAACTATGTTATACTTGCACCTCTATTTGAACTCTTGTTATCTGAAATCCTAACCATGTGGCATATAAGCTAGATGCAATAACATCTGTTGAAGCCAAGGTTGACCTATCTATATAATACTTTGCCCACATCTATCCCAAAGTCTATTCACATTGAAATTCTCTTCTGAACTCTGTCTTCCATACTATTATTGCAAATAAAATCAGTGAGTATAAATCATATCTAACAGTATAATCAGACTAAATAGCCACTATTATGTTACGATTGATGCCTCCAGAATGCAGCATGGAGAAGGGCAAAGGGTATGATGACATGATCGGCTGCACTGTAGTAGTCTCAGTCAGCATCTCATGTAGTAGGTGCTACAATCTTGCTTTATCCTAACAGTCTCCTCATGTTATACATCTCATGTACTGTACATTGTTTCCTCATTTCATTCTAGTATATATAGCATAGATACTCTTCTGTATCCTTATGCTTTACCACTTATAAACTTCCCTTAACTCCTTCTCAAGTCTTTGCCTAAGTGCAACCTGAGCTTTAGCTTAAGGTCATAACATATCACAATCTAACCTTTCTAGAAGAACACAATTCTCAACCTGACAACAGAATAATGTTCTCCTGTTATAACTCCATCTCCTCTTCTAAACTCTTATCCATGCATCAACTGAGTAAACAATTTGCTTACATGACTATTCCACCCTGATGCTCCAGACAACTAATAGGGCCAATCCCAATTTTTTGGTCTCTTAAAATAATTCCAAAAAGTGTACTGAATACCCTAAAAGCTGTTCCAGCCAATAATGATCCCAACTAGGTCAATGTACTAGAAACAGAAGAATCTCTATCACCTCTAGAAATTGCAACTTTTCAACAACCCTTCCAATCAACAGACCTTCTAACTGAGGTCCTCTCAAAACTTTCAGCTAACCTAATTCTAACAATGAACTCTATCCCACCTGTAGTAAGAATCTGGATGCTAAATACCTTTGACAGCATAAATTCAGAAAAACTGAACAGTTTTATTTTTTAGTACTAACTCTATTTTGTGTAAATCTTGAACAGTTCAGTACAGATGCTACAAAGGTCAATTTTGCAATGACTTACCTAACTGGAGTTGTACAAAGCTGGTTTAAGATTGAATTAGATTAGGAAGATCAAAAAATATACCAGGACTGGCTTCAGAATTGAATACTATTTATAGAAGAACTGTGTCAAAACTTCAGATCATCTGACTCATCAGAAATACAACCATAGCCCTGGACAACTTATGAATGAAAACTAGTGATAAAATTACTACATACAATATTGACTTTATAAAATATTTGTTCTAGCTAGAATGGGGAGATAACATGTTGTATCACCAGTATTACCAAGATCTTTAAACCAGATCCAGGATTCCATATATATGTGGGAAGAGAGTAAACTAACCTCTTTCCAATCAATGTACTATCTAGCTATTACTATTAACAACCAACATTGGAAAAAAGAGAGGGAATACAATCACAATCAGAATTTTATACCTACTTCCCCTGACTTGAACTCCCAGATCCCTAACAAAAAAAAACCTAAGTAGAAGACCCATGAATTTCTAGAGTGATAACTTTGAGAAGCTGGGAAGTGATGGGAAACTGACATCCAAAAAGTAGAAGAGGTGCTTTAACAACAATCTGTGTCTGTATTATGAAGAACAGAGCTACCAAGTTGAAGCCTGTTTGCATTACCCTTCCAACAATACTAGGCTTTAGGCTAGATATATAGAGACTGCTCTCTCTATGCCAGAAACTATCCTGGCTACATAGTTGGGAAACTAGAAAGTGGCTTCACAGCCTCTGCATAGATTGTGGGCTGCAGTAATCTCATCTGTACAAAGAATCCAATCTGTCTTAATGCTGTTGTCTTCTCTGATCTGAACTCACTTACTCTGAAACTTATGTTTCTATTGGTCTGAAAACCAGACCACATCCAAAACCTGACTTTCTATGCCTTGGTTAACTCAGAATCCACCTACTACTTTGTTAACACCACATTCATATGAAAATACAATATTCTGACTTCCCCAACAATGCCTGTAAAACTAAAACTATTCAACAGATTATCAAATAACATCATTTCTGAAATAGTTTCTCTGCCCATTACATTCCTATCTAGTCACTAGATGATTCTAAATATATATGTAACCCCCCTTAACTCCTCTTGCTCATTAGTACTCAGATATAACTAGCTTATCCAACATAATCCTTCAATTGACTGAACTATGGGTTCTATCACTTTCTGACTATTTTCAAGAAAAGAAAACTACCCAGATAAAATCCTAATACCTGAACTCTCCCAAGAAAACCTGACTATACCAGATCTACCTAACACTTCTAATCTGGAATCTGGAACCCCTTCCTTCTGACCCCACATTACCATCATCAATGCTCAATCATATATCTAGGCAGCATAAATGATAGACTCTATGACTTTTTATCTTACACTCCATTTCATAACCTTGCTGGAAAAGTAGCAAGGATCATCAATAACCTAGTCAATTTATCCACTGTTCCACCCAAGTACCATGAGTTTGCAGATGTTTTTAGCAAGGTCAAAGCAAAGACCCTAGCTACCCATTGCTCCTACAATTTGCAAATCAAATTAGAAAATGAAGAAAAGCCATCCATCAGAACTATCTATTTTCTCTCAGCAGTAGAACAAGAAGCACTTAAAGATTTCATTTATGAAAACCTAAACACAGGATTCATACAACTGATATCTTTCCCTTACAGAGCACCAGTACTATTTGTCAAAAAGAAAGATGGATTTCTCCACCTATGCATCAACTTTCAAGAACTCAATTACATTACATGGAAAGGCAAGTACCCACTCCCCCTGATATCTGGCCTCCTAGACTTCTTTCAGAAGACATACATTTACATAAAGATTAATCTCTAGCATGTATACCACTTGGTGTGAATTGCAGAAGGCAATGAATAAAAGACAGCTTTCCAAACTCAATATGAATCATTTAAATAAGCAATAATGTCTTTCAGCCTGACCAATACCCCAGTGGCTTTTTAACAATTCATGAATGACATCTTCTTAGATCTCCTCAATGTCTGCATAGTTATATACCTTGACAATATTTTGATCTACTTGAATGATATGTTCTAACATTGAGAACATGTAAAAGAAGTATTATGCCAACTTCATAAGACAAGACTATATGCAAAAGCTGAAAAGTGGGAATTCCACTCCAATTTCATAGAATATCTAGAGTATATCTTGTTTCTGTCTAGGTTAACCATGTCCTCTAATAAAATCAATATAATTCAGAATTGGCCTGAACTAAAGAAAGTTAAGAATGTATAAGCCTTTTTAGGTTTTGCAAATTTCTACTAATGATTTATTTACAATTATTCAAACAAAGCCATCCCACTGACATAAAAGGACACCTCTTAAAATTTCAAATCCCAGTGTTACAAAGCATTTAACACCCTTAAAAAAGCATTTGTTTCTGCTTCTATCCTTACCCACTAGATTCCCAACACCCAAATGATTGTGAAAACTAATGTCTTGGATTATGTTCTTGCAGCTATACTATTGATTATAATGGAAGAAAAAGAAGTATATCTGGTCACTTTCTACTTCTATATGTTCAAAGCTGCAAAACTTAACTATAACACATATAACAAAGAACTTCTCATGATTTTTGAAGCTTTCTGTATTTGGTGCCACTTTGGAAGGATCAGAGTTGTCTATAGACATTATTACAGACCACAAGAATTTAGAGTACTTCTCCACTACCAAAATTCTTTCTTACTATTAAGCAAGATAGTCTGAATTTCTCTTCCAGTTCAACCTCATCATTTACTTCCATCTAGGACATTTAGGATCTAAAGCCAATGCCATTACCCAAAGAGAAGATTTTTGTCTGAAAGAAGAAGAAAGTGCTGCCTACAACTTTGTCAACCCTCAAAATCTGTATTATGTATTTATCCATAGTCAACTTGTAATGTCTCTCTGAGCCACTGCCCTGGTTTCTCTATTCCTCCAAGTGTTGTGGCAACCACTAGTTATAAAGATCAATAGCATCACTAAGATAAACTCAAAGAAAAGTATCTCATGAGAATTACAAGAGAATTCAACAAGAAGTCTCTAATGAATTGCTACCCTATTTATATGATACATACATAGTCTATGCTTATAATAAATAGTCCTACCCTAAAGTATACATATTGTTCATGAGTCCACCATACCATTACCACAAGGCAAACATGTTTCTTGACATTATTGTTCTAGTCTCTTCTACTACATTCCAAACCTATAACATTACATCATGTGATCATGATCACATGCCTCTTCATTGTCCAAGAAAAACAAAAACAAAAACAAAAGAAATATTAAATCAAGAAAAATAAATAAAAAGAAAAGAAAATGTTCAAGTTCAAGCATATTATAATACTAAGCTGCCATTATCATAGACTATATGATAATATCCTATCAGCATGAAGCACTTCAAAAACACTTCTACCACTTGATAAATCATTGGTTACTAGACACCTCTGGACTCCTTCTCAAAATCTATGTGCTATTGACAAATAATCTCTACACATGCATCCTGCAGTATTATCACAACTACATTCTCACAGGACATTTCAGACAAAATAAAATACCAGAGCTCATCTATTATGGTTATACTTGGCTATCCTTACATGCAGATATCAAAAGTTTCTATAACTCCTATATTACCTGTATGAGATTCAAACTGTAATATCACAAACTCTACAGATCACTCAAACAACTCCTAATTCCCAAACAACTCTAGAACTCAATCTCCATGGACTTCATCAAAAACCTTCTCTCTTTATCTAGATACAATATAACCCTAGTCATTGTAATCCTAGAGATTACTACTTAACATTCAGCTCTAGTCTTCTGGTATAATCTCATTGCCAAATAATATTTTCTTTCTATTCTTGTCTGGTAATATTATATTACATAATCACCTAAACAATTACAGTTTCTCTTATGGTGCCTCCTTACTCTTACATTAAGCATCACAGCCTTGAACACTTAGTGTTTGGTGTTTGAATCAAGTGAAGTCTACCCAGACTTACAATCATCATTGTTATGCCAGAAAATGCTTTTCTGTGAAAACAAGTAATCTC
>Ga0157368_1000836_pt1 | contig 13972 bp, 4 predicted proteins | sample AttbisABBM3_FD_113146 | JGI IMG/M metagenome (GOLD analysis project Ga0157368, IMG submission 113146) | Fungus gardens microbial communities from leaf cutter ant in Botucatu, State of São Paulo, Brazil - Atta bisphaerica ABBM3 | ecosystem: Host-associated > Fungi > Mycelium > Unclassified ...
CCTTAATTAAGAAGAGGCTCCTTGTCGAGTTCTCTTGTGAATTCCCACATTATACTTCTCCTTTGAGGTTTACTCGTTAGTGAGATCATTGGACCTTGAGTGTCTAGTGGTTGCCACAACAATCAGTAGGTCTGTAAACTCAAACTTCAGTTCTTTACTTATGTAAACCTAAGAGATTTGGTTGATGGTTGTATACTAGTTCATATAGTATCTTCTTTTAGATAACTCAACTACTAGTTCTGTTTATCAGCTAAACTACATGGGATGCTATATTAGCCTATAAATATTTAGAAAGATGAGTTGTTATATGGAATATAGCTTATCTGTGCTTAATAACAGTCCTGTTGCAGCACTCTGCTATACCATTGTACTGGAGAGTATCATAAACAGTTAACTTGGACTCAGTATTACAAGACTTGAGGTACTATTGAAGTTCTTCAGATATGTATTTGCTACCTCTATCAAAGTGCAATGCTTTTATGCATAACCAAACTGGGTTTTATACTATGCCTCATAATTCTTGTAAGTATTAAAAATATCTGATTTCTTCTTTAGGAACTCAATATATGTCTAATATGAGAAGTTATCAATAAAAGTAACATAATATCTCCATTCTTTGCTAGTTCTCAAATATCTAAGTGAGTTTTCTTTCCAAATTCCTTAGTACTTTCTTTGCTTCTCTTCTTAGTAATAGAAAGTTGAGTTACTTTTATATATATACATGACTTGCAAAATATATCAACTTCTTTATTACCATTAAGTTTTAGGCCAGTGATAATCCCATCCTGGATTAGTTTCCTTGTAGCAGCTGAAGTAATATAACTGAGACATCAGTGAATTTTGTCAATAATGAGCATATCTTTAACTATATTTACTTCAGTTTCATGTACTATCTTGTACAAACTATTCTCATTTTTAGAAATCTCTACTACTTGAATATCTTTACTATCACAAATAATGTATTTTCCATTTGAGAATGTAGTGGTAAAATCCATTTCATCAAGACAACTAATTAAAATCAGGGTATATCCCACTTTTGGTGAATATAAGACTTTGGTTAAATATACCTATAATATCATTTGGTAAGTCCAGAACAACTTCTTCTTTTCTCTTTGTACAGAATAACTCCTTGTTTGCAGTACAAAGTAGATGAGGTAAGATTGTCTCAAAAGTAGTAAAAGTATCATAATAAGAGAAGATATAATAAGATGTACCAAAATCAAATAATTCAATATGAATTTTTGAAATATGTATGTCTTGAACATTTGTAATTTAGTCTTCAAGTTCATTGACTAATAGTATATACTATTCAATAAACTCTCTCTCAATCTTACCATTCTTGCTGAAAAAATTCTACAATTCTTCAACTTTTATCTGTATGCAAGTTTCTGATATGGTATCTTTTTTAGTAATATTATTCTTAATTTCAATAGAGAATGTAATATAATTATTGTTAACAATATTTGTACTAGCTATTACAAGCTTAGCCAAACTAAAAGTGGTTTTGTTCTCTCCTCTTTTTTTAGGATATATCCTCTTTACTAACTGGTATTAATAGCTAGAGCATCATTATGGCTATTATTCTCCTTTTTTCTTCTAATAATTTTCAGTTGTAATGACTACATCTAGTTCAACTTATTACTGATTATAGTAATTAACAAACCAGAGTCAATTATCTTTTCTTAAAGAGTAGTAGAAGTTAGTTGTTCTGAGACAAAACTTTGGAGAGACTAAGGTAAGAATTGAATGATTGTACTTTTATAGTTATCATTATTGACTATTACTCCAACAACTGTTAGTTTGGTATGTTATATATAAAGATCACTAAGAAAATCTCATGCATTTTCATCCTTCAGGTATTGAGAGAATAAAAAATCATGATAAAGACAAGTCTGGGAAAAAGCATCCTTGTATATATATTTCTTTACAACATTTGCTTACATTTCTATAGTTGATCATTTTTCTGCCTATGATTATTAATATTAAACTAAATAGTCATTAAAATAAGAGTAATTTTGCTATGCTCTTATTTTAGTTTTATTCAAGAACCTTGGTAGTAGTCCCAAGTAGAATAGTTAGAATAGCAGAGAATATAGGTGAAGTGACAGCAAGGGGAGATACAATAGAAGTAGCTGAAACAGGTGAGGTAGGAGAAAAAACTGTTATTGTAGGTAAGCTACTAGTAGTTGGTCAAATTTTGCTTCCATTATAGCAGCCTTACAAACTCTTTCCTTCAAAAACTATTTAAAAACACAATTGCAATATTGTTCAATTTGCTCCTAATTGTTCCAGCATAGGCATAGTAGCAAACAACACATTATTTATGGTAGCAGACATTGATTATAAGTATATCAATAACAATTTGTAGTAATTAGCAATAGTCAGGGCTCATAACCTGGATGACTTATATATATAAAGAATAGACATTACTAAATAAAAGCATAAATATGATTGTTATGTTAAAACTCTGCCATAAACAAAAGATCATACCAGTTACTTTGTTTTTTGTTTACAAATAACTAGAGGTATTGGTCCAAACTCTGGTTGATATGCTTTATTTGTTCATCTAATTAGAGGTGCTAAGCTATAGAAGAAGTAATTTCAATTTCTAGCAGGTAGTATATATAATTCCTTAGCAAAATAGATGATAAATAATAGTTCTCTGTCCAAGACAATATAAGTAGAAATGTTATGTAGTTTCTAGACATTATGCAAGAAGAATCTTGTAGCATCCTTTATAATAAATATTATATATGTAAAGATAAAATAAGTTCTCTTGAATACCAAATCCATAACTGTTATTACAGTGTCAAAGTCTATAGACTCTGAGAGTTCAACAACAAAGTTTACACTTATAGTTTTTTACCTTTTATTAGGCAGTGAAAGCAAAAGTAACTCTCTAAGAGATAAATAGTGTACTGGCTTGGTGTATAAGCAAAGATAACAAGTGCTAACATACTAACTAATATATCTCAATATCTATGACTACTAGTAATTCTAAGATACCAGCTCTAGAGTTTTCTACCTATTTGGATGTCTAGCTACCTTTAAGTTGTAGTAAAAAGTAACTACTCTCCTGAAAAGATTCACAGTATTTGGAACATAAATATTACTACAGTATAATAGTAAACCTTCATCTTCACCAACCTGATTTCCTTGTTTAATGTTCTTTAGGAGATTTTTCTTTACACTCTTAATTGCTACTCTTTTCAATACTCAAACTATAAGAAACTCTAGCTTTAGTAGCATTACATCTTAGTTATCCTGAAACCCAATACTATAATTACTTCATCATGAAAGTATATCAGACTTCTTTATAAATCTACTAGAATAATGATGTAATACAAAGTCAAATCTGGCTAAGTATAATGATCACTGGACTTGCCTTCAGTTGAGGTTTTTGGCAGTTATGAAGTACTTAAGGTTCTTATAGTCTGTTCAAATCTTAACTGAAGCTAAGACTCCTTCCAAGAAGTAACACTATTCTTTTAGCATGCAAATGATTGTAAGCATCTTCTTATTGTGTATTTCATAGTTATATTCCACCAAAAATAGGAACTTGCTAAGAAAAGCAACCAGATACTATTAAGAATCAGAGATACTGTTCCAACTCCTGATTCATATATTTCATTTATCTGTCTGTTTATAGATGGAAAAACATTAACAGCTTTGTTTCAATCTCCAACATATTATTCAACTCCCTCATTATCTCTGTTGCAAACTATAGACCCCTATCTAATACTATACTTTTCAACAACCTATATAACTTCCACACATTATCCTTAAACAATCTTGCCAATCATTCTGCTGATATTTCTTTAGTTATTGCCACAAAATGTGTCATTTGTTAGCTGTTAAACAAACTAGACTGTAGATCAGATAAAAAGATCTCCTAGCAAGAGAGACTGCTGGACATGACAGCAAAAAAGATTAGTAAGTGAGAGATAGCTCCCTACTAAACACTTTCTATAGTTTCAATAGGGTTTCCTATAAGAGGGGCCCTAAACTTCATTAAAAAAAAGACAAAGTTCAACATGATAACAAAGAGCCTCTCCAGAAAGCAAATGATTATTCTGATGAGCTCTATCAACTCAGAAAGATCCATGGCTATGTCAAATAAATATGTAGCTAACATAAACAGATTGCTCAAAGATATCAAATCAGATATCATGGCTAACTTTATCTGAGCTGACTACAAAGGTTTAGTCATTACCACTAACAAAGTTGCAGCAACACTAGACCTAAACACCATTGAAAGTTACATTAAAAACATTGATGCAATTGACTTTAACAAAGTCATGAGTTCAAAATTCTTGCAGTCTAAGTCATATCTCAAGATCTTGGGCATTCCATACTTTATTGAAGATACCAACCTCCCTATCATATCCAAAACTGTAGAAAAAGTTCTTCAAACTACCTACATATTTAATGATATCATCCTTACTTTTCACTTCTGAGTGATTAAAACCTCTACCAAATCTGATATAGTAGTAATCTAAATCAATATATAGGATGCTCAAAATAGTTTGAAGACTAAGATTTTTATCAACATATATTTCAATATTCATAAGCATATTGCAACTATTTAAAGTATAAATATGAACTCTGGCATTCCACAATGTAAGAATTACTAGAAATAGGACCATACAACTTTCATGTGTTATATGCATAGTTTCAAATATATTAAGTGCAATGGTTCTTACAAAGTTGAACATCACAGAAAAATGGTATAGTGTTGTAAGGTGAACTTCAAGACTAACTCTCTTAGACTTAAGATAAAGATGAGAGAGTCTTATATGTACTTGTTCAAGTATATTAACTGTAGAGAAGAGCATCAAGCTGATAGCAACACATATCCCTTCTAGAAGTATTAGTTTAAAAAGGAGTAGCATACTAAGAAATATCAAGAGCTTTGTAAAAACAGAGACAAATTAATTCACTTAGTTATAAATGAGATAAGTATATGATTATAAAAAATTTAAAAAAATTTCACAGAATGTTCAAAAGAACTATTTCATTACTGATATTATTTTTGAAAACAATAAAAATTTTGATGTTATCTTCACTCAAAAACCACCTTAGTCTATTATTCATACTATCTCTAATTTAACATCTAAAGAAGAAGATATTATGGTTGGTACCACAAATAATCTATTGTGAATAACTTTTTCAAAACAATCAACAGATGATAATAAACATCCAAAAGTCATAATATTCATCAATATTTGACTTATTCAACTTTAATTTTCTCTTAAGAAGAATATTATGAATTATAGAAACATTAATCTCATTTCTTTTTTTAACAATGACATTATCTGCTTTATAATTCTGATGAACAGCAAACTGCTTTAAAATATCTAAAGAATATTGAAGCAAACCTAAATAATGTTCTCATTATAACAAAAGATTTTAATATTAGAGATAATGATTGAAATTCAACATATTCTTATTATTCTATTTATATTGACATTCTTATGGAAATTGCTGACTTTTTTTATCTTAGGATGTTTACTTTCTATATCCAAGTTTCCACTTGATATGCTAATAATCCCAATGACTCTAATTTAGTAATTAATCTTATGTTTCTTTAAGCTAATTCTCCAGAAATTAACAATTATTTCATTCTACTAGATTTACAAAGTCTTTCAGATTACACTCCTTTAACAGTTGATATCATCATCAAGGAGGAAAGAAAATCATTTAAGACAAGTAATAAACTATTATCAAAAATAGTAAGAAAGAGAAGAATTTTATTATTAAACTTAAGAACATGATTGGTAATATTGATACTTTCAATATTTCTAATATAGAATCACTAGAAAAAAGCAGTACAAGATTATACAACTATATCAGAAATCCTCTGGAATAAGCACTCTAAATTTATCAAAATTACTAAACATTCTAAAGCATAGTAGAATAATGAGTATAATACAAAGCTGAATACATATTGAGCCTCCAAGTCTTTGGCTGATTAAAAGAAATTCAAAGAGTGTATTAAAAAAACTAAAAGGTTATTTTTTAATAAGAAAATTCAAAAAATAGCTTCAAAGAACAAATAACCTTGAAACTTAATGAATTGGGTCAAAAAGTGTAAGTTACCAGCCATAAAAGCACTTCAATTTAATGGGTGACTATATTCAAACTAGAAGATTTTTGACAAGCTTTTCATTAAACATTCAACTTTGCTCAAAATTAGCAAATCAATTTATGTCTACTTGATAAAATCCCAATAAAATTTCTTTCTGAGTGGCCAAAATTCTCTAAGGCAGAATTCAATGACTCTATAAAAAATACAATGGTTTGTTCACTTTTAGGCCTAATCATATTTTTTGATATTATCTTAAAGTTCTGGTGGCTAACAACAAATGTATTTCTAATTTTGTCAACATTGCCAACATATGCATTGATCTTGGATATTAGCCTTTGTATTTCAAGATATCTACTTTGATTATTATTTCAAAACCAAACAAGATAGCTTATAATTCTCTAAAGAATTTTTGATCTATTATCCTTCTTAATACATTTGGAAAACTTGTTAAGAAAGTCATTAGTGAAAGGCTACAAGTCTATTCCATCTTCTCTAATTTTGTCTACTCTAATCAACTTGAAAGACTGAAACAATGATCTATTATAAATACAAAATTATATCTTACCTATCTTATTCATACTAGATAGATTAAATATTTTCATACAAATATTTTAGCTTTTGATGTTACTTAATTCTTCTCATCACTTAATCACCTTCTTCTTCTGATGATTTTGAACAAGGTTGGATTTGATTCTTGAATCTCTACTTTCTTTTCCAATTATTTAATTAATAGAAAAACACAGTATATTTGGAACAGTTTTGTTTTTCCTTCTTTTAAGACAGATATGGGAGTAGGCTAAGACTCTGTTATCTCTTTTATTTTATCTGCTCTTTACATTGCTCCTATTTTTCATATTTTTGATAAAAGAACTCAAGGTTTTTTACCTAATATTTCTATTTCCACTCTTTCTTTTATAAATAACAGTCTTTTCATTTCTTAAGAAAAAATTTATAAAAAATCAAATGCAAATCTTTTTTGTAGTTATAGTATTATTTCTTCTTTTTTTGAATAATTTGGACTTACAGTTGAATATACAAAATCAGAGGTCATTTATTTTTCTAAGTTTACCAAGAACTTTAAACCTCTTCTTTTAGATTTCAGTTTACAAGGAAATTCTATATTACAACCTAAGAAAAATTGGAGATATCTTAGGTTTATTTTCAATAGAAAACTCTCATTTTGACAACATATTTGTTTTTATTCCAACAAAGTTTTTTTGACTATCAAAGATATAAAGATATTAGACAACTCAACTAGGAGTTTGTTACTCTCACATAAATAACTATTATACAAGATATCCATTATATCTATTATACTTTATAGTTTCCTCTTATAATATTTCAAAAGTGTGCCTCTTTTTCATTCTCTCAAAAAATTAAGAAAAATGCAAAGAAGAGCCACTTTATGGATTACTAGGGCTTTTCATATATCACTGACATGGGAGAATTGAGATGATTGCTAGTCTTATTCCTATACACTTATATTTTGATAAAATTAGTAGAAGACAATAATTGAGATTAGTATTGCTTTTGAAACATTATGCTCTTAACTTACTTTTGAGCAAATAACATTCAAAGAATGCAAAACCTTATTGGTTATTATTGGGGAATTTGACTTCCAAACAACACCAAAAACTCAATAGTTCCATTGTAGATTCCAACAATCATCTCAATTGTTATAATGCAGTTGAGCAGTAATATTTTTCTTTTTCTTTTATCTATTTTTCTTGATTTAATATTTCTTTTCTTTTGATTTTCTTTTTCCTTTTCTTTTTATTGACAATGAAGAGGCATGTGACACTGCAGTCACATGACTTGTCACATGATGTGAGGTCATAGACCTAAAGCAGACTAGATGGATGATGTCAAGGAGCATATCAATAGTATGTCTATCTCATAGTGTACACATGGTACACTTATGGATAATGCATAGACTTTAGGGTAGGGTAAATATTAAGTAGCACAGACCATGTGTAATTTATATAAATAGGGTAGCAATTCAGCAGAGACTCCTTGTTGAGTTCTCTTGTAATCCTTACTTGATATCCTACTGAGAAATTTATTGTTTGTGTTACTATTGGTTGTTGTGACTAGTGGTTGCCACAACATCAATGGTCTTTTTCTTTTTTTTTGACAATCTTCATAAAAAACTTTTATCTGGTTTTTGATTAGTAAACAATTTCTCTAATTAATTTTCTTTTTACACAGCTAACTATAAAAACAAAGATATTATATATACTTACATTTAACATTTCAACAGATGTGCTACCTCACGAACAACTCAACGGATTCAAACGATTTACCAACTATGTCTTTAAATCCAAGCATAGGGATGGACATTCAGGAAGGACTACGTCCTACTAACGAACCTGAGGTAAGAGGGCGTCAACCTTCTATCTCTAACTTTTCGTCTAGAGAATCTTCTTTGGCTTCTTCTGGACGAGCTACTCCATACCACAACCGAATGGATATGGATGTGAGCGACACTAACGACACAGTTAATGCGAATTTAAGCGGTCCTGAACTGTCCTACGAGACAGAACAGGAGAGAGCAATCAGGGTAGGCCAGGCGACTAACCACACCAACAACACGAGGGCCCCAGGTGGTGTCAATGAGGCCAACACAACACGCAACTCCAACGAGGATGATGTCATTAACATCCAGCTTCCTTACGATCCCAACGCCCCTACGGAGCCCGAACTGTGGAGCGGCTCGTTTCACCCCATCTCCCTACACGGTTCTATCGAACACTTCGCTTCTGATGCTAATAGCATCAAAGTATCTCTCAACTTCCTTTCTAAGTACATTCAAGGCAAGCAGGTCGATAACAACCGGGCCAATGATCTAGCCGATTTCGACGGCATGGGTGACGCTATATGGAACTTCATTTCCTCGGTCTACGGGTCTAAGTGGGATTGTCTCTTCACTGACAACAAAACTAACAAGCTTCGAAACAAAATTGCGGCTAAGTTCACTCCGCGCGTTGCTCCGGCTAATGGCAATTCTAGGAACGAAATCCCCAAGTCGACTCCAGTCACGGTTAATAAATCCCCTCCCCTCCCGCCTCTCCCGGCCAAGTCCAAAAAGGAAATAAACACTATTTCGAAATATTTCCAGTCTAAGAAACCCGCCATCTCCAACAAGAATAATGGCAACAACTCTTTGTCCCCTCAAGGCAGCAAATCATACGCTCAAGCTTCGAAAACGGCGCCCTCTACCGCTGAGGTCCTCAAGATCAAGGAGTATTTCCCCGCCCTAAACGCTAAGAAGATAGACCAAGTCAACAACATCGTCAAAGGAGGCGAAAAGCCAAAACCTCGACTCCACTCAACCACCAAAGGACCTTCGCGGAAACAAGTAATTATCCCCATGAGTCCCGAAAACTCATCCTCTTTCATGAGAAACTCGTCCACACACGTTGCTAACATCAACAGGGAACTTCGAAACGCCAAATCCGAAGTACTTGTTGACTTCATCCGGTCCGACACTAACGGCGTCATCATCGTCACCAACAAAGTCGGGCAACAATCAGACCTAGCAATCATCGACAGATATATCAAGAACCTTTCCGAAGTGAACTCGCTTCAAGTCGAGAACTCACGTCTCCCCATGTCAAAGTCATATTTGAAAATAACGGGCATTCCCTTTTTCCCCCACCATAACTCGACGGAAAAACTCACCTCCTCCGACGTGGATACGATCCTGAAACAAAATCACATCTTCAACAATATCTCCCTCGCTTCAAAACCGAGAGTAATTAAAGTATCGCCCAAATCGGACATGGCTATTGTCTGGATCGACATTTGGGATGTCCAAAGCGGTAAAAACGCTAAATTACTCATTAACAGGTGCTTCAACGTTGGGAACCACATCGCCACCATCCGCGGTGCGAACATGAACCCAGGAGTTCCACAATGCAAGAATTGTTGGAAATGGGGCCACTCTACCTTTTCTTGCCGCATTCAAGGTACCAAATGCGTCAAATGTAACGGGCCGCACAAATCAGAACATCACAGAGAATTTGGGTGGTGTTGCAGAGCTAACGACAAAACTAACCCTCCCCGCCTAGAGACCAAGAAGGGCGAGCCATGCCCTCACACCTTCAAATGTTCTAACTGTAAAGGGGATCACCAAGCTGATTCCAACGCTTGCCCATTTTGGAGGCATAGATTCCACCGTGAGTGGCATATTAAGAAATACGCTGAGATCCGTGAAAACAGGTCGTCTTCCATCCGTTTTGAAGCAAACGGGTCGAACAACCAATGATTATTCGAAACCTCAAGGTCTTCTCGCAAAACGTTCGAAAGAACTCGCTCATCACTAACACCATCCTCGAGTCGTATTCCCATTACGATATCCTCCTCATTCAAGAACCACCTTGGTCAGAAATTCGAAAAATCCCAAGTTCCTCTAGCTGCGAAGGTGAACCCTTAATCGGATCATGCCACCATCCCAACTGGACAGCGTTCTCAAGAACCCCTAAAGACAAAAATGATTCTCCAAGAGTAATCTCCTACGTTAATATTCGCCTTAACTCTCTTCGTTTTCTATTTCGTAAAGACATTTTTGACCACAGAGACGTTAACATTATCTCCTTCACCAATGACTCAATTTGTTACTACATCTTGAACATTTACTCCGATTCCTCTCACTCGGCTTTAAAGTATCTTAAGGATACTGAAGTCAACATTAGTAACGTTCTTCTCATGACGGGTGATTTTAACATCCGTGATAGTATTTGGGATCCTTCTTTTCCTTTCCATTCTTCAATCAGTGACGATCTCATTATGATTGCGGACTCTTTTGATCTCTCTCTTTCATCTCCTGTCATTCCCGGTCCTACCAGGTTTTCCGACACGGCTGGAGAAGCCAATTCAGTAATTGATCTGATGTTTTTGCGTAGCGCATCGGAAGAACTGGACCGCCATCACATCCTTCCTGATCATCGCCTCTCCTCGGACCATGCGCCATTGACAATCGACATCTCCATCGACGCCGAAATCATTCAATCAACAAAGACCTCTATTTTGCCGGGTAGCGAAGAGGAGGAGAAGTTCATTCATGAAGTGACTTTAAATCTCAGCAGGATCATCACTTCGAATATCGATAGTTCTGAAAAACTCGACCTAGTCGTCAACCAAATCGGGTTTTTCATCAATCGCGCGTGGGCGAAGAACGCAAAGAGATCCAGAATTTCGAAACATTCGAAACAATGGTGGACGCAGTCGTGTAGCTCGGCTATCAGCAAATACAGAACCGATCGCAGCCTAGCAAACTGGAAGGCATTCAAAGCGACTGTCAGAGAGGCCAAGCGTTCCTACTTTGATAGTAAAATCCTTGAAATCGCTAACAGCAGACGGGGTCCTTGGGAACTTATGAATTGGACCAAGAAACACAATCTACCGGCTACTGAAGCTATTCAATTCAATGGCTCTCCCTGCTTGTTGCTCGATAGCCTATGGGATGCTCTCCATCAATCTTTCAACAACGCGCTTCATCGTCAAGTCGATTTATCCATTCTGGACGAAATCGAGCGCAAACCTCGAACTCCATGGAACCCGTTTTCCTACAACGAATTCAAATCAGCGATCAACAAATGCTCCGACCACTCTGCTCCTGGCCCCGACAAAATGTCTTGGAGACATTGGAAACTTATTTTGGCGAATGATGATTGTCTGTCAAAAATTACCCGTATCGCTGACGCCTGTATCGACTTAGGGCATTGGCCAAACTATTTTAAAACATCAACGACCATTGTCATCCCTAAGCCCAACAAGCAATCATACAACAACCCGAAGTCGTTTCGACCCATCGTTCTCCTCAATACCCTCGGCAAACTTATCGAGAAAGTAATCGCCGAAAGAATTCAGTTCACTGTCGCGTCTAATGATTTCATCCATCCTTGCCAATTGGGTGGTTTAAAATTCAAATCCACTTCGGACACCGGCATAGCTCTTACTCATATTATCCGTTCAGGGTGGGTTAAAGGAAAATCCACAAGTACCCTTGCGTATGACATATCGCAATTTTTCCCCTCTCTCAACCACCGCCTTCTAGTTCTCATTCTGGAAAAAGCTGGTCTGGACTCAAGAGTTTCCAATTTCTTGGCGAGTTATTTAATTCAAAGAAGTACTAAATATTCTTGGAACGACTTCATTTCTCCTTCCTTCGAAGTTAACGTTGGAGTAGGTCAGGGATCTGCTCTTTCACCTATTCTTTCTGCTTTATACCTTTCTCCGCTTTTATATATCTTAGAAAAAAGATTAAAAAACCTTAACCTTCGAGTTTCCATTCTCTCTTTTGTAGACGATGGTCTCTTTATTGCACAGAACAATTCTTTTTCTACTTCCAACTCACAATTATTTTGTAGTTATAACGTTCTTTCGAACCTCCTCAACAGCTTTGGTCTCATTGTTGAACACTCCAAGACCGAAATTTTTCATTTCTCAAGATCGCACGGGTCTTTCAATCCGCCCCCTCTCGACCTCTCCCCCATCGGTGGACCAGTCCTTCGACCCAAAGATTCATGGAGATATTTGGGGTTCATCTTCGACCGCAAACTGTTGTTCCACAAGCACATCGACTTTTACGCAAACAAAGCAATGTCGACGGTCAAATGCATGACACTCTTGGGGAATTCTTCAAGAGGTATAAGCCCGCTTCAAAAGCGTCTTCTCTACAGATGCTGCGCTCTCCCGATCGCCATGTACAGATTTCAACTATGGTTCTATCACAAAGCCCCGACTTCGTACCATATGAAAGTCCTCAACAAAATGCAAAGAAGAGCGGCCATCTGGATTCTAGGAGCCTTCAAAACGTCTCCTCTCCAAGGCGTCGAAGCGATTGCGGGACTAATGCCTATTAAGTTCCACCTTCTTAAAACCTCCAAAAAGGCTCTCATTCGACCTTTTAAACTCCCGACCAACCACATCATTAACTCCCTCATGGTCGACGATCCGACCTCTTCATCGACGATCAACCCTCACAATATCGGTCACCTCACCACCCGCCAAAGATCTATTATCAAAGGTCATCTGTCGGATGCACATTCTAAGAAACTTGGTATCTTTCCTTCCTTTTCTCCTGTCAATCACGAATTCTCTCCAGGTAATCGTATTATAGACCTTTTTCCTTCTCGATTTTCCTTTATTCCTGTAAATAAAAATACAGATACTCCCCTCAACACTCGGGGCCGCGAACTTGATGAAATGGCTCTTAGAAGCTCTTCGGAACCCCATACGGCCCTTATCATATCGGACGCAAGCATCAAAAACGATATTGCCACCTCCATATCGCATGTTCACTCTTATAATCGACCTCTTGTAAAAACGGTACACCACGCTTCCTTCGTCACGAGCACGGAGGCCGAACTCTTCGCAGTAAGGTGTGGCATCAATCAAGCTTGCAACATCGAAAATGTGTCCAAAATCATTGTCGTTACGGATTCCATCCATGCCTCAAAGAAAATCTTCTCAATCGAATCGCATCCTTACCAGATCCATTCAGCAGCCATCCTCAGTGAACTCCGCGCCTTCTTTTCTCGCAACGAGTCCAACTCTATCGAATTCTGGGAATGTCCCAGCAAACTCAAGTGGAGTCTTCATGCAGCCGTCGACAAAGACTCTAGGTCTTTTCCAGTTATTCCGTCCTATCCGACAAAACTATCGTGGGATTATTGCAAGAAAATCGATTGCGATGATTCCTCTAATCAATGGAAAATGACTTTCCAAGCGTCAGACGGTAAAGGAAGAAACTTCCTTGATCTTTTAGATGACGACTTCAACATTATCGAACCTCACGCTGCCAAGGGTGGCCCTTGGCTTCAAACCTTTGGCCATTCAAATTCGCTGTGCGCTCGAGCTGCTAGAGCTATCACCAATCAC
>Ga0157368_1000837_pt1 | contig 13949 bp, 5 predicted proteins | sample AttbisABBM3_FD_113146 | JGI IMG/M metagenome (GOLD analysis project Ga0157368, IMG submission 113146) | Fungus gardens microbial communities from leaf cutter ant in Botucatu, State of São Paulo, Brazil - Atta bisphaerica ABBM3 | ecosystem: Host-associated > Fungi > Mycelium > Unclassified ...
ACCCACTGAATCTGTTCCTCTACTGTTATCTCTCTTATCTTTATCTTTATGAACAACTTGCACACTATCAAAAATTCTGAAACCTTGTCTGCAGTCCTATTAAATTTTGAGGGCTTAGCTACTTCTACATTAGACCTAGTGTTGGGTTGAGAAACTGCTGCTACTTCTTCTGTTACTTCTAACAATGCTTAAAGCTATGTCTGTTTTAGAGCTGTGTTTATATTATGGCAATTTGCTTCTGATATGGTCAAATAACTTGTTTATATTGAATAGAGTCAAGTTGATCTATTATTATGTAAAATAGTGAGAAATTAGTTGGTAGAGGTAAAAATAATATGTATAAGAGAAGAATAAAACTAGTGCCAATTTCTTTCTCAGACTCATAATCAAAACTAAAATCTATCTTAGTAGGTTCTAGCAGTACTCTTCTTGTCTATTCCATACTATCTACTGACTACTTACTCTATCAACTACTACTCTAATGAAATTGTATACAATTTTATCCTAAGAAAGACATTTTGCTCTAAATAGTGTCTAAAGAACCACTACTATTCTTCTATATAAATAGGTTATAATAGCATAGTACTACTACTTGAAATTACTATCTAATACGTCTACAAAAGATGATATGTTTGCTAAGCACCAGTAGACTTTAATGTAAAACAAATGGCTAAGCTTTCTCTGCTTAATTAATATACTCTTTATACCTAGAGCCTAGCAATTTTTCTTGACTAAAACATAATGTTGTTCTTTGGTTAAAAATAATGAGAGAGTAAAGAGAAAAGGCTTTAAGCTGGACAGTTTTAAGAAATAGATATCAAGTTCTAATATTACAACTTAAGACTCAGAATTAAGTTTTATATGTATATGTGCTAGACTACTGGTCTATGCTACACTAATCTTAGCCTATTCTAAAGGCTATGTATATTATATACCATTAATATATGGAATAACATTATTGTTCTAGAATCTTTGATATCTTTTGTGTGATATATAATTATGTTATGTGATAATTTGTGACAGTCATATGTAATGTCACACTTTACTCCTAGCTCTAAGTCCAAAAATTAAAAATATATATAAAATAGAAAAGAAAATGAAAAAGTTTCTAAGTTTACTGTCTTCAACTTTGATATCAGTATCACAAACTCTGTAGATTTCTTAATCAAATTCCTATCTCTAAATATTTCTGGAATTTTATTTCTATAAATTTTATCAAGAAACTCCTGTCATTCTCCAAGTTTAATACTATTCTAATAATTTTTGACTGGCTTACCAAGCAGATAATTTTTATTCCTATTTATAATATTATAACTTCTACAAATCTAATATGCTTTTTTATTCTTTATATATTTTTCAAGTATGATATTCTCTCTTATGTTATCTCTGATTATAGCTTAGAGTTTGTCTCAAACTTCTTTTATTCTCTAGACATAGCTCTAAGCATGTATCTTTAGATTGCTACTTTAAAGGTAATGAACAAACTAAATGTATGAACCAAACTCTGAAACAATACCTTCATAGATATTATAATTATCTACAAGATAACTAGTCTGATAACTAGTCTGAACTTGTGTAGTTTTCTTTAAATAATACTCTCAGTGCTATCACTGGTATCTTCCTATTCTTTGCTAATAAGAGTCATTATCCTAACATTGTAGTATATCCTAAAGCTGAAATCTTTGTAGTATAATAGTACTACTAAAAGTCTGCTAGTACACAGCAGTTTTCCATATTTGATTTCAAGATAGATAATAAGATCTTTGTAAAAATATAATTCTTTAGAACTATCTAACCTTTCAAAAAAAATATCCAAGTTGAATAAAGTATGTAATAGTCTCTCAGAGTTTATATATATCCAGTCTTTCATATTTTCATACTTGAACTAGTCACTTCCAACACTTTTTTTAAGAAAACTCAACCTACCCTAGTACTAGTTATTATCAACAGAGGACTTGAATATGAAATCTCACAGATTATAAGCTTCAAAATTGGCTAAAGATATGCTTGCAAGCTGTTTTACAAGATTATATAGCTAGGATACAAAAACACCAAAGATGAATCTGATTAACTTTTTACTACTGAACTCACTTATATTGTGAATCTGGTTGCTAATTTCTATAATACTTATTCCATCAAGTCTGGTCTTCTTTCTCTGTTTTGATTATACTGCTACAAGTCCAACTCTGGTCTCTATATACTTCTAATGGAGTTTTTTCTTATATTTTGTCTCTGTTCTCTTGTCTTATCTTTTCTTCATAATATTTTTAGTAATTTTCTCTCTTAGAATTTAGACAAATGAAAAACATTTATTCAATAGTGATAATAATAAAAACTACTAATTAACAGAAGATAAAAGTTTTTAAGAAGAGTTCATAGAGAGATAGACTAAGGAAGAGGTAGTAGTGGTAGTGCAAACACTGTCTTTCATCTATTACTTACTTACCCTCCTTCTTCAATTCCACTAGTACTTATCTTACTTCAACAATATCCCAGATTCTCACTAACTCAGCTATGGTACAGTTCTGTTATTTTACCAAGTCTTGTAGAGACTTACTAGTATTACAGTGCTCTTTAACCAATTCTCTAAGTGTTTTTTCAATGTTACTAAATCCCACTATATATAAGGTTTTTCTTTGAAGACTGATAACAGAGGTCAATTTCAGTATCAGAAACTCATGAAAAAGGCAGAAACAGAAATATAATAGATTAAAATATATAAAACTACTAGAAAACTTGTGAATACAAAAGAGTATAGTTAAAAATAATGTCAAAAGAAATGAATGAATGACATCTGCTTACAAATATATTCCCTTGTTAATATGCTTCTAAACAGTATACCTTATACTATGTAACAAGCTCTTTCATAAAATCTAGTGAATAAATTGGATAACTTCTCAACAGTTTACTACAATACTACTTATTCTAGATGATACACCTAAAGACACCCTTCAAGTTAAATCTTATGGCTGATGGTGCTAACTAATACTTACCTTGCTAGTCTTTTCCAGAATACCAAAACTTTCTAAAACTTGTCTAAAAATAATAAATAAGATACTAATAATATACACTTGAGAAATAGAAATTAAACTGTTTATAAGTAGAAGTTTTTGAATAAAGGTCCTCTCTTTGTCTTCCTTCTACTTATAGTTTATATTAGTCTAACAATATAAAAAATAAAATCCCATTTCTCTTCTCTTATTTAAGATATTCTTATTTTCTATAATATTTTTTCTTACTTTTGGACTTAGTAAAAGAAAGAAGGGTATAATAACTATTATAGATCAGTATTATATCCCATTCCAACCACATTTGCTCTAACCCCCAAATAACTATTTCTTCCTCATTTGTACTTCCCAACCTCTTCTGGTATAAATCACATATCTTCATTCTATCTTAGATATCCTTGCTAGACCTTTGCTAACTTCATAGACCTCTATCTTCTAATATTTTAAAATTACTAAAAATTAAAATAACTTACTTAACAGTCTCCATTTTAGATAAATACTCTAGATAGCATATCTAGTATATAATTCGATAGTTTATACTATATTAGCTATTTTGAAAATCAACTAAAACTAATATCTTTTTCCAGTGTTGGCAATAATATACTTTATCATTCTTTAGTAGTCCTAAACCTACTAAATCCTCCAAGTCCACTTTCAAAATATATGACCAGTATGGCTAGTAGAGATATTACTGTAACACACAAGCTAAAGCCAAAGGTTGTTCTAATCTATTTTCCATATTATACTAACTAATATATTTGAACTTTTGAGATAATTTTCTAGATCTCACAACATCATGTGATATGTCTGAAAGATGATACTATATATTATAAAGAAATAATAACTTTATCTATATAAACTTATAGTATTTAGAATAGACTCAATATAGATATACACAGACTATGTACTAGAGGTATATAAAGTAGACACACCTGTATTAAGAATCTTACTAAGTTCTTTTGTACTAAGCAATATCAGTTTTTTTTAACTGAACTCTTGGTCTTAAGTTATAATACTCAGCTTTTTTTGTTAATATTACAATTTAGACCTATATAACTATCATTTTTTCTACTTGCTATACAATTAGAAGCTGTAGATATTCTGCTGTATAGTTAGCAGCTTCAGAAATAGATATATTATATACTAGGTGTTTGTCTATATCTCTTAATTCTAATCTATTATATTATCAGTGTTGAGAATGATAAACTTTGCTTATTTTATTTTTCTTTCTTATCTTTATTTATTTTATTTATTAGAGATTTAGAGTTGGGAATTTTTGTGATAGTCAAATATGTCACAAAGTGTGACAAAAACATGATACCTGTCACAGAATGGTTGTTTAACAACTCAATTGCATTTTGGGACTATCTTAATAATATCAAGTGGTCTCTATATCTGATAGTGAACAAAGAGTTAAAATGTTTAAGGATTGATCTCATTTTACCTAGCAAAATGTTATAGAAGTTCAGCAGAAAAGAGTAATATGACACCATCATTTATAAATGGCAGATGTATTTCTAAGCCTCAGATTACAAGGAAAGAAATTTCCTTAATTTAAATAATAATGATAATCAACCTATTTGTCCAATATGTTCCAAAGACAGTGTTCAGCTAAAGTATTTTGGCTTTTCAAATTTAATATGTATATGTATTACAAGATTAATCGCAAATCACACTTCTATTAGTGAATATAGGCTTAGATTCTTTCTTAAAGAACTCTTTATATGTATATATAGAAAATATACTGTTAAGATAAGAAGAAGACATATCTTATTTGGTTGTACATAGTATAATAAGTCTTGAAAATCCTAAGAGAGAATCTCTCAAGAATGTTCTTATGTTTCTAGAATTTAATTCTAGAGCATTCTACATCTAGAAAAGTGTCACTCAGAATAATTAGTATTTTATTTCCCTTTTTCTTTTTCTTTTATCTTTGTTTTTTAAAAATAATATGTTAGCCTTATAAAAAGCAAATAAACTTTAGAATAGGTTAGTTGTAGTATATGTATAGACTATAGTCTATAGTATATAAGATAGACTAGTTTGTAACAATAACTCTATTCTTGTGTTAATCTAATATAAGGTTTTTATAAGAAAATCAACTTCTTCAATCCTAATACTACTATCTAGACTTAGTTTCCTGTCTCTTACTTAACACTTCTGCCAAAATCTATAGTATTTATACTTCTGACCCTTAATCTTACTTCACTATTTAAGCCTATAGTTTTTGCTTTTATAATTCTGCTACTTTCTACTACTTCTCTCAGAGTTTGAACTTGACCACTACTTCCACTATCTTTCATCCACTGCTCAGAGTAATCTTTCTTTTTAAGTTAACATTTCAGATATTTCTATTAGAAATACTCTTAATCATGCTGTTTTCATTATTACTTCTTATGTAAACTGATCTAGGAAATTAGAATATATTTCATAGTTATATAAGATATCTATTATCTTTAAAATATTACTTTATTCTCTTAGGTTCTCCTAGAGATAAGTAGTGTAATTGCATCATATTGTATTAATGAATCTTGAATCCTCCTAAAAGATTGGAAAGTTCACAAATCTCATGAACTTTACTAGTTCTAACATAAACAGTTTCTTCTATATCTTAATACTTTGAAGTTTAAATTATAACATTTATAGTATAACTAAGTTCTTTTAACAAGTTCTATGATAAGAAGTTATAAAGTATGACATAATATCACAATTATGTTACAGTTATACAGACATGTAATAAATAGAATATTATACTTCTTTAGCTAAGTCTAAATAAGAAAAGAAAAAACTAAAAAAAAAAGAAAACCAAGTCCAAGTTTAAAACACAAAACAAACTCTAACAAGAGTTGATATAAAGAAACAAAAAAGAGTTAATAATATTGCAAAACTTAACAGTTTGGTTATATTATAACAACTACTAACTAAGATAGTCAATAACACACTCAGTAGTCTTATAAAGCAAAAGTCTCATAAAAACAAGGAGTTCTTAATACATTTTTATACTATAAACTAATAGTATATAGTCTGTACTAGTTTTAAAGAACTCTACTCTAAATATTACCATTTAAGACTTAGAATAATAAGTTACAAAAAGAATCTTGTGTAAAATTTATATAAGAGAACTTGATAAAGTTTTCAGTACAAAGTCATTTACCTTTTATATATTAGACTGATAGTCTATACTATACTAAACCTATTTTAAGAACTATATTAATATATAATATTATATTATTATCCTAAAAACTTTTATATTCTTTTATATAACAATGATAGTGATATGTGTGACTAACTTATGACAGTTGTAATAATTATATATGATATTATACTATAATTCTAATCTTAAATTCAAAATATGAAAATAAATAAAAATGGAAATAAGAAAGAAAAATAAATAAATAAAGTCTCATCCTCTTCTTTTTCTTTAACCACTATCTTGCATAGTAGCATCTATTAGAGACTTTGGGAATAAATTCTGTTCTATCTCAGCTTTCCATACTCCAGAATCCAACATGACTCATTCTAGTGATATTGACATGACCAGTGAAATTGTCAACAACATTCTCAAAAGTGCTTGTGACAATTACAACAAGATGAGAGATCATATGATGACTTCTAATACACATAGTCTTAGAACTATATCTATATCCTCAAGTAAATGCAACAAGGATTACATAACCAAAGTTCAGCAGGAAAGCGATAACATAGTTGAAAATAACCTAGTTATTATATCTAACAACCTCTAACTAGAATATACTACTCTGAGTAACCAACCTCATTAAGTCAGCAAGATATCTGATCTCCTAGCCAACATGAGGCTACAACATGTTGATAAAACTCAATCTACCCTTAACAACTACAGCACAGAAAATGGAAATATGTTCAATATATAGCTTCTATATGATGTTAACCAAGCTCTAAACTTAGAGTTTTGGGATAGTAACTTCAGGGCTATTTTGATCTACAGTTTTATAAAACATTTGGTCTCTAACATCAGCAACATCAAAGAATCTTTGGGAAGAATCCAAAAATATATTCTTAGTAAGACAATTGAGAGCAATAATACTAATAATATCAAGGACCTTAAAGGTGTTGGTAAAGCAGCATGGAGTTTAATCTTGTCCCTATATGAAGCTCATTGGGATAGCCTTTATGTCGATAACTAGAAGACCTCGTTTAGGAACAAGGTCAAATTGAAATTCAGTCTGATGACTTTAAACAATACAAACAACTCCAAGGGGAAAAATAAGGTAAATTCTCCATATGTCTCTGTTCTCTCTCCCTCCATTTCAGCCAAGTCACCTAAGAAGGTACAAAATCTCCAAGTTTTTCAAAAAAAACCCCTCTTCCAATGTCAACAAAAAGTTGTATGCTCAAGTGTCCTCTAATAGTTCTAATTCTAATGGTACTAATATAGCAAGAGAAACTCTGAAGATCAAGGAAGCTTTTTCTAGTCTTCAGAACAAAAAAAATCAAACAAATTCAGAAAATTATTAGTGGGATAACCAATTCAAAGCCTCATATCAACATGACTACAAAGAGGTCTTCATGCAAACAGGTCATCATTCTTATGAGCCTTGATAATACTAACAACTTTGTCAAGAAATCTAGCATTCATGTCACTAACATCAACAAAGCTCTTAAGAACATCAGGTCAGATATTATGGCTGACTTTATTCAAGTTGAAAACAATGGTATTGTCATTTCCACTAATAAGGTCACTAATCCCTTAGACCTTCAAACAATCAAGAACTACATCAAGAGTGCTTGTTCCATTGAAGTGGATCAAATAAAGTCCCTAAGACTCTCTCAATTGAAGTCTTACTTGAAACTTATCAGCATTCCATACCTTTCTGAAAAGACTAACTTATGTATTACTTCTGATGAAGTAGACAACATTCTAAAGAACACTCATATTTTCAATAACATGGTCTTAGCATTAAAACCAAGAGTAATTAAGATATCTCCTAAATCTAATATGGCCATCATTTGGATTGACATATGGAATGCACAAAGCAGCATGAAAGTAAAGAGCCTTATCAATAGGAGGTTCAATGTTGGAAGTTTTATTGCCACTATCCATGGTGCCAACATGAACCCAGGTGTTTCCCAATGCAAAAACTGCTGAAAATGGAATCATTCTTCAGGTATGTACAGAGTTTAGGAGGCCAAATGCATCAAATGTAATGGGCTCCACCAAACCATCTATCACTGCTAGTTTGTGTGGTGTTGTAAAGCTAATAACAAAACTAACCCTTTCAGGTTAGAAACCAAGAAGAGCAAACCATGCCCTCACTCCTTCAAATATTCAAACTGCAAGGGCAAATATCAAGTGGACTCCACTGATTGTCCATTCTGGAAACATAAGTTCAACAAAGAATGGCACACAAAAGAATATGCTAAAATTTGAGACAATCGAAAACAGTTAATTTGTTCAGCTGTGAACAGTAACAAAATATGATTTTTAAGGATTTAAAAATCTTTTCACAGAAAAACAACTTAATCATCAACACTATTCTCGAACTCAAAGTGGATTTTGATATTATTTTCATTTAAGAACTATCTTGGTCAACCATTTATACAATTCCTAGCTTAAAGAATTGTGAAGAAGAATCTTTGGTAGGTATCGCTAATTATCCTAACTAGCTTACCTTCTCTAGGTCTTCAGAAATGGAAAGTGACTATCCTAGAGTGGTCATTTACATAAACATCAGACTTTCACCCCTTTGCTTTTCTCTTCACAAAGATGTTATTAATTATAAAGACATTCTTCTTATTTCATTTTTTAACAATAACAATATTTTTTGGCTAATAAATGTTTACTCTGATTCATCTCATGCAGCTTTGAAGTATCTCAAGGATAATAAAGTATGCATTTGAAATCTTCTGATTATGACAGGTGATTTTAACATTCATGACAGTTTATGGAACTTATTTGTTACAACCTTAGCTTAAAGCTCAGATTGCACTTAGGCAAAGACTTGAGAAGAATTAAGAGAATGGAATAAGTGGTAAATTATAAAGAATACAAAAGTATCTCTACACTATATATATGTAACAGACATAAGAAAATAATCATCCATAGTACATGTATTAAATGAGTCATAAAACAATGAGGACCAAGCAAAGATAGAGTACCTACTACATGAGGCACTGACTGAGACTACTTTGGTACAGCTGATCATATCATCATTACCCTTTACTCTAGTCCATGCTACATCCAGGAGACATCAATTGTAACACTGTTATTTTCCCATTATTTCTCTATTAGTAACAATCTCCTTATTATTGCAGATTTATTTAACTTAGAACTGTCAAACCCTACTAACTAAGTTCTAATGAGATATTCAGATAATGAACATGACTCAAACTCAGTCATTGATCTCATATTTCTCCAAAATAGTTCAAGTGAATTGGATAACCATTCAATTCATCCTGACTGGAGGTTGTCTTCCAATTATGTGCCTCTCACTATCACTATTCCTATTGTAAAGGAACACATCAACACTAGTAAATGGTCTATAGTCAAAGACAGTGAAGAGAAAGCAACATTTATTAAAGACCTCACATCATTATTTAGGAGCATTAACACTTCTTTTATATTGGATATCACTAGTCTTGATTAAACTATCAATGATTTTGCTAAAGCGGTTGAAATCACTTAGGAGAAAAATGTGAAAACCATCAACATCACTAAGCACTCCAAGAGTTGGTGAGACAATAGTTGTAGTGGGGACTTGGAGAAGTATAGGTCTTTGAAGAGTTTAGAGAATTGGAAATAATTCTGCTATACAAAATGTCATTTCTTCAACCTCAAAATCTAAGAAATTTCAAACAAAAGGCAAGGACCCTGGAAGCTCATAAACTGGGTCAACAAGTGTAAATTACTGGCAATCAAGACAATCAAGTATAATAGTCAGCTATGCTTAGAAATTGACAATTTGTGGCAGGTACTATATTTGACATTCAATACAGCTCAACACCGCTTTGTTAATGAAGAAGTTCTTAACAAGTTAGAGTCATTTATAAATTTGACCTGAAATCTATTCTTAGAAGAGGAATTTACTAGTGTATTAACCAAGTGTAATAATTTGTCTACACCCAGCCCTGATAAACTGGCATGAAGACATCTCAAGCATATCCTAAAGAATTTGACATGTTTGAAGAATATTATCAATATTGCTGACACATGCCTCAAACTTGGTTATTGGCCTTCACACTTCAAAATATCAACAACTATTGTCATTTCAAAACTGAACAAATCATCATATGATTCCCCTAAGTCTTTCAGACCCATCATTTTATTAAACACATTGGGTAAACTCATTGAAAAAGTTATTGGTGATAGACTTTAATTTCATATAACTTCTAACAACTTCATCCATCAAGGCCAACTTAGTGGTCTCAAGTTCAAATCCACCTCTGATATAGACATGGCACTCACTCACTTCATTTGCATGGGGTGGGTTAGAAACCTTCCTACTAGCACCTTTGCTTTTGGCATTTCACAATTCTTCCTATCTATAAATCATCAGTTACTCACCTTGATTCTTGGTAAAGTGGGTTTGGACCCAAGAGTAGTCAAATTATTCTTGAATTATCTTGTTGGTAGGAGAACATAGTATTTCTGGAATAATTTCTCTTCCTCAATTTCAATGTTGACATTGGAGTGGGTCAAGGATTGGCCTTATCTCCCATTCTTTCAGCTATATATCTAGCTTCTTTTCTTCACATTTCAGAAAACCATCTAAAAATTCTAAAATTCCCATTTCTATTTTATCATTTGTTGATAATGGACTTTTTGTTGCTCAATATAAATCTTTTTCAATTTCTAACTCTCTTCTCTTTTATAATTACAATATCATTTCATCTCTTCTTTCAAGGTTTGGTCTTATAGTAGAACAGTCTAAAACTGAAGTCTTTTACTTTACCAGATCACATGTGTCTTTCAATCCCCCTCCCCTCAACCTTTCATCTTTAGGCAGTCCTACACTTTACCCCAAAGATACTTGAAAATACCTAGAGTTCATCTTTGATAGAAAACTTTTGTTTCATCAACATATTGACTTCTATTCCAACAAGGCAATTTCAACTGTCAAGTGCATGAAAATCCTTGTAAATTCAGTAAGAAGCTTAATACCTTACCAGAAACATCTTCTCTATATCACCTAAGCTCTATTTTTTATTGCTTGGCTCTCTCTCAAAGTATCAAAGAGAGTTAATCAAAGGCCCTGTTGTAGATATGGACAATCATTTCAATGAGGTCTTTCCTTCTTTCAATCCTCTTAACCCAGAGTTTGCTCCAGGTTGTAGAATTATTGACAATTTTTCTAGTTGTTTTTCATTTAATTTACTTAGCAAATGCTATAATGATAATCTCAAATTATAAATTTGTCAACTTGATAATATGACTATCAAGTCTTTGAGCAATCCCTCCCATGCACTCATCATCATAGATGCTAGTGTCAAGAACTACATTGCTACTTCCATATCTTACATCCACATTTGAGATAAACCTATTACCAAGACTTTACACCATGCTATTAACATTATGAGTACTGAAGCCGAATTATTCACCATTAGATACAGTGTCAACCAGGCTACCAATTCCTCTGGTATCTCCAAAATTATTATCATCATGGATTTAATTCATACTGCAAGAAAAATCTTCAATATGTCATCACATCTCTTCCAAATTCATATGGCTGCTATTCTTAGAGAACTTCATCTCTTTTTCTTTTATAGTCAAGATAATTTGATCAAATTCTGGAAGTGTCCTAGCAGATGTAATTGGTCTCTTCATAAAGTTGTCAACAAAGAGACCAAGTTGTTCAATCCTATCCCTTTATTTTTTTACAAATTGTCTTGGGATTATAGTAAGAAGAACAAATGCAATGACTTCACCAATAGATGGAAAATGATCTTCCAAGCATCAAACATAAAAGGAAAACAATTCTTGAATCTTCTTAATAGTAATAATAACATCATCGAACTATCATATATCAAAGATAGTTTATGGCCTAGACATTTCGGTCACTCTAACTCTTTGTATGTAAGAGCTACAAGAGCAATTATTAATCATGCTCCAATCAGTGAATATAGGCTAAAGTTCTTTACAAGGAAAGACTTTAATTGTCCTTGTAGTTCATATTCCATCAAAACTAAAAGATATATTCTCTATGAGTATAGGAGATTTAACAAATATTAGAATCTGAGAAGAGACTTAATAAGTCATTTTATCTTGTTCCTTGAATTCAACCCAAGTGTGTTTGCATTTAAGTTCCACTATTTAATTAGCATAGAATTTTACTCTTTGCTAGCTTTAGTTAGTTTCTCACTTCTGTTTATTTCTTTTGCTTTCTTCTCTTTTATAAACTTTTCTTTTTTCTTTTATGTTTCTCTCTTTCCTTTTATCATGTTGTCTCACTTGTCCTATATGTAGTTACAAAGTAGCTATCACAGTCTGCCCTTGTGCCCCATATAATAAATTGTTGATTTAAAAAATAAAAAATAAAAAAATAAAAAAGCCAGTTTTCTTATATAAAACTAAAGGGTATTTATCACAAATGAGCTACTCACTGGTTGTGATACTTGAACTTAGTGGTGTTTTAGAGGTTCAGTATAAGGAGATAATGTAGTATCAACAAGAATAATTGATGTTGTTAAGTCTGAGGTCTAGTCCTCAAACATAGAGGTATATATACAAAAGAGTGATGGTCCATGCACAAGCTGTTGTCATCACATGATCAAAACTCATACCTTATAGGAGCTGTTATCTGTCATAGCAGCTGTTAGGCTAATTTTAGAAGGTAACTAATTATGTCACTACATTGATATGCTTGTATCTTTACCAATGTAAAAAAAAAGACTTGCTAAGTAAATATGTCTAGATAATTAGAAATAGGAAGAAGTAGCATATTAAGAATATACAGAATATAAAAAGAAAGAGAAGCTTTTATATGCAGATCAACAGATATATTATTTAAGTATAGAAAGTTGATAAGTATAAAAAAAACATAAAAAGGCAATTTCTCTTATAGTATTAAAGTTGTTGAAATTAGAAATTATTTATTTAAAATTTAGCATAAGCAGAGTACAAAGATATTAAGAACAATTAAAGAAACAAAAATAAGACTTCAGCTCTTCCAGTAACAATTGATATAGTAAAAGAGTATAAGTTAGAAAATCTTCAATTTAAGAAAAAGAAAAGTGTTCTACAGATGTTTACCTTGTGTCTAGCATGTCTTGAACATATGTAGGGTCTGTTTCATCTTCTAGCTCATATTTACTACACCTTGTGCTCCTCTCATGTAGTATTAGTTAGTGCCTTATACAATAGTGAAGATCTCCTTATATTTTCCTTATGCTTTCTTCATTGTCTCCTTAAGGATATCTTTTCCTTTTCTTATGGTCAGAAGACATATATAGCTTTAGATACAATCCTGTATCCTTGCACTTTACCAATTGATCATCTTTACTCTTACTCAAGTCTTTGCCTAAGTTGCAACCTGAGCCAAGCTTAGGAACAAGATAGATCATGTATTATGTTATGGAATGCTTTGGACATGAACAATTTTTATTTTCTTTTATTTTCTGACTTTATAGGGATTTTGTTTTCTTTTTCTTTTTTTTTCTTTTGGACAATGAAGAGGCACGTGACATTGCAGTCACATGACATGTCACATGATGTGACGTCATAGGCCTAGAATGTAGTAGAAAGAACTAGAAGATGACGTCAGGGCACATGGAGTACACATAGTAGCCTTGAGTAAGACATGAGGCAGACATGAGGGTGAAGCATGGACATAAGGGCAGGGTTAAATATTAGTAGCACGGACCATGAACCTTTTGTATAAATAGGACTCTAATTAAGAAGAGGCTCCTTGTCGAGTTCTCTTGTGAAATTCCCACTTGATATCCATTCTAAGAGATTTACTGTTTGTG
>Ga0157368_1000838_pt1 | contig 13943 bp, 20 predicted proteins | sample AttbisABBM3_FD_113146 | JGI IMG/M metagenome (GOLD analysis project Ga0157368, IMG submission 113146) | Fungus gardens microbial communities from leaf cutter ant in Botucatu, State of São Paulo, Brazil - Atta bisphaerica ABBM3 | ecosystem: Host-associated > Fungi > Mycelium > Unclassified ...
AACACAAGAGAACTCGATAGAGTTCCTAGTACAAAGTAGTCTACCTTATATACTACTACTCATGGTCCATGCTCACTACTGTGCACCCTACCCTAAATGACCATGTGTATAACATGAGGCCAATATGTGTTATTCATGTTGTATGACATCACTTTATTCCAGAACCTTCTACTCCATTCTCTCAAGTCCCATGATCAGTCTTGTGACTATGCCATCAACTTGTGACTGATGTGACAGCGTGACTGATAAACCCTAACTCGAGTTGTTCTAAAAATAGAAAAATAAAATAAAAATAAAAATAAAAATAAAATAAAGTGAAAAGAGAAAATAAAAATGAAGTCCACCATTAACGATCTTGACACACATAGCCTTGTAGCTAATTTATTTACTACTGTTCAAAAGTATATATACTATAATTGATCTTGATAGTTGATTGATTTTATAATTATCAGGATATTAATTACACTCATGATTATTATAAGAACTTTCTGAACATGAGTCAAGTTCAGCAAGGATTAGATCAAGGCACAAGGAAAGTCCATGACTATTACCAAGATCCTGTCAAGAAGGACCAAGGCACTGAACTTCTTAAATAGTTGCAGGCAATGCATCGATCTGTTTCTTCAGATCCATCAATAGGGGTCCCGACTCCAGCAAACTCATGGGACACCTTGAACACCCACTCGTACACGTGTTCCTCAAAAACTCTATATTATCAAAAATCCCCTCTGTCGTCGGTCTAACAGCTAGTTCTGCCTTGGCTTTATTCGCAAACTCGTTCCACCACCTCGGATTGCCATACGATCCATGTCCGCAGCTATTGCACTGCGGACATTTGAGACCGCGCGGGGGTTTTATGAGCTCTGAAGCAGCCTTTGCCCGTGTTCGGTGGAGGTTGATCAGTTTTTGGTATGAATATGCAGAGATGTGCTTCATCTCGTCGCAGAGCGGTGTATCGAGGAGATTGATGTTTAACGTGTATTGTGACGCGATTTTAGCTTCATCTTCCAACTGTCGCCATACAGAAAATCATTAACCAGGAAACATAGGAAGAAGTATAAGGGGTAAAACGCACATCAAAGCTGCTTGCAATTCCATATACACGCAGTGGATTCTCATTGAGATATCTCGACGAAATCAACATCTGTTTCAGGGCCTCTACAACAATAATAAAGTCATATTTGAGCGCAGCGCTCAATAAACATGAAACCTCATCTAAGGAGTTGATATTTGGTCGGGGAACAGGATATATATAGCTCAAAAGCTTTGTGAACACGTCCCTAGTCTCAGGAATTGGGATACGCGGGATGTGGGCGTCGCTCGCTGAAGGGGAACATGATGAAAGTGAAGGCGGTTGAGGGAGAGAAAACATATCGTGGAAGAACGGCGAAGCGGCTGTGAGCACACACCAGTGTGCGCGAATCTCTCCAGGATATCCTCCTCCTGTCACAAGAATGACATCGGCGTCAGCAGCATCGAAGTCGTAGGAATAGTTAAACGATTTGCTCTGCATTTGCAAGTCGAATCTGGTATAACCGTGTTGCGTGGTGAGGGGTATAGGATTCGTGTTGCGTGGTGAGGGGTATAGGATTACAGAGCGTCGTTGCCGAGGGGAAAAGTGAATATTCTCTCTATGGTATAAGTATCATATCCACTGTTTGTCCTCGCAAGTTCCATCCGAACGAGCCCAAATTACACAGCAGCAGGAGATATCTACATCTCAGAACCCACGCTTGATTCGGGATGCATCCGCTTTACGAGAACAACACAATGCCTAGCCGAAGAGCACAAGCTTACTATAGGTCGGGGGCTGTATTTTGTATTGCCAATGGCTAGTAAATCCACGTATAATTCCAATAGTCCATTCATGGATCTCCATTGGTCTTCCGGCAGCCGTGAATAACATACCTCCTTGATCTCGTCGGTAGATCTCCAGCAAGGACGTTCAAAGTTCTTGCAACCATCCCTAACATCTAAAACACGTTCCCTTGGTTGAGTGTTGACGAATATGTATACAAAGATTCCTCTGTCAGGCGATGCCGTCCAGATGAGGAAAGAGCAGACCACACCACAGCTTGATATTAACAGCAATGTTAAACAGCAATCAGGAATATTCATCTGGAGAGATCGCACTCTGACTTCGTCAAAAGATTCGGGGAGTCGATATCGTAACTTGATCTAGCTGTCTCCCTAGCATTGAAATCAAAATTTCTTTATCCGGCGGCCTATTCAACCCATCTAATCTATGTTTTTGTGGCTCAAAGGTGCCTGTGGTGCATGAGAAACACAACTGTCTGCTCAGCAGGATTGTCGGATCTAAGATTGATATCAGACGACAAATCCGCTTGTTGTTCCGACACACCCGTCTGACGTCTGCCTTGGTCATACATTGCTGTCTGAACGATTCAAACTCATTTCCTTGCCGTATAGTGAACCATTAAACACGCCCAAAATAAATGCACTTTTCAGGTTGTTCGAAAAAAACGTCGCTGGGGCAGCTCTGGGTAAGGAAGTCGGAGATTCATAACACTAATTTATCCTCCTTCGGAAAATTAGACATCGGAGTCCGGTGGAGAGAGGCATCCACAATTATAAAGAGATAAATATGCGACATTGATCAATGGCCCACTTGAGTTACAGTTTGTCGAACTTCAAGAGTAAGTTTGAGCATCAAGGAAACAGAGCTTTGTGGGCGGTAAGATTGTCTGAAACTCAATGAATCCCCGACGACTTCAGTCGTGTAATTTATTTAAGTTTTCGGGGCAAATATAAAAATTTCAGGATGGGTTCGGACATCAAGGTAACAGTTCCTCATGAACGTTGAAGTACCTGTACTCAAACCTCAGATAAATTTCTGTTCTCGATGAGCAGAACAAAGTACTTGCCTTTCAACACTCCCAAGTTCTCTACATGTTCCTTCATTATTCTCGCCCCAAGTCACTACCCAACATCCGAGAGGATTACCATCCTTATCCCTTGTCTCTGCGATAGTTTCTTCCTGTCCAGATGCAATGTGTCGTTCACCTTCCTCCTTTGCCAGAACTACTTTTTGTGCAAGTTCCCACTTGGCAAAACCACGCCTCGTCTCAACCAAAAAACTCGGGTCATATACCTGGAAAAGATGACACAGGATAAATCAGTACTACTCAAAAAATGCAAAACGATAGGCATAATAACTATTGATTGGTTAACACCGAACGCCGCTCACCGTTGTGACCCTCGGTTTCATCGTCAACGACATAGTAGTCATCTCCATACCCTCTGCGCCGCCATTCTCCTCCGGTCTAATATACCTCAACTCTGTCACATATGGCTTACCGACCCACGCAACCATAACCGTACTCGTCATCGAAGTCGTAATAGCAATCGAAGCCAATGCCAGTCGCGCCGTCGGTGGCAAATTCGATTCTATCACAAAGATAAATGGCGCAAGTGTAGTTGACAACGCAAGAGATGAGAGTGAAAAGATCTTGAGTCTACGAAATGTAGATCCGAGAGGGCCAAGGTAGAGTTTGTCGTAGATATCGTCACTAGAATTATCACTATGCTCTTTTACCCCTGTCGTTGGTGTTTTCGATTCCGATGATGAAGTGGTATCTGTAGAAGGAGTTGGAGTTGTTTCAGCAACGACGCTCCGACATGCAAGTGAAGTTGAAAGGTGTCGGTATAGCGCTACTCGTGATCCAAATGTTAGTCCTTGGCTCAGTCCGGGAGCATCAAGCCCAAGCCACCGCGAGAAAACTGGCTGAGAAATTATTTTCCATTGGTGGAGAAGAGGCCGGGGAAGCATAATCATGATGGAGAGGACTTGGGAGAGACTTGTCAATCACCTTTTTTGGACATTCCTCTTCCACAATGGATCCACCCATTTATTACTCGCGTTCCGAGTATATCGAGACTGTGAGCGGCTGTCTGCCCGCTCATGCATTCTCGCCTTGACGCTGGTGGTATATCAGGACACTGGAAACAAAGTCTCCCGTCGAGCTACCATCGCAGGTCCACAAAACATCGTTCTGGGCGGTAAGACCATTATCTCCAGTGGTGCTATCATCCGTGGCGACCTCAGACGAACGGGACCTGGACACACGGTTGTCATACAACTTGGACGATATTGCTTACTTGGTGAAGGATGTATCATGAGGTTCGTCGCAATTCTTCACCCATGGATCTTTCTTCCAATTACTGGTCACAAAAAGGCCGCCGTACAAGACCTTTCGTGGCGCTTTCAACTACTATCCTATGAAGATCGGTGACCATGTTCATATCGGTGCCAACTCGGTGATTGAAGCGGCAACAATTGGAAACCACGTAGAGATAGGCAAAAATTGTATCATTGTTCGTCGAATACGCTTACATGGGGACTGGATTTTATGATCTGTGTACTCAGGGAAAATTTACAATCATCAAGGACTGTGTCAAGATTGCCGACAACACCACAATACCACCTAACACGGTTGTACCTACACTTGCTTGTTTCGGAGGGTCACCAGGTCAAATCACGCCTCGTCAACCACCCTTCGTCACTTCGCTGACATCTCTCTAGGCCATTTCATTGAAGATTTGCCAGAGTCGACACAAGAGATCGTCGAAGCTCGGACGAAGCAATATTATACCCGATTCCAGGCACTTGACAGATAATGACTTAGATACCCACCCATAGCAACACACATCTCACTTATTTATCATACAATAGCACTCAGCATTCCTTTGTACATCGTTGAAGAAAGTCATTATAAATTATACATGAAAACATAACTAACGCATCATGGAACTGAGGGGGGGTGAGCTACTACGTACGATATGCAAGCTGTGTAGTTATAATATAGTTGTGCAAGATGCTATACTTTTGATCAAAAGTTAAGTCTAAAGAACCAAAAGAATGGACGTAACGCTACCACGCGACGATACGTGGATCCTCCAAAAGAAAAAAGATAAGCCAGCTAAAAAGGCATTTATCTAGTCTTTCTTATCCTCCTTGGGCTGCTCAGCAGATTCCGAAGATGACGAACTCTGCTCAGCGGCGCGCTTCTCATATACCTTTTGGAAAAGACCAAGGGAGGCAGTCTGAGTCTCGCTAATTTTCTCGCGGATAGTGTCAGCAGTAACCGAGGCATCACCAGTTTGACCCTTGGCAGCGAGTTCACGAAGCTCAGTAACGAGTTTGGAGACATTCTCTTTCTCTGTGGCATCAAGTTGGTCCTTGAACTCGTTCATGGCTAAGAAAAAGTAAGAACGAGAACTCATGAGTAAAAGTCAAAGCACCGACCCTTTTCAGTATCAGCACAGACAGAGTCAGCTTTGTTGGCCTCCTCAATAAGAGAGCGGCGTTCTTTATCGGCTTCGGCATATTGTTCAGCATCAGAAACCATCTTCTCAATATCCTTGTCACTCAGACCAGACGAAGAAGCAATGGTCATGGATTGATCTTTGCCAGTGGCCTTATCCTTAGCATTGACATGTACGATGCCATCTAATAAACGTGAGCAACGAGAATTCAGTGATAATACCAAACATACCAGCATCAATATCAAAGGTGATTTCAATTTGAGGAACACCCTTTGGGGCAGGAGGAATACCAACAAGATTGAAATTGCCAAGGAGCTTGTTGTCACGGACAAGCTCACGCTCACCCTGATATATCTTGACTTCGATGGCAGTTTGACCATCAGCGGCGGTGGAGAAGGTTTGCGACTTTTTAGTAGGAATGGTAGTGTTCCGGTTGATGAGTTTGGTCATTATCCCACCGAGAGTCTCAATACCGAGAGAAAGGGGGGTCACGTCCAAAAGAAGAATATCGGTGACATTGCCGGCGAGAACACCACCTTGAATAGCAGCACCAATGGCAACAGCCTCATCAGGGTTAACACCCCTACTGGCCTCCCGTCCAAAGATAGACTTCACAGTTTCCTGGACCTTGGGCATGCGTGACATGCCACCGACAAGAATGACCTCATTCACTTCACTAGCCTTGATACCGGCGTCAACGAGAGCCTTCTTGCAAGGCTCGACACTCCGCTGTATAAGAGGTTGGACAAGACCCTCAAACTGAGCACGATTGATCCTCATGTTCATGTGCTTGGGTCCATTTTGACCGTTGGTAATGAAAGGCAAGTTGATTTCAGTCTGGGTGGTGGACGAAAGTTCAATCTTGGCTTTCTCAGCAGCCTCGCGGACACGCTGGATAGCGATGGTGTCATTGCCAAGATCACAACCTTCATCTGCCTTGAATTTGTTGATGATATGGCTAACGATCTTGTTGTCGAAGTCCTCACCACCAAGGTGAGTGTCACCGTTGGTAGACTTCACCTCGAAAACACCCTTCTGCATCTCAAGAATAGATATATCGAAGGTTCCACCTCCCAGATCGTAGACGGCGATGACTGAATTATCGGCACGATCAAGCCCATACGCGAGAGCGGCAGCAGTGGGTTCATTGATGACACGAAGGACATCAAGGCCAGCAATCTGACCAGCGTCTTTAGTGGCTTGTCGCTGAGCATCGTTGAAGTAGGCGGGAACGGTGACGACAGCATGTCTGAAGAACAGAATCAATCTGAGAGCGCTATACCAAAATCTAAATGACTCACTTGATAGATTTGTTGGCATACTGTTCCGCAGTGGATCGCATCTTTTGGAGGACCATAGACGACAACTCCTCTGGTGACTGAAAAAGATAATTGAAATTTAACCATCACCAATGGCTTCTGAAAACTTACATATGTCTGCATTTCACCATTATTTTCAACTTGGACAGCGGGCCGCCCATCAGAGCTCGGAACAATGGTAAATGGCCTGAAAGACAGTCTCAGAAAATACTTCCCACGGGAAACAACAGAACATACCAGTGTTTTGCGTCCTCTTGAACTTCCTGGTCCCTGTATTGACGACCAATCAACCGTTTGAATGCAAACGTAGTATTTTTTGCATTGACAACGCCCTGTCGCTTGGCTGGGAGACCGACCAGACGCTCTCCATGCTTAGTGAAGGCTACAACCGAAGGTGTCGTGCGAGCTCCCTCAGCGTTCTCAATGACTCGAGCAGTTTGACCTTCCATCATTGCCACACACGAATTCGTCGTTCCCAAGTCGATACCAATGACGGGACCTGTTACGACTACATCAGCAAGTAAAGTGTTAACACAACATCTGATACTGACCATTGACCTTCGTATTGAGGTTCCTCGCGATCATAGAGCGGGGAAGACGCTGAAAACATTAAACACACGAACCAATGACAGTAGGGAGGCTACATACTGCATAATGACCGGACCGTGCAACGGCAGAGCGAAGAGAACCAAAGGCGGAGAACATGGTGGTGGAGGTAGAGAAAGAAAGGATGACGATTCGAAATTTGAAGCGAGGATTACATACGCGTCGAGGCCCGCAAAGCGGGATTACCCGAAGTCTCCAGAAGCTTCCACGTGACACGTAGACTACGCCCCGCTTGTTAGGGATGAATACTTTTTAAATTTATTTTTGAAGTAGATTTGTATGTTGAGAGCTATTGACGAAGTCATTGTAGTCTCGGAGCATCTCGTGTCCAGAGAGTCCAAGTTCTCAACAGGATATATAATATACATTATGACTCGTTGCAATGGATTATGATCTGGTTTTCTACAACGCTGTGCCGAGACAAATACGCTACAACTGTGAATCCGGTGTCCTGTTATCCGGCTGAGAGCCAGCGTCTACACTGTTATCCAATGTCTGACAGTACCTCTGAGAAAAAGGTTGGTGGAGGATATGGCAACGATTATGGCAACATTCGTGCGCCAATCAATGTGGATAACTTGAATGTGTATCTTGCGAAGAACACACCCTCCATCAAGACTCCTGTAGGTGTAAAGCAGTTCAAGGTGTGTGTGCAGTCTTGGAACGGTGGGGGTCTTTAGTTGAGCTACTGTCAGTTTGGCCAGGTATATATATCGAATGTCGACGGTATTTCCATGATCTAATGAGGTACTTCATTTACACCAGTCCAATCCAACATATCTTCTAACCGATGCGAAGTGAGTATCGCTTTCGTCTTCCTTTCACGTACACCCTCACCGGCTGAACCGCATCTTTCAATAGTAACGTTAATTGGGTACTTCGAAAGAAACCAGCAGGCCAACTTCTATCCCAAACTGCTCATCAAGTCGAGCGCGAATTCAGAGTTCTGAGTGCTCTTTACAAGCACAATCAAGACCCTTCTACAACACTCGATAAAAAGGTTCCTGTACCTGAAGCAATTGTCCTATGTGAAGACACTTCAGTTCTCGGCACTCCATTCTATATTATGGAGTTCCTCGAGGGCCGTATCTTCACGGATACCCGCATGCTCCAAGTCTCTCCTCAAGACCGCCGTGAATGGTATATACCTCACCTGATACAACAGATAACAAACTCTCATATTTCGTCTCAGCTGGCTCTCTGCCGTCCGCGCTCTCGCAGCACTTGGCAGCGTCGACCCTATCAAAGTCGGCCTCTCAACATTCGGTCCCTCAACCGACTACTTCCCTCGTCAAATCAAGTCCCTCACCCGCGTGTCCGCTGCACAAGCCCTCGCTATCGACGTTGAAACTAACAAACAAGTTGGCAACATCCTCTGCTTCGACGAGCTCGTCGACTGGTATCGCAGTAACCTTCCTAACGAAAAGAAATTCGGTTCACGCATCGTTCATGGAGACTATAAACTCGACAATATAGTATTTCACCCCACTGAGAACCGTGTTATTGGTATTCTAGACTGGGAGTTGAGCACATTGGGTAGCCCTGTAAGTCTGAATCTTTCCAGCTAGTGACTATGATGTTGACCATATTTAGCTTGCTGATCTAGCAAACTTCACATTACCTTGGTCAATTAACAGCAAGGACCTTCCTGAAGGCACATCCATCTCATTTTCTACATTCAAAAATACGACACAGGATCGCCCCATTCCACTGGAAGACCTCGAGCGTGAATTCTGCCGGCTATCAAAACAACCGTACCCTATCACAGAAATGATCTTTGTCCGCAGTTGGATGCTCTTCCGTGTGCGTTTTTCCATCCCTTAGCTTTTGGCAGTCCTTTTCAAATGTACCTGTGTGAATCACAGTTAGGTATTATTTTACAAGGTATTGCTGCGCGTTTTGCTCGACGCCAGGCTAGCTCGGAGAATGCATATCTCCATGCCCAAACCTTCCTCGTCTTCGGCAAGCTCGCGAAGATTGTTCTCGAAGATGCAGGCATCACTATCACTCATAAACCCAGACTCTGATTAGTACGTACTACTGTCTAAACGATTACAGTGTTTCATCCCCTATCAATCAATTCAAAATCCATGAAAATGCTCTTCTAATGAGATTTGAACCTTGGAAGCAACTGAGAAAACCTTCTCTGAGCCTTCGTCGTTGACTGTCCCTTATCCATCTGTTGCACATCATTAAACCGCTCCTGTGTAAGCTTCATCTCATGATCCTCACTCACTACAACCCTCTCTGCCCCTTCTCCTCCTCCTTCCTCCTTCCTCCTGGGTAACTTCTTCCTCCCACCTCCATTCACCCAATCCGGAGGTGCCAGGAAGTTCATCGTAACAGACCACAAACTATTCGCATTCATCTCGCTCGCATCCTCTACCACGGCTCTATCAGCAATCAACGCCAACTGCCTCGCTTCCTCCGTATCTCTCCTTGCAGCAATACTGCTGGGCGGTGGTCTCTCAAGTTCATCCAAAGCCCACGCATATCCCCATCCCGGAGAGTCGACCACACTTTGTCGGAATCTCGTATGATTCCCACTGCTTGAACTGAGATTGCTGCAGTTACTTCCAGATGCTCGGATGGCGTCGAATCGTTTGCCTTCTTCTTTCGCTTCACGCTCGAGATTCTTCTTCCGTGCTTTGTCAATGCTTTCATACGTGTTGGCAAATTTTCGACGGAAATGAGCATCACTATTGATGCATCTTCGGATGACAAGCTCCGACATGTTTCCAATCATTTCTTGACGGACCTTGAACGTGTCCAAATCAAGTTCTGCTTCTAAAGGTCGAATAAGACCTTGCGTGGATACGCGCTCACGAATCATCTCGAACGTGGTATGATCCTACAGACTTAGTGTTAATCACAGATAATACAAAGCAGAAACAATTTACGAACAGTGATCTCCTCATACACCGACGGTTCTCCAGCATATCGCATCTGAAGCATAGTAGCAGATCCAAGTTCACTTGGCTTTCTTCGTAAAGTGCTTTGCCCTCCATTTGAGGTTTTCGAAGGATTTATTTCATCTTTCAGTATAGGTCCACGAGACGGACGCTGAAAAATACTGCCAACTCGTAAAAACTTGGTAGATAGGGCACGACTAAATGACTGCTTCCGTGAAATCGGTGGTCCAGTCCGAGTGGCACTCCCAGAACTATGTTCACGGGTCGGCATGCTCGCAGACACAGGCTGTCCTCCCTTTGATGGTGAAATCTTGATACTTTCAATTTGATCCGGCGACACAGTCCGTTTCATCTTCGACGTTGATGCCTGGCGGCCTGTCTTCGATATTGACGACTCATTAGCTGAAATAGATGGCCCAACAGACATCCCTGTGACCAATTTGGTGAAACTTGCCATTGCACGGTAGCAAAATTTCGCCGGGGTCGAGAACAGGAATAAGACTGGAAGAACATGACAGGTACCTAACAAGTGGATTAGGGTGCATTTAAGCATAAGTCAAATGTCAAACGTGCCATCATATACTTGCAAGTGGACTGAAGTCGGTTTGGAATGACGCTCTTTGATGCCGTCTAACAACGGGTATAAGCCTCTGGACTCATCCTTTAGTGGGAACTTGGCTGGACTAGCAGCTTTATGAGCGCTAGGGTACCTGATGAGTTTTGAATAATAGGAAAGATTGGTCAGAACCTACGTATAAATGATTTCATCTCGCAAGACTTCCTTGTCACTTGCAATGAAAAATAGTGGTGGCAGACCACCTAAGTAACCGAGGGCGGGACTGACAAGTGGATGAACTAGCAGGCTGTTCTGTGCGTAGAAGTGCACCTGTTGATCAATCTCAAGCTGCTCTCCAGCCTCAGTTACTAAGGTTATTCTCTGAGGATCAAGAGCGCTGACAAGTGGAACAGGGATGCTGTCTCCAACGTTTACAGGCATATCTGAACCTGGCACAAAATGAGACTCCAATGATGTTCTGGTAGGAGGCTCCGCCATTTTCTCGGGTGATAGAGACTCGTCCATCCTGAGTGCGTGACGAAGCTTCTGTCGTAATGACGCGTGGACTCGAGCAGATATCTCATGAGGTGGTGGAGGCCATAGCATACTTGGTTTGTGGAAAGAGAGGCCAGTGGATGGAAGGATATCCTTCATCAGGGTTAGTCGACATATTACTCCGAAGGGAAACTCAGGAACGAACCGTAGTTGTGTTTGTATGTATGCTCGGAAAAGAGTGTGTTAAATCACACCAAGGTGAAATAAGCACTCCACCCGCTGGTAAGGGCAAATCTGCATCACGAATCAACTGCAAGAGTGCAAGTGACATGCCACCACCTGCAGAATCACCTGCGATGACTACATGGGCAGGCTCAATGGGAAGATGATCTGCTCCAGGGGGAGGACGGATGAGATAGAGATCTAAGGGAAACGATCAGGATTGCTCTTCCGTGGCAGGACAAACTCACAAGCTGAGAGAGCATCGTGTAGTCCACAAGGGAATGGATACTGTGGTGCAAGGCGATAGTTTATAGCTACATAATTTGGCATGAAAAATGTGAGTGTCATTTATGTTGAATTTCCCACCAAAAACGCGACCGTTGATCTTGCGTGCATGACGTTGTATGCTGTATCTTAAAAACCTAGTCAAAAATGCCCACACTTACACTGGGACTTGCTTACCTCTCCTGATCAACGCTGCCGAAATAGTAGCCGCCTGGCAGTAGTTAAGACTGAGGCCAAGTAGAAAGTACTTAGGGCACTCACCTCCATGCAGATACAGTATACATCTCATTTCATCCATGCTCTTCTCATATGCGTCACTGATATCACCTTTCGGTGGATCACCCTCCGAACTTGGATGTAAACCTCCCAGCACAGGATCAGATGGGGTCGCGCGCATTTTGTGACGTCTCTTCGCTTCACGCCAATCTTTCTTTGCAGTGATCCACTGAGCATCGATACTGTTTTTGTGAGGTTAGTCGGGCGACGAAGAACATCAAATTGCCCACACAGGCCCACCCTTCGATACCGCGAACTTGCCACCATTTGACACCTCCCACAATCTCTCTCGCCTTGTCCTCACCCCCTAGAACCTGAACAAGAATTGTTGCAGCCTCGTTGCAGATAGAAAGAGGTACGAGTACTCTAACGAGATGGGTATACGGTGATGAAGGGGTCCGAGTGTTTGAGAATTCTGGAGAAACGTCGATGAAAAAGTTTTCGAACTGAAACATGTTACTGACTCTGTAGTTCTTCAACCGTGTGGCTTTTCCACGTCGTAGAATGTTATTAGTGGGACCCTCTGCTCTGGTAAGTGAAACGCTTGGTACTCACAATGTAGACTCGTGGAGGAAAGACTATAACCACAGTAAGTCCCTCAGTGGAGGTTTGAGAGGATAAGGACCAACCTTGATAATGTGAAATGCCTCGTCATAAAGAATTTCATCTTGTTTGAGTAACTGGTCGGGGTCCGCTCTATCCCTGCTCTTCAGACGGTCAAAGTAGTGCTTGGCGAGTGTCCCCAACATTACAGGGCCAACTTTCAGGCCCATATCTCGAGTGAGAGAATTGGAGAGCATCGCATTAGACAGTTAGCGGGCAAAAAGAGCTCCTTTCGTTCTAAATTAGACAGTATAAGAGTGTCCAAATACCATGTCCAGTCACAAGTCACAATACTGGAAATTACGGTTCGCGAGAAAGACGGTTGGAAATTTCTATTGTCAAAAATGGACGGATAAGGCAAGGCAAGTCTTGGCAAGTGCCTTTCTTGGCACCGCGTTACCCATCTGATGTGACAACAAATAAATTGATACTCAATTTTGGTGTCTACCGTCACACTTGGAAATTTTTCACTATCGGATTGCCAATTTGAGTATTATCAGATTGTTATTAAAAGAATAAGAATTGCGTGAAGATCCAGTCATCGTCCCAAACGATTCTCAAGTGATTGTTCTTTGACTACCTTTACTACTTGATCTCTTGGATTCAGTAAACTCAAAGGTCTCTGTCAGGGATCAAACACAACTTACCAATTGTCAAAATTAAGTCATAGAATCTTTACTTCTCCTGTAATCCCAAACCATATCACTAGCATTAACTTGTATCATCAGAATAACCAGCCTTCTAGCCTCATCATTATTTTCTCTAAGTCTTCTTGCTCCAAGTCATCAAGTGAGAGTACTGTTAGAGACCATCCTGAGTATATCTGTCAGAGTTGAAGATAGTAAACTCTATTTAATTTAATTTTCTTTCTCATTTCTATTTTTATTTATTATTTATTTTCTTATTTTGAACTTAGAATTAGGGGTTTGTCATGAGTCATAGTCATATGGTCATATGTCACACAGAAGGATATAAAAGATTCTGAAATAATAATATTATATAACATTTACCACATGTTGATCTTATAAATAATATATGGCCTTTAAGATAGGTTAGATAAGGTCTCACACAGACCAACTAGCTAGTGTATATAAGATAAACATTTTGTATGTTATGATCTCAACCTTGTGTAGGGTTTATACAAGAGAACTCAATAAAGAACTCTGTACAAGATTGTCTATCTTATATACTAAACTACTATGGTCCATGCTACTACTTCTCTAGCCTATCCTAAATGACCATGTGTTTTCCTTAAGATCAACATATGTTATATATATTGTATAATATCATCCTTCCAGAATCTTTTATGTTTTTCTCTATGACCTCATGACTTGTGACTATTACTGTGACTATGTCATCTGATGTGACTGATGTGTGACAGTG
>Ga0157368_1000839_pt1 | contig 13936 bp, 9 predicted proteins | sample AttbisABBM3_FD_113146 | JGI IMG/M metagenome (GOLD analysis project Ga0157368, IMG submission 113146) | Fungus gardens microbial communities from leaf cutter ant in Botucatu, State of São Paulo, Brazil - Atta bisphaerica ABBM3 | ecosystem: Host-associated > Fungi > Mycelium > Unclassified ...
ACACAGTCACAAGTCACATGATACATAGAAGGATGTAGAAGGTTCTGGAAGGATGATGTCATACAACATGTGAAACACATGTTGACCTTAAGGCATACACATGGTTGTTTAGAGTAGGCTAGAAATAGCTTGCACAGACCATTAGATATTTGTATATAAGGTAGACAATCCTGTACAGAGTTCTCTATCAAGTTCTCTTGTGTTAACCCAATACAAGGTTCATCCTCTTAACCAACTCTAAGGTTTTGAGTTTGTAACACACTTACCTTGTATCTGTACTCCCCAGCCTCTTCTGGTGCAAATCAAATCTGTTTATTTCACCTTGGATATTCTTACTAGTCTAAGACAACTATATAAAACTCTATTTCTTGACATCCAAGAATCACTAGTAATCAGAGTAACTCACTTAGAAGTTACATTCTAGATAGCTATCTTAGATATACTAACTACTATATAATCTGGTAGTTTATACTGTAGTAGTCATCCTGAAAATCAACTAAAACCAGTATCTCTCTTCTGGTATTAGTAACAATATATCTTGTTACCTTCTAGTGGTTTTCCATCCTCTAAGTCCCAATTCCTGATCTGAAATATATGACTCATAGAGGTATAGCATATAAGCTAAAGCTAAAAGTCATTCTAATCTGTTTTTAATATTTTTGGATAACAAGGTGTAAACTACATCTAACATCTTTTAAAAGAGAGTTAGTACATTTAAGAAAAAGTCCCTTATCAAAGATAGCATATATGGAGTGGAAAATAATGTTTCCTTGTATATGGCATATAAAGCAATAACCATTGTCCTTATACCCAATAAATATTATCAATTTAGAACATAGTACAAGTTTATTAGCATGAACTTTACTAGAAAGAAACACATAGACTCCATAGCCAAAGACATAGAAGTATAATGTTTTAGGTTTATTACATAAGAAGATCTCCTGAGGTGTTTTCTATTTGAGATGCCTAATAGGTATACAATTGTATACATAAGCTATAACTGCAATTATAAATCCCCATCAGAAATCTGGTAGATATGCTTCAAGTCACATTGACTGTACCTTTCCAAGTAAGGTGCAGTTCAATCATTTAGTACAACTATTTTATTGGCATATATGGGGAGTACTAGTCTCATAGATAATCCATTGCTCTCTTAGAAAGAATTATAATTCCAACATTATATATTCTTCCCCATTGCCAGTGTGCAACATCTTTACAGAATGGAAAGTAGTATTTAACCACATTAATTTTGTAGCTTTAGACTTTTTTGTATAGAAAAAAAATATTACTATAGAAGGAACAGTCATCAAGGAATGTAATTACCTACTTATACTTTGAATAAGACAAGGTGAAAAGCTCAAGGAGATCTGAGTGAATCAATCCTAAAAGCTTACTGAAGTGAACAGAGTTCTCAAGAAAACTGTATTAATATATCTTTTCAAGAGTATAACTATAGCAGACATGTCTTCAACATTGTTAAGAACATAATCCATGACTTTATCAGAGGTGTGTTCAAAATGATGATGCCATGTCTCAATGTCTAGATATCTTATTGCAAAACTTACAGAATTAGGAATATTATACTTGAAAATATAAGTTCTTACAATCTGGATATCCCCTCAAAGGTTCAGAGTAGCTAATAGAATAGTATTATCAGACTTATCATGAAAAGTAGTTGGTCAAGTCCTTCTCATCAATAGAAAGCAGTCTAAAAAAGTGCTAACTAAAGATCAAGGCAACTAGGGCCTATAACCTGTTGGAAGAAACAGAATATACAATAGCATAGTGCAGTGTGGACAATTGGCAACTACTTATCTATAGTGAATACTATAGTGGAGAGCTGGAGAAGTATAAGTAACAATAGAAGTCTTGGAATCTAAAGAAAGAATCACTTAAAGATATTCTTACTTTCCTAGAGTTCAATTCTGGAGTTTTTCGCTTTTAAAAGGGTATTACATGAAGAGAGGTCTTTTTTTCTAACATTTATGTAGTTTTTATTTCTTTTCCTTTCTTTGTTTTTATTTTTATTTTTCTTTCATTTCTTCTTGTTATATTGTAATTACCATAGTCTACTACTGTATTCTTTTTTATTTATTTAAAAAAATCAACAATTTATTACATGGAATGTGGTGGCAGACTGTGGTAACTACTTTGTAGCTACTTAAATACAGACTAAAAGAAAAGAAAAAAGAAAAACTAAAATTACATAACAAAGCATATTGATATAGTCCTACTTTTACAGAGCTCTTGTTGTTTTTCACTGTGCCACTCTTCATTGAAATAGTTTTTCCAAAAAGGACAGTTATTACTGTCTGCTTGATGGTTCTCTTTACAATTGATGTATTTGAAGGAGTGGGAACATAGCTCTCCTTTCTTTATTTCAAGCCTTGGAGAGTTTGTCTTCAAAAATTTTTACAGCACCACACCATTTCTCTGTAATGTTTTGTGTTATGTGGACTATTGTACTTGATATATCTGGACCCATACAACCTTTATCCAAGAGTTGAGTAGCCCCATTTTCAACAGTTTTTGCACTATGGAATACTAGGGTTCATGTTCATGCCACAGACAGTAGCAATATAGTAACTGATGTTAAATCACTGATTGATAATACTTTTTACTTTGGATCTATTCTGTAAATTTCATATGTTGATCCAAACTATTGCCATGTCATACTTTGAGGATGCTTTGATAATATAAGGTTTTGAAGCTAGAATGACATCATTAAAGATGTGTGTTTCTTTGATTACTTCTTTGATTAAATTAGAGATGATAAGAAGGTTAGTCTTTTCTAATATGTATGGAAGACCTGAGATCTTCAAATATGACTTAGATTTGGAAAGGCAAGAACTATCAATGTGGTTTGAATTGATGTTATTATTTTCTTTAAGATATTTCTTGATAATACTCATATCTGAAACAAATGAGGTCTTATTGGTTTTGATGATGATATCTTTGTTTTTAACTTGAATGAATTTGGCAATGGTAACCAATTTGGCCTTCTTAAGATGCCCATTGATATTGGCAATGTGAGTATTAGCAAAATTACCTATGATCCTAGAGTTATATGTGTTTATCAGAATTATAATTTGTTTCCTTGATAGACTGTTGGTTGTCATGTTGATTTTGGGTTTTTTCAAACCTACCTTGTTGTTGTTGACTATGTCATTGATTTCAATGACTTTCTTGGTTGGTAGTTTTAGGAAGGTATCTATCTTTAATGTAAATAATATCTTCCATATTACTTCTTGAAGCCTGTATATAAGATTCTTTAAAGTTATCTATGTTTTTGCTAAATTTCAACTTGGCCCAGAGGGAATAGAAGGGAGAATTTTAGAAACTCCTATAGATTTGCTCTTTGTGGCAGTTGGAAAAATTATCATCCTCTTATTAAATTAGGATGATATGTATTATTGAAAAGATTTGTTATTGTCTGCAATGAGTTTGTCTCATCCAGACTCATATATAGCACTTATAATAACCATGCTGCTGATCTGAATTCAGATATTAGGGGTATATTCTCCATGGTTTTGTTGTCTAAAGATTATTGTTTGATAAATAACACTATCTAGTAAAGAGAACAGATGATGTTTTGAGCATCACCTTTGATGTATTGGTCTATCCCAAATATTTAAATTGGGGCAAAGGAGCTGTCTCATAGATCAGGGTCCACAGAATGATTTTCTTGATATGGAATAGCCAAAGATTTCAAAATTGGTCTAGCTGTGGTATTTTCTATGCCCTGGGTATGAAGCATAGAAATATGTTCTACTGCTATTTCAATGACAGTAGGCTCAACAGGAACATATATTATAGTGGAGTTTTGTGATGCCCCACTATTGACTTGACTGGCCAATAACATGTTGGCAGTCTGGGTGACACTTTTAGCATAGTATATTTCAGACATGGATGAGTCAGATGTACCATCTCTCAAACTGAAACTGCTGAGAAGTGATGGAACAGAGAGACTTTTAGGAATTGGAAGGTCAAATGCAAATTTCTTGGATTGAAATTTCTTGGATTTCATGATATAAGGACTTGAAGAGATTGCTAGTAATAGGATACAATATATTCATTTGCTAATTCTCTGTTGGGCACTATTATACAAGATGGTGGTATAAGAGAAAGAAGTAGAGCTGCTACCACTACATCCCATGTAATAAATTGTTGATTATAAAAAATAAAATAAAAATAAAAAAGATTACAAGTAGGTTCAAACTCAAATTATTCAGGACATCAATGATATCACCAACCATATCCAATATTATACTGGTTCACATCATCCAGAGCACTTGTATCACCATAGCCCAGGAAATCTAAGGTAATCACACCATATCCTTTGTTGGAAAAAGATGTAATCTGTGATGCTTAGAAAGCCATGGAGAAAAATCTTCTTAGTAGACCCAATAACATAACAGTATAAATAGACACAGCCTCATTGAGTAATTTTCAAGTGGATAGATGGAGAAGTAGATGCAAAGTAAGTACAAAAAGCAAAGGGAGTATTAGTTGAACCACAGTTCATTATATCCAACTCTGATAATCAATTCAACAAGAAGATGGATGGCATGAGCTTCTTTCAACAGAATGCCAGAAGTCCTGCAACAAATTTCTCACCTACTTCTGATGTAGAAAACATCAATAAATCTTGTTTCATCTTGTGCAGTATATGAGATGTTCCTTATAGGTGCCTTTACACTAGGTTTGTGCTATAGATTGGCACTAGCACATATCATACTGTGATGTATATCAGTAACATCAAACAAAATGATATTCTCCTAGGAAAAATCTATCTCCCTCATGCTCTGGAGGACCTCTAGAAAACTACACACTCTCTAAAATCCCTCTCATGAAGTTTCTTTCACAATGATTTCTCATATTCCAACCACCTTTCAATGGACATATATACCTGTTATTCAGCTATGTGAGTATTTATTGATGATAGGACTTTTATTGCTCACAGCTTCATGTGTTTCCTACATGTTATTTCCTAGTCACAGACTGCCTGGTCTTACAGCTCTATCCATCATTGGAAACATTTTATCACTCCCATTTGAGAAATCTTGATTAACATTTACTGCATGGAAAGTAAGATTTGGTATGACTGCCTCTGTTTTTTTTGCTTCTTCTTTAATCATATTCTCTCAGGTGATATTGTCCATCTACAAAGTATTAGACAATCCATTATCATTCTCAACTCTAAGTAAGCTATCGATGATCTTCTTGAGAAAAGAGGAAACATATACTCAAACTATTCTCATTATACTGTTGTTGGAGAAATGATGGGAGTTGATAGAGTAAGTTCTAATATTACCTCCAAAAAATGAAAAGAAAAACATCTGTGGTCAACACTTTCACTAGGGGATGCCATTGCAACAGTATGATGAAAAGTTGTGTCTCTAGCAAAAACTTGCAAGAACTGTATTGAATAGTGATGCAGTCAAGAAGTATTATGACATTCAAACCCAAGCTAATGCTGTAATATGTCAATCTTTCTTGATGGACCTATCTCATTTTTGTGACCATGTTCATCTGTAAGTTCCAATCACCCATATATACACTGACAAGCTTTTTAAGACTAACTTGCCACTCCCTTTTTTCATGTTTGTATATAGTGCTGCTGGACGAATTATTATGTCTGTTGCCTATGGATTCTCTGTCTCTGATGCCCAACATGAAGTAGGTGAAAATTTGCCATCTACCTTGGTTGACCTTATCCCTTTTTGTATTTTTTAATTTAGTACATTATCCATGTAGAAGCAACAATGGAAATGATCAGTCAAGTAACAATACCTGGTGCTTTCATAGCCAATATCATTCCCATTTGTAAAAAATCAAATCACAAAGTTTGCATAGTACAAACTAATTTGTTTTATAGTTAAACATATTCCTTCTTGGGTTCCATTCCTTTCTTGCAAAAAAGATGCTCAAACAGGTCAGACAATGGTAGAATGCCTAGTTTAAATGCCCTTCAACCATGTGATCAATGATATGGTGAGTGTGTAAAGTAAGCATTGTCATTCAAGTAAATTATTAAGAAAAATACCTCTCTTAGGTAGCTAGAAACACACATACTTCCTTCACTCATGATTTACTTGCTACTTTGCTGACTTGGGATCATGATTTATACTACAAGGATGCTGTGATGTGGTCAGCTGGTTCTTTATATAGTAGTATGTGAACTGACAATACTAGATATATGTATCTAACTATCATTCCTAGCTGGAGGAGAAATAGTGATTTTTTTATCCTATAAGCTGTTCAATCAGCTTCTCTAATGGAAACATCAAGACCTACACAATGGTCCTAGTATTCCTGATGTGCATAGGACAATACCCAGCAATTCAGAAAAAAGCTCAGGATGAGTTGGACAAAATACTAGAACAGGATAAAATACAAGCCATTACAGATTAGGGACAGTTGCTCTATGTAGAGGCAGTGATCAAGGAAGTCATGAGGTGGAAACCTACATTACCATTGGGAATCCCTTGGCATGTGGATAAGGATGATGACTATAGTGACCATCATATCCCTTTCAATTCTATTATCATATCCAATACTTGGTAAGTAGGAAATGTGAATGTATATGGTTTTATGTCTATCTAACTATGACATCAAGGGCAGTAGCTATGGACACAGGGTTCAACTATCTAGCATCAGAATTTGTACTAAAGCATTTCTTAGAACCTGATGCACTTGTTGATCCTGGGTCTTATGTGTTTGGTTTTGGACAAAGGTGAGCCAATTTTGTATGTGTGAAAGATAGTGGAACATAACAAGGCAGGGTGATGTAAGGGTTTGTCCTGGAAAGCTCTTGGGTAAAAACTCTGTTTTCTCATGATAATGTCAATTCTATACTGCTGCTATATCTTGTTGCCCACTACTGCAAATAAGCATGGTCAAGAGAAGAAAATTGAGATTGGTTTCACAATAGGTCTTGTTAGATAAGAAATGTAAGACTTATGAAGTTGACCCTAGCATTAACAGCATTACATGCAGTTATCCAATACCTTTTGAATGTTTGATTGAACCTCATTTGGCAGAATATTCTAATGTAGTTAAATAAGTATCTGAAGGAGAGTAAACACTTCTGTAGGCTCAATGCAAACTTGATTCAAGGGTTTGTATTATGGATTTTATCTCCTGTTGTAACATAAAACACCCACTAACAACAATAAGAAACAAAAACATTTAGCAACAATGAAAAAAAGTATTATTAAGCAAGAGAAGAATAAGACATGTTATAAAGAGTGGTAAGGATAAGAGATGAGAGTGTATGTAAGAAGTTGAGAGATGGTGTATAAAACAAGAAATTATGTACAGGATATGACAGAGAGACATATAGATAGTGGAGGACACATGCATATATACCCATTATTGTGAATTAAGAGAGAAGAAGTATAGAAGGAACAGTTTCTATAAGATCAACTCTAGAAGAGATGCATTAGACTGTCACAGTTATCACAGACTTTGTTAGTCTTCTTTGTAGTTATGAAGAATGAGAAGAAGAGGATAGTACTATAAGTATATAGATAGCTGAAAAATTAAATGAGATTCTAAGAAACTTGATAAATAATAATAGTATAACAGCTTCCATAGACAATGATTGTTAGGACAACTGGGCAAAGTTGTTACAATTTCATTCTCTGACTCATATTTACTATGTCTTTTGTCTTCCTTATATAGTATCAGTTAGTGCCTCATGTAGTAGTAAGCTTCTTTATGCTTTCCTTATTCTTTTCTCATTGTCTTCTTAGAATGTCATTCCACTTTTGTTAGAGTTGTAAACAATGAACTTGACTTTATTCTATTTTATTTCTTTTTATTTTATTTTATTCATTTTTCCATTTATCTTATTTTTGGTTTTCACTTTCACTTTTCTTTATTTTGAACTTAAGCAAAAAGTATGATATGACATCATACATGATAGTTACACAAGTTACAAAGTGAGACAGAAGTGTGACAATTGTTACAGGGTAGTCAAATATGTCACTGTCACAGGTCACACAATCACATGACACAGAAAAGGTTGTAGAAGGTTCTGGAATAGATAATATAGCAATAATATGTTAGTCTTATGGAAAGTATACAGGCTTTAAGATAGGTTAGTTGTAGTATGTGTTATAATGTACATGAGGACTAACATCTTTCTTTTTCTTTTATCTATTTTTCTTGATTTTATATTTCTTTTCTTTTGATTTTCTTTTTCTTTTTATTGACAATGAAGAGGTATATGACTGTGGTCACATGACATGTCATATGATGTGATGTCATAAAGGCCTAGAATGGACTAGAGTAGACTGGAGCAGTTTAGATGAATGATATCAAGGAACATGTTAATTGCATAGCTACCTTATAGTATATACATAGTGTACTTATGGACAACACATGGACATTAGGGCAGGAGTAATTATTAGTAGTACAGACCATATGTAATTTATATAAATAGGATAGCAATTCAGCAGAGACTTTTTGTCAAGTTCTCTTATAATCTCTACTTGATATCCTATTAAGAGATTTATTGCTTGTATTGCTATTGGCCTTTGTGACTAGTGGTTGCCACAACAGTATGCATACAGACCACAGTTTGAAGTCTATATATATAAGGTAGACTAGCTTGTACTTTCAACTCTATTGAGTTCTTTTTTTAAATTTAGGGTTAGGATTTAGTATGATAGTCATATGCTACAGTCACAGTCACATGATCATGTATCACAAAGAATATTGTAGAAGGTTCTAGAACAATGATATCAGCCCATATATCAATAGTATATAGTATATATATATCTTTAGGGTAAGCTAAGTTTAGTGTAGTATGAACTATTAGCCAAGTATATATAAGGTAGACATTTTGTACTAGGAACTCCATCAACTTCTCTTGTGTTACCCAATACAAGGTTCTTTCTCATTAACTCACTCTAAAGTCTTTGAGTTATAACATTATTCAATACAAGAATATACTTTTATCTTATCTTTGAGATCTAATTTATATTATCTTTCTTATGTTCAATAGATATATATAGTTGTAGACACAAGCCTATATCCTTACATTTTACTAGTTAATCATCATCTTCATTCTTTCTCAAGTCTTTGCCTAAGTTGCAATCTAAGCCAAGCTTAGGATCATAATACTTACCTTACAAAAGAAGAGTGCATAGTGGTTAGGCTACTGGAAGACCATAATAATCAGATTATTAAAGATATATTAAGACAGCATTGTGGTTAGACTATTGAATGGATAAGACAAATAGAACTAGATAAAAAGCTACTAGTATTGAGATACTAGAAGAAATACTAGAATTATTGAGGATTACTGAAAAAAATACCTTAAAAGAAACTAGAACTGCAGAGATAGCATCAAGTAGTATGTCTAGAGTACAGACACTAGTAGCACTAGCAGGAATGATATCAGAGATAGATATTAATACCATAGAGTATAGTCTCAGATCTAGAATGGTTTGATAGAAACCAAACAAAGTTTAAAGATTGGTAAAGAGACATATGATTGCTCCTCAAGAGTAATAGAGTTATAGCAACAGAAAACAAGATCACAGTGATATTAGCCCAATTTAGAAAAGGCACAGCTAGTATTTATACTTAGAAGAAGATTAACCAAATTAAAAAATATAACAATATCTAGAATTGGAATAATTCTGTAGAAGAAATCAAGATAGCATTCAGTGATAAGAACAAGACAGCAAATACTAAATAGAAGATTGAGACATTTAGACAAGAAAAGAAACACATCATTGATTTTATGATTGAATTCAAAGCATTAGCTATAAAGACTGAAACCAATAACACTTATGCCATATTTTCGTTAAAGAAGAATATTAGAGGTGATATTATCAAGATAATATTAGAATATACACCTATTACAATACTAACATCACTTAAAAGGTAGAAGATAGCTATTATATCAGTTAGACAAGAATATGAATTTACAAAGGGTAGACAAGATTATAAGATTAGATTGATGAAGAAAGAGTAATCTATGAACATTGGAAAAGCAAAAGATAACTACAACAAAGATAGGAAGTCTAGGTGATTCAACTATAATATTTATGGATATATTATCAGAATTAAAGATAATAGACTTTGTTTTTCTTTTTATTCTTTCTTATTTTCTTTTTTCTCATTTATTTTCTTATTTGGATTTAGAGTTAGGGTTAGAAGTGTGATATCACATGTAACTATCACAACTGTCATACATACATCCTATAACAAGATGTCACACTTATATATGGAAGAATATAAAAAATTCCAGAACAATAATATTATATAACATATTTTGTATATATTGATCTTATGGATAATATATGGTCTTTAGGATAAGCTGAATACTAGTCTAGCATATTTATCTTAATACTTTGAGTGCTATAAATACTATCTCCTATTCTATAGATTGTATAATATGTATTAGAGTTCATTTCATCTCTAACTCATTAATTACTGCACCTTGTTGTTTCCTCATGTTGTCAGAGCTGTAAACAATGGACTTTATTTTATTTTTATTTTTATATTTTGGGATTTAGGATTAGAGTTATATGTGATATTACTGTTACTGTTACAAATTGTTACAAATCAGTTATGATCACATGAATACTGTCACTGTCACACTGTCACATGATTATGTGTCATAAGAAAACATGATAGAAGTTTTTAGAAGAAAACAACATTACTACAACATATTTGATATATATTGATCTTAAGGATAATATATGATCTTGAGGACAGGTTAATAGTACTATAGCACAGACCAGTAACTTAGCATCTATAAGATAGACAAGTTTATACTAGAAACTCTATTAAGTTCTCTTATGATTACCCAATCCAAGATTATTCTTTCATTCTTACTTTGAAGCCTAAGTTTTAACACATGTTCTATCAGTCAGTGCCTCATGTAGTAGTAAAGACTCTATTATGTTCTCCTTATTTCTTCCTCAAGGATGTCTTATATATTAATTATAGTCATTAGATATATATAGCTGTAGATACTATCCTGTATCTTTATACTTTACCAATTGATTCATTTCTAGCTCTTACTCAAGTCTTTGCCTAAGTTGCAACCTGAGCCAAGTTTAAGGTTGTAACATGAGTTATAGCAACTAATAACAAAATAACTACAGTACTAGCCCAACTTGGAGGGAGCATCACAAAAATATATATATATAGAAGAAAATAGATCAGATGGAAGAAGAAAAAAATACCTAGGATTGGGATGATTTTGTCAAAGAAGTGAAGATAGTATTTAGCAACAAGAGCAAGGCAGTAAATACCAAGTGAAAGATCAAGACATTCAGGTAAGGGAAGAAATACATTGCAAATTTTATGATTGAATTTGAAGTATTGGTTATAAAGGCTAAAACAGACAATATACATGCAATCTTTTGATTAAAAAAGAACATTAGAATTGACATTATCAAGACTATATTAGGATATTTGCCCATAACAGTACTAGAAACACAAGAAATGGAAGGTAGTGATCATCTCAGTAGGACAAGGATATAAAAGAAACAGAAATCATATATGAAGGCAGAGGGGCACTTATGAAGATTGGAAATTTTAAGAATAACTATGATAAAGATAGAAAATCTAGGTGTTTCAATTGCAACATTTACAGATATATAGCAAAGAATTGCTGAAAGCCAAAAAAAAGGAGATGAGAAAGTACTACAAATGTGACAAAGTAGAACACCTAGCAAAAGACTATAGAACAGAGTAGAAAATAAAGAACAGAAGTATATAGGAGGATTCAGATGACAAAAACAAGGACAAACAGGAGGGTTTTGTTAGAGGTTGGAGTAGGCATGGTATAACAAACATCTGTATATAGTAAATTCCCAAATTGATATATTATTCCTCATTAAAGAGACAACAAAGAAAGGGAACTAAACATGTGTACAAATGTTAAGACATCAAACAGAAAGAAACTACAGTTAAAGGTACTAGTGAATTCAGGATGCACCCACACTGGAATCAACAAGTAATTAGTGAAAGAAGAAAGAATAAAAATAGAACTTATAGACAGATTATTTGAGGTTTTCAATGCAGATAGTACCAAGAATGGAGAAGTAACAAGCTAAAACTAGAAATTAATGAACACTCAGAAAGAATTGATATGGCAGTCATGGATTTAAACAGCATGGACATGTTTTTGGGATATAACTGGTTGGTTAAACATAACCCAGAAGTAAATTGGAATACAGGAACAATACAGTTTACAAAATGCCTGAAAGAATGTAAAATACAATACCAAGATATTGTATTCACATCAAGGACACAGAGATTACAGCCAATGGAAGACACAGATAAAGGACAACAGGAAATAAGCAAGGAACTGGATCTGATAAATCTAGAAGATTTACCAGAATACATTTGACTATTTACATATTTGTTCAACAAAAAGAAATTCAAAAAATTACCAGAATAGAGAGAATAGGACCACAAAATCAATCTTATAGAAGATGCACCAAAAAAAACTAAATGTCAAGGCTTATGCAATGATAGTCAAAGAAGATAAAGCACTAAATCAATGATTGGAAGAATAGCTCAAGATAGGACTTATTATGAAATCAAGTTTACAATACACAGTACCATATTTTTACATTTTAGAGAAGGACAAATTTCTATAACTAGTACAAGACTACTGGAAATTGAACCAGCATATAATAAAGGACAAAACACTATTATCCTTAATTGGGGAAGTAATTGACAAGCTCAATAATTCTAAGTACTTTAATAAATTAGATCTTATCTGGGGATATAACAATGTACAGATCAAGGAAGGAGATGAATGAAAGGCTGTATTTTTAACCAACAAGGGACTATTTGAACTGGAAGTGATGTATTTCAGGTTATGCAATTTGCCAGGAATGTTCCAAAGAATAATAAACAGTATATTCCAAGAACTCTTACATAAAAGAGTGTTGGCAAGTTATATGGATGACTTTTTTATACCCACCAAGACTAGAAAAGAACTTGAAGAAAGGACCATATGATTCTTGAAAATAGTAGAGAAACATAACTTGTGTTTTAAACAATCAAAGTGTGACATTGATGCTGAGAAAATACCTATCCTAGGAGTAGTAGTTGGAAGAGGAGAAGTACAAACAGAAAATAACAAAGTCAAGGCTGTCAAACAAAGGAAGACTTCTACCAAGATAAAAGAAGTGAAAGGCTTTTTAGGGATTGTAAATTTCTACTAATACTTTATTAAAAACTTCAGTTATATATTAAAACTTCTCAATGAACTCAAAGGAAAGAGAGAATGGAAACAAGAAGAAGAACACCAAAGAACATTTGAAGAATTGAAAAACAAAATCACAAGTCAACTAATACTCATGCTACCAAAGAAAGAAGGAAAATTCAAAGTAGAAACCAATACTTCAGAACATACAATTAGAGGAGTCTTATCTTAGGAACAGGAAGAGAAATGGAAACACATCATATTTTTATCAATATTAGGCATGGTTCATACTGGGGGTGAAAGTCTGTGAGATAGGCTCAGAGATATTGTTATGAACTTAAACCTTTAGAGTTAGGTAAAAGAACAAACTCCTTGTATTAGAGTAAACACAAGAGAACTCAATAAAGAGCTCTATACAAAGTAGACTACATTATATACCTATTCAGATAGTCCATGCTAACTACTGTGCACCTTACCCTAAACCACCATGTGTTAGGCATGAGGTCAACATATGGTGTACATATTGTATGACATTACTTCTTCTAGAACCTTCTACTCCTTTCTTCTTGTGTCACATGACTAGCCCTAACTCTAAGTTCTATAAATAGAAAAATATGAAAATAAATCGAAAAGGAAAGAAAATAAGAAAGAAAATGAGAAAAAACTAAGTTCACACTTTTTGTTCTTAACAGATATGCAGACTTGTGAAACAATCTTTGCTTTAGCTTATATGCTACACTGTCTGTC
>Ga0157368_1000840_pt1 | contig 13925 bp, 13 predicted proteins | sample AttbisABBM3_FD_113146 | JGI IMG/M metagenome (GOLD analysis project Ga0157368, IMG submission 113146) | Fungus gardens microbial communities from leaf cutter ant in Botucatu, State of São Paulo, Brazil - Atta bisphaerica ABBM3 | ecosystem: Host-associated > Fungi > Mycelium > Unclassified ...
ACAAGAATGCTGTAGCACTAATGATAGCAATGTTAGGTCACTCAGAGTTAGACATAGAGGTCTTAGATGTAGATATGGAAACCACAGAGTCTGATGATTGCCGAGAGATATCAAGAAATAATGGAGATGCTAATAGTATGTTGGCCATGATGTGAGGAGGAGCAATATTTTCTTACAAAGATGAATGGAAGTTTATTAACCCATTTACCCAGTCAATCAGTAGATTGTGTTAGGTGAGCTAGTTGTATCCAAAGACTAAAGAGTAGGAAGAATCAAGTAAAGTGATATAGAAGTCTAGATTCATACAATCACCAGTGGAAAAAATTATGGGCAAGTTGACAATTTCAGAAATAGTGCTAATTGATGAACCATAAAACAAGCAGAGAGCAACTGGAGGAGTTGCAGAAGTCTTCAAGTGGTGAGTATCCACAAATTTAGAGTTTACAAAACAATGAGTAGACCTGGAGTTAATGAGAGTTCAGAATGGGATTTTATTAAGGTGATCCTGACCAAGGATCAAAGAAGAAGTAAGATAAACAAAAAGTGAATAAGGATTGGAAAGAGTGGATGCATTGAGTTAGATAGGACTCATTACTATACAGGGAAGTTTAACATGGTTCTCAGTCTGTACAAAGTCCTTGGAGTTGCTCTCTATTTTTCTGAGGATTTCTTGGAAGCAGCTGTCAGAGTATCAACAATTGCTGAAGTACTGTGGCCCTTAGAAGTGACTGTGATCTACTTCTTGGGATAGGAGTCCAGCTTGTGGTCTCCTGTACTACATTAGAGGCATAGGTTGTTTTTGAGATGATTCTTGTGCTTGTCACTGGTCAACTTGCCATTGCTGGACAGCTTGAAAGAGAGGTCCACCCACAGAGAATTGGGTTTTTTCTTGGGAGCAGGGGACAGAGATGATTTCAAGAAGGAGGTCTTGGTGAATAAGGCTGCTAGAAATAGGTTTGCTTTATTTCAGGAGGCTGCAGCAGAACCAGAGGTGAAAGCTTTCTCTTGCTTCTGAGAGTGAGACTCAAGGGCCTCTTTCTCCACCTACCTTGCACAATGGTATTTACAGACATGTTCCCAGTAGTAGTAATTGATAGCCATCACCAAAGTGTACATATTCTGGAATAAGGTAAGTTTTCCTTGTTTCTAGATAAAGATAGGATCCTGGATCCAATTGGGGAGCCTCTGGTAATAGCGATGGCAGAGCATATTATTCCCTCAATCTAGTTAAGAGGCATAGTGTATGAAGTTCATATTGTAAGTGGAAATCTTGTTATTAGGCTTTATGTAGAGATTATCCAGCATGTTGGCCACTTCACCAATGGGGTCTAAGAGGTCAAAATGTCAATGTAGCTCATCAACAAACAAGTTCCAGTTAGAGAGCCAGTCTTACAAGATGCCCTAGTCTTCTTAGTTGAGGTTCACCTTAAACCAGTCCTGGGCTACTCCAGTGAGATGAGTCATTGCAAAGTTTATTTTCACAATGTCCATGTCAAATTGTGCCAGATTAGCATAAAAATATAGATAGCACTGGAACAAGAAATTATTGAGCTTGTCAAGCTCAGTACCACTGAAAGTATTGGAAATATGGGCTTTAGTTCTCTGTGAGTTAGTATTAGGTCTGGGAGTCTGATTAGCATTAAGTATGTCAGTGAGTTGGCCAATCACTTCAGCCAACTGTTCATTAGTATTATTGCTCTGACAGAGTTTGGACCATAAGCAAGTGGAAGAAGTAGGTCTATTAGCTGTTAAATTAGTAATAGGATTAGTAGTGGAAGTATCCTCCCAGTTAGAATCATTGTCTATAGAAACAATACTTGGTCCAGAAATAGGCAAAGCTGTCCAGCTAGGTTGAATGGTGCTAGATAGAGACCTAGGAGATGAGTGGTCTCTTTGGTGAATTTGTCTGGAGCATTGTAGAGTATTTGGCAGATAAGCTAAATGGTTACTAAAATACAAGATAGTATTAAAGGGTGTCCTAAGTAGTGGGACAAGAGTTGAAGTTGAAGAATTATAGCAAGAGAAAGCCATTTTGGACTTTGAAGTGCAAAATGTAAAGTTGATTTGCAGACAGAACTGTGATAGAGGATTTAACAGATGGAACTACCCAGAAGCAACAGCAAACTTTGGAGTCTGATAATACTGTCAGGTGTAGTTCATACTGGGGCAAAAGTCTCCAAAATAAACTCAGAGATGTGCAGACTTGTTTGAACAACCTTGGCTTCAGCTTATGTGCTACACTGTCTGTCTGCTACATGGTTGCAACTTTAGATAATAGGAAGAAGTCCGAGATGGGAGTGAGTGCTAATTTGGTATGTCACTGTTAAATACCAGAAATTGAGTTCAATAAAAATTTATCTTTGTTAATTATTAGACTAGTGAATTATAGTGTAACTACTAGTCTTATATATGAGTTTTTACTATAGGAAACACTTGGGGTTTCAGTGATATAGCCCCTATTACCCTAAGTGAAGGTTTCAGTGTTGAGATACTGACAGAGATAACTCCACTATAGAAGACCAAGTCAATAGGAGTATCTCTGTCATGGAAGATGGAATACTCTGATGATTGTATCACCACTGTGAGGCATGTTGTGAGAAAGGTGGCTGCTATGGAAGGCAGGCTTTAATTATTGGCAAGTAATATACTATGGAGATATGTTTTCTGGATGAGTGGACTTGGTATATGACATGAGTATAGAAACTTATTAAACTGTATGAAGTTAAAAACTTTTAGAACAACTGTTACATACCACTAAAATTCATCTGGCCCCATCTGATCTCATCACAGATAATGCTCACTGACATCTATGGAAATGGATATCTTAAAAGACAAAATATTTATGGAGTATAATTTCAATTATATAATTTTAGACACTTTTCTCAAAATTTGATTTTTTCTTTTTATATTCTTTATTTGGTTTGCTAATAGTAATCTATTTTATTATTATTTCTCTGTTATAGTTCAAACTCTGAGTCATATCTGTCTCCAATATAAATAACACTTAACTCATATCTGAGCTGTATCTTTCTTTGCAAAGTTTGTACTTCATCTCTATTCTGGGTTGTGTCTTTTTCCATAAAGATAGCACTCAAACTCCACAGGTATTTTGTTCTTTATGACAGACTAAAACTTTGCAGGTATTTTGTCTTCTATGGTGAACTTATTTCTATTAAAACTCTATAGATATTTCATCTTTTATAGCAGACTTACTTTCATCTCAAACTCTGTAAATAATCCATCTTCTATAACAAAGTTATCTCTCTTTTTCAAACTCACTAAGTACTCAGTCTTCTATGACAGAGCTTATTTCTATTCTAAACCTGACATACACTCAGTATTTATTTATAGATTATTCTAGTCAAACATTCACCTAGCTTAGAGCTGGGCTTAGATACTTAATATGAATAGCTGCTAAACTATATAGTAATAGTACTACTCAAGTTTCCAAGTGTTTTAGACACTTATTCATATATTTAAGGCTAGTAGTTACTTTGTAATAGCTAGTCTAATAATCAACTATAAAGTTGATATTAAACTCTACTTATTTCTGATGTTAATAGCAACATACTTATTTTTGTTATCTTGACTTCTATTTCAAATTTTCTAAATCTTCTTCTGAAACTACAACCATATGACTAGTAGAAGATATAATACATAGATTAAAGCCAAGATTGTTTTGAAAGTTTTCAACTCCATGCAGTTTGATAAGTTTTTGTTAGAGTAACTGGGTGAAGTCCACAGAGTCTTTATAACTCTAGGAGAATTCTAAGTTCTATTGCTCCTAATTACTAAGTATACAACTTACCTCCAGAGAAATTCTAAGAGAACAGGATGGAGTTCTTTAAAAATGACAGCTATTCTAAATATCCAAGAAGTTTATTTCTATTAAGCAGAAAATTAGGTAGAATATTTGATAACCTAACTATGGAATGATAGAACTGTGTGGTTAGAAACTTCAATATAGTAACTTCAAATGTTGTTGAATAATAGAAGCTTATTAGCTAGTGGTTAAGAGAAGAGAGTTAGTAATCAAAAGAGAGTACATAAGGGTCTGTAATATTACAGTAGAAGCAAGTAGGGTTTAAAGGTATTGTAGAAGGATAGTAATGAAGGACTGCAGAATTGAAGGAACTATAAGATTGACTCAAACTTCAACAAGTATTATAAACTTGAATTTAGACAAAGTAGAAGATTTTTTTACAGCTTTCATACTTATTAAACTCTACTAATCTTGCAGAATTTTACTTTCTCAAGTGTGAACTGTACTTAACATAAGTTAACTCTATAACTGATAGAATTAAATATTCAATTCTACTCTATATTCTTAAATATATCCCCTTTCTATCTGTCTAATTTTAAATCTTCTTTCTTTGTATCTCATTCTATACTCATGATCTTAGTACATTGTCAGAAACCTACTTACTAGACTTTAGGGAAAACTACAATCTAAGATAAGCTTTTCTTATATTATGACTTAAGTCCAAGAGTTAAAATAGAAAAAAAACCTTATATTTAGATTAATACAAGAAAATTCAATAGAGTTTCTAATATAGATATGTTTACTTTATATACTTCTAAAGTGTGGTTTATGTATGCCTATATCTGGCCTACCTTAAATACTATGAGTTATATATAAAGTTATTATACTGTAGTTATGTTATATGATATTATTCTTTCAGAATTTTCTATATTCTTTTTTATATCATGTAATGTTGTGACTATGACAATGGCATATGTGACAAACTTGTGACAATTGTCATAATTTGTTACATTTTTAATAGTTGTAACAGTCATATATAATATTATACTATTATTCTTTTACTAAGTCCTAATAAAATAGAAATAAGAAATTAATAAATAATAAATTAAAAAAAACTGAAAAAATAGATCCACTATCCTTAAGTCTAACATTACTCTCTCTTCAGGATTTCTCTTCCAAAGAAACAGACTTCTACTTCTACTAATTTCTTTCTAACTTTCTTAGATATTTATTTTTTTCTTTTATCATCTCTAACTTCTTCTTTCTCCTTATCTTTACACTTATTCTTTTCTTGAAGTTGATCACTGTTTTCTTTGTATTTTCTAAGTTCTTCTTTTCTTTTTCAATCTCTTACTCTTCTACTTTATCTACTTCTACTAGTTTTAGTTTTTCTATCTTTTGTTTTTTCACTGGTTATTTATACTTCACTACTTGACTAATGCTCACAACCAGGTAAATTTTCATTCAGGTTGGTAGCATTAATTTGACTATATATTAATAGATACTATTTTCTTGATGATATACAGATCAATATATCATTTCATCAACTTCTTTGCTAGTTTTTCTTTAAACACTAAGTTTTTTGTACTTAGCATTATTCTGTCTTTCTTCCTTCATACTTCTGTCTCTTATTTGCTTGTCTCTTTATTTTATTCTGTATTCTTTTCAATCTTACTTCTACTTTTTTCTAAATTTTTTTCATTATTTTTACAAATTCTATTACTTTCTCTATCTCTTTCTTTCATCTAATATCTACTTCTATTCTCAACTCTCTTTCATAGTTCACCATAAACAGGAATACTTTCATTACTAAGTGAATCTTACTATTCACTATAAACTCTACTGACACCAGCTACTTTAACTAATCTTTCTATCTATGATCTATAAATGTTATGACCTTAGGCTTGGCTCAGGTTGCAACTTAAGCAAAGACTTGAGTAAGGATAGAAGGAATAATCAATTGGTAAAGTGTAAAGATACAGGACTGTATTTATAACTATATATACCTATTAATTATTAGGAATATATTAGATATCCTTGAGGAAACAATAAAAAAAAGAATGAGGAAAACATGAGTAAATCTTCACTATAACATAAGGTGCTGACTGATGATACATGAAGATAAAGCAAGGTATAGTTAATAATAAGTCAATTATAACAACAAAGAATCTAAAGTATTATTTCAACTCTTGGTTTATATATTCAGTTTGTCTATCTGTTTGTGAATAGAATGTTAACAACTTTGTTTTAATATCTAACTATAGCTTCTCTAGCACCTCATTTGCCATTAGTTTTCCTGTCAGTAGTTTTATATAGTTCTTTATTCTTTAGTATAAATTATAGCTGTCCACATATTTTCTCACTTTTTTTATTACTTTTGGTACTAGTAATTTCTTATCACTAACTCTATTATCTTCTATTTTCCTTCATGTTCTGCTACTAATACATCATGATATAATCAAATGATCTTTGTTCTTAGCTTCTTATCTTTTGATATATAAATATTTCTCTTCTTTAATACCAGTTTTTCTTTTATCTACTATTAGAGTTGTAAATATTAGACTTGATTTTATTTTATTTTATTTCTTTTTTATTTTATTTATTTTTATTTATTTTATTTGGTTTTTATTTTTATTTTTATCATTTTGGACTTAAACAAAGAAGTATAATGTGATGTCACATATAATAGTTATATCAGTGTGATTCTTTCCTCTTACTACTATTTAGTGTGGTTAACACTCATAGGATTTATTACAAATACACTATATCTCTTACATTTAGTTTATACTCCAAGCAAGTAAACAATGAAATCAAAGAAAAAAAGTTCTAAGAGACCTAAAAATTAACTATATACCATTTAACTAAAATTAATTCTGATATTCATCCCTCTAATGGATTTTCCCTAACCTTCAGTTTATAACAACTCTAAAGACTGGAACATGAATATAGCCAAAGTGATTAGAATTAATAAAAACATTGTACAGTGGAATGCTCATATGAACAAACTCCAACACAATAGAAAGAATTATGAAAGAAAGGCTCATATCTCTACTAATAATTTGATTGCAACTAGTATAGCCAAACAACATGTATTTATATCTCACTCACAAGACATAGCTCTAATCAAAGTTGAGACCAATATGAAATTAACTATTATACCTGAGATGATTATACCCAATTATATTTCCACTTAAGGTCTAAGCCTTGAGTCTACCATTCCTTACTAAGAATTCTATCTAGCAGACTCTAAATTGTAGAATGGTATTGCTGGTGTAACTTTGATCTTTGGAGTTGATACTTACATTGAAACTAATGCTCAGGACATTATCAGTTTTCTTTTGAGAATCTTGAAATTTATTAAACAACATTCTTTAAGTGATAAGATAGAAATGGACATACTCTCCATTGCTTTTTTTGGTTTTACTGTATAGAACCTTATCAAATCAATTTACAAGTCTGGATGGAACTATATTACTGTAAATGATAAGAAGTGTTCATTTTAACAATGTATGTTGAACCAATTTAATAATGGTCTATGTTCTTTATTTTCTCACCTCTTGGAAAATAAACCTACTGAGATTTCTATTACTCCTCCCTCAATTTTTTTGAGGCTAAGCAAGGAAACCTTAGCCAAATCCAAGTTCTTCAAGAAAGATAACATTAAAAAAAATCATATGCTTAAGTATTGAAATCTAACATTAAAAAATATTATTAAAATCAAGAATACTTTCCCAAAGCTTCCCACTAAGAAAGTTGTCAAAGTTAATGACATTGTCAATAAGTCTAGTCTAGTCAAATTGAAGAAGAAAATAACTATAAAAAGGCCATCAAGAAAACAAGTAATCATCCTAATAGACATTACTACTGCCAAAATCATTGTCAATCAAGCAAATAGTATTATTATCATCATCAACACAGGTCTAAAAAATTTGAACTTCAAGACCATTGCTGATTTCATCAAATTAGTAAATAATAGAGTTGTCATCAACATAAATCAAGCTGCTTTACCTCAAGACATGAGTGTTATTATCAAGACAATCAAAAATACTATAAATGTCAATTTGGACTCCATTGAGAATCCCTACCTTTCTAATTATATTTAGAAATTGTTGATCTTTCTTATCATGTAGAAACTACTAATACTCTAGTTACTTCCTTCTTAGTTGAGGAAGTACTTAAGAACATATATATCTTCAATAATATCATTCTTGTATCTAAGTCTCACATTATTAAGGTTGTCTCTAACTCTGATTTAGCTGTCATTTGGATTGACATCTGGGATTTGCAAAGTAGTTCCAAAGCCAAGACTATTATCAACTGTAGCTTCAATATTAGACATTATATTGCTACCATTTGAGATACTAATATAAATCTTAGTGTCTCTTAATATAAAAAATGTTGGAGATGAGGCTACTCAACTTCTTCTTGCCAAGTACATATGTCTAGATGTAATAAATACAATAGACCTCACAACAGTAATATTGAGAGAAAGCATAGTGTTGTTAAAAAAATACCAAATTCATCCCACCATGGCCTACTATTAAAGATAGCAAGCCTTGTTCTCATTTATTTAAATGTGTCAACTACAAAAGAGACTATCAAGCAGACAGTAACACTTGTCCATTTTAGCAAAACTGTTTCAACTGAGACTGGCATGGTAAGAAATAGCAAGAGCTTAGAAAAAGTAGGATTTCTTCACATTACTGAGTAGAATATTTTTCTTAGCAATTTTTTCTTTTTCTTTTCTAATTCTTTTATTTAAATTTTCATGTTGTTTCAGTACTATGTAATGTAGTTACAAAATAGCTACTGTGAAGTGCTCTCACATTCTGTGTAATAAATTGCTGATTTCAAAGAAAAATATAATAGTTATACATAACACAAAGTATGATAAAAGTATAATATTTGTTATAGTAAAAGTCATATAATTATGTGATATAATAGAAGGACATAAAAGATTCTAAAGAATGATATCATATTATATATTAATAGTATATAATATATATAGTCTTTAGGATAAGTTAGAATTTATATAGTACAAACTACTAGCTTAGTATATAAAGATAGATATATTGTACTTAGAACTCTATTAAGTTTTCTTGTATTACTCAATACAAGTGTCAGAGACAATAGACTTGGTTTATTTTATTTATTTTCTTATTTTAAACTTTTGGTTAGAGTTATAGTATAATATCACATGTTACTGTCACACATATTACTGGCACTTTCACATAATCATATATCACAATAGAAAGATATAGAAGATTTTAGAATAATGATATCATATAGTATGTTTACTAGAAACTCTATTAAGTTCTTTTGTATAAATCTTATATAAAACTCTTCTTTTGACTATTCACTAAGTTTTAAGTTGTAACAATGAGAATGTGTCTTTTGTCTTAGCTTTAAGACTTAAGTCATAATATATTATAGTATACTCTTAGATTTAATTTTGATTTTCTTTTCTTTTTATCTATTTTCTTTATTTTTATCTTAGATAATGAAGAGGCATGTGACCATGGTCACATAATATGATATGATAGGTCTGAGATATAATAAAAGGAACTAAAATAATAACATTAAGAGCATGGTTATAGTATATACACCTTATAACTATAGTATAGTAGACTTATGAATAATATATGTAGTTTAGAATAGGACTTGTAATAATAGTATATATAGTGTAGGAATACATCAGAGACTTCTTGTTAAGTTCTCTTATAATTCCTATAAGACTACTTAATGTACTATTAATCATTTTGGTTAGTGGTTGCTTTAATATAATATTTGTTACTTATTATTTCTTAGTATTTTGACTCTAGTCTTTTTTATTTCTTCTACTACTCTTAATCTTTTTCTCTTGATCTTTTTAATTATTTTTATATTTACTTCCAGTTCTTCTAATATTACTTTGATTAAGCCTTAAACTTACTTTTCTTTTATTAGTTTTTGATTTTTGATATCATTTTCTATTTCTACCTTCCAATTTGGTCTTCTGCTTAATCTATTTATCTTTTCCATTTTTGTTTCTAGTATATATTTTAAAATGAAGTCAAATCTTAACAAATATAATATTTATCTTACCTGTCTATAATTTAGCTTCTATGCTTTTATAAAGTACTTTAGATTCTTATAATTTGTCAAAACCTCAAACTTATACTTAGTACTTTTTAGTAAATGCAGTTCTCCAATCCTCTAATTACTACTAACATCTTCTTGTTATAGATTTTATAATTTCTTTCAGTCATATTAAGATACTTTAACAAGTATGCCACTGATCTTTATCTTCTATCTTTATACTTTATTGATAACACCTCTTTTATTACATAGTTTGATGTATCCACTTTTATCTTCATTTTATTTGTCTAAGTCTAGTGCTATTAGCACTAGTTTTCTCATAAATCTCTTCTTCAACCTTCTCAATACTCCTTCTTATTTCTCTATCTATTCCCACTTCTGTTGTTTCTTCACCAAGTTGTGTAATAGTCTGATTATAGTTGCAAAGTCTTTAATAAACTGTTAGTAGTAGTTGGTAAGTTTTAGAAAATTTTGAACATTCTTGACTGTTAGAATAACTAGGTGAAGTCAATAGAGTTATATGAGGTTTATGATCTCCAAAAAATATATTGTGTTAACTATCAAGTATATAACTCACTTTTAGAGAATTTTAAAGAAACAGAATGAAGTTTTCTAGAAGTAACTACTACCCTAAATATTCATAAGGTCTATTCCAATTAAACTAAACATTAGGCAGAATACTTACTAACCTAACTACAGAATGATAAAACTAAATAGTTAGAAACTTTGATGTAATAATATAAAATATTACTGGACAGTAGAAGCTTATTGGTCAGTGGCTGGAAGAAGTAGATCAATAGTTATAAGAAACAAGTAGAGGTCTAGTGGTGTTGCAGTAGGGTTATAACTGAAGACTTGAAAGAAGAGAGATTTATAAGATTGATGATGGATCTTGGACTCAAATTTTGATGAGATAGCAGGTTCCCTTATATTGACCTCTTTAGGAGTTGGCCAATCCAACAGGACTCTTTCATTTTTTCTTCTTTTATCTTAATTTTGTCTAGTCTTATTACTACTCCTAGAAATCTTACTTCTCTAACCTTCTACTTGCATTTTTCTAGCTTTATATACAAATTATTTTTTACCAACTTTCTTACTACTTCTTCTACCATCTTATTATGTTCTTCTTTGTTTTCTGTTTCTATCAATATATTGTTCATAAAGCTTACCACTTTTTTAATGTTGATCAAGTTCTGTAAGATCTTATTTATTATTATTTGAAACATTGCAGATAAGTTTATTAAACTAAAAAAACATTACTGTTAGTTTAAACAATCCCTCTAGAGTTATGAACACTACCTTTCACTTGTCTTCCTCCTTGATTGATACATTATTATAGTTCTATTATAAATCTAATTTAGTAACTACTTTTTGTATTTATATTTTCTACAATATCTGAAATTAAAGGTAAAGAATAATTATTCTCAACTGTCTATTTGTTCAAATACTTATAATCCTGAAATATTCTCTTCTTATAATTCTTCTTTCCTATAAAAAATACTAGTGCTGGTTAAGATAACTCTGATGGCCTAATATACCCTTTCCTCAACTATTTATTTATAAACTCATACACCTCTCTTCTCTTTGGACAAAAGATAGATCTCTCTTCCAACTCAATTGTGTAGTTCCATATCTTCTTTGTCAGTATCCTCTCACCTACTTTCTTTTCACAAACATGAACCCACTTGTGGAATTTTAGAGATACTAATTTCTTGGCCTTTTTTTCAGACTTTGTAGCCTCTTCTTTCTTATTCTAGATTTCCCATTTCTCTACTACTCTCTTTACTTCCATTGCCTTTTCCTATTTTTGTTTTTTTTCTACTCTTTTTCTTCTTGCATTTTTCCTTTTTCTTTCTTCTTTTCTTTTGTTTCTGCCACTCCAATTTTTCTGCTGCCTTTCACACTCTTCTGGGCATCTTGTTATCTTCATCTCCCTCATTTTCCAATCAATTTCAAAGTTGTGGCAAGTAAGCTATAGCATTTCTAAGATTATATTCTATTTCTGCTCTCCTATTATATTGATCTTTATTTTCTCTCTGTGCCCTTTATAAAATATATTTACCTTCACTGTATTTTCTATCAGTCCTTTCTTATTAAATATACTATTTATATTTTTCTCACATATAAGTCTTTCTATTTTCTTAAGCTTGAATTCTTGCTTTCTAATAAATTCTTAACTTATTACCAATCCTGTTACACTACTATCCAAAAGTGCCTTCACTATTATTTCTTCTTGTATGTCAATATTTTTCAGGCCAATTGTTACTGTAACTTCCCTTAAGTTAAAGCCTAGTCAAGAACTACCAGACTCTCATCTTTTTTCAAATTGTCTATAGTATAATTGTTCTCATATTTCATTTTCTTTCTCTGCTCTATAGGTTCTCAATTCCTACAATGCCTTACTATATGCCTAAATCCCCCATAATTATAACAGTCTCTCTCTCAATCCACATTTATTGTATAAGAATTATATTGAAGTAGATTGCTACTGCTTTATATTTACAATGACTATATATATTCTCTCAACTCTTTCTATCAGAGTAGGCTCTACTAGTATCCACTGAACCTCCTGTCTCCTTGGCTAAACCTGCTATGAAGTTAGACATGTTATAAACCCCTCTTAGCTCATTGCCAATCTAGTTTGCCTTAGTACTTGATTTTTTGACTTCTTCTTTTCCCTTAGTCTCTCTTCTTTCTTTCTACTTTTTCTCTAATGTCTGTCCAAATTAATTGTCTGCTTACACCACTGCATGATATCTCTTAGAGACTGTTCTACTTTCATCAGCTTTCATCTTATAATATCATTTATTTCTCTTTTGAACTTTTTGACTAGTATCTGATCTTGATACTTGTTACCTCTTGTTATATACCAAATACTTGGACAAATTCATCTATAGTCTAAGAATTTTGCTCTGCTTGCTTGAGCTCTACTACCTTCACTGACTTATTATTACTATATTTTCCTTTCAAATATCTACTAATCTTTCTTACATATACATTAAGTTCTACCACACTTGTTCTTTTACTTGTTTTTCTCTCATTCTCATTCTCATATACAATTTACATGCTGTTACAAAACTAGCTACCTTACTATCAAACAAGAGTAGTTTAATCACCTCTAATTGGAGCCCATATCTAAATCTTGGAGCTGTTTTTTCTTTTTCTCTTTTTTCTGCCACTCTTCTAGCTACTAACTATGCTTATAATGCTGCTAGTTGTGCAACTGCTCCATTTGGTTATTTTTACTCATATGATAGTATGTGAATATTGATGATGGTAGTAATAGTGTGGAAAAAGATAAAGTATATAGTAATAAAGAAGAGAGCTAGTACTAGTCTTACTCTTAGACTTGTATTCCAAACTCAATGCAATTTCTATAAGAGCTAGTGGAACCTTGGCTAGTTCTACCTCACACTATCTACTAACTACTTATTTTACTTACTACTGTTTTAATTATATTGTATTTTAATATTCTTAAGGAGAGAATCTCTATACTAGATGCCTCTTTACTAGATAATATTACTGCTTTATATAGACATGTCAAAATAATCTTGCAGTATGAGTCTCCTATATAAAAAAAGTATAAGTACACTACTTTAACACTACTTAATTTAATAATAAGTATGTCAGATAGATATCTAAACTTAGTCTCTACTATCTATAATGTATACTATTCTAGTAGATGAGTATCTCTTAAGTCTAAAGGGTGGTTAGTTTTCTTGATTAAGAGCTATGTTACTCTTGGTTAAAGATAAAAAGAAAGTAAAGAGAGTATATGTTATGACTTAAGTTCAAGTATTTAAACAAAAGAAGAATCTTGTATTGATTTACATAAGAGAACTTAGTAGAATTCTCAGTACAGATGTGTCTACTCTATATACCCCTAATACATGGTCTGTATACACTTTATATCTAGCCTACTCTAAATATTATAGATCATATAGATAAGAGTTATTATCTCATATGATATATAATATTATTATTCTTATATGTCACATGATGTTGTGACTATGACTGTGACCAACTTGTGACATCACATCATTCTCCTTTACTAAGTTTAAAGTAAGAAAAGAGAGAAAAGTCA
>Ga0157368_1000843_pt1 | contig 13902 bp, 10 predicted proteins | sample AttbisABBM3_FD_113146 | JGI IMG/M metagenome (GOLD analysis project Ga0157368, IMG submission 113146) | Fungus gardens microbial communities from leaf cutter ant in Botucatu, State of São Paulo, Brazil - Atta bisphaerica ABBM3 | ecosystem: Host-associated > Fungi > Mycelium > Unclassified ...
GACAAGGAGTCTCTGCTGTATTAGAGTCTTATTTATACAAACTACACCTGGTCCATGCTACTAATAATTAAACCTGCCCTTATATCCATGCTTTATCCTCATGTTCACTTCATATCTTACTTAAGGCCACCATGTTGCATCTGTGTGTCCTAATATCATCTTCCAGATCCTTCTACCATGTTCTAGGCCTATGACATCACATCATGTGACATGTCATGTGACTGCAATGTCACGTGCCTCTTCATCATCCAAAAGAAAATCAAAAACAAAACAAAACAAAATTAATATAAAATCAGAGAAATTAAATAAAAGAAAAGAAAAATTGTCAGTGTTCAAAGCATTCCATAACAATCGAACCCCACAAACTTTTGCTCTCAAGTTTAAACTATGTCTAACAGACAACATTCACCAGTTCAGATATCTGACTAGCTTTGTGAGAGTTCCTATCAGTATTACAGCTTGGAAAGTTTGCACATATTCAGGTAGTGTTTCTCTTCTATTGATGAAAATTCTTATAGCTCTAGAGTCAACCAAAGTAGCAAAGATTTGGAGGTGTCTGTAGTTTCTAAAGAGACTGGGAAAGTTCTACAGGCATTGAGGACACTGATGGTAGAATATATGAAAAGTTTCTTCTCCCACTTCAGGAGAATGGGGTCATAGCACACATAAACAAGAAAATAGGTGCATCTGAGAGATCATTTTAAATTCTCTTGCTCAAGTTGCTGTTATCCTTTCATGTCGTGGAACCGGCAATGGCCGTGGATAAAAGGATGACACATTGATGGGACTGTACCAGTCATATGCAAGAGTACCTCGAGGGCCGAATTGTGCGTGTGCTGGCAAATTAGCATTGTGAGCGGGCTGACCTGGGCAGCAGGATTTTATTGGGCAACAGTGGGTAGAGCAGGTGTCGCGGTATGTGCTGATAGGTGCGACGGTAGGTGTGCAGTGCTGTGGCAAGGAGAGAGAGTGGGAGCTGACCAGTGCAGGGCGTGTCGTTTGTAGTGGGATTTGGACTGCAGTCGCTGTCGGTGACATTTTGGATACTGGGAGCTGCGACGGCGGCACTGGCGGTGGTACGTGGATAGCTGTACAGGGTATGTGTATTGAATGAATGAATGTGTAGGGAGTAGTGCCGGGATGGGGGATGTTGCGGCAGGACAGAGTAGCGTGGCAGGGTAAATAAAGCCGTAAAAGCCGTAGATAGACAAAAGCTCCCACAAGAGAAATTGAATTGAGTGGTTTGTTTTGGGCCATGTCGCACCCGAGGCCTCTGTCGATGCCTCCCAATGCCTACACCCTTACACCCCTCGATGATCACAGTCCAGTACCCTCGTCCAAGCGTAGAGATTCTCATCCACGGCCCAGGGCCAACAACAAAATTATTGGCAACTACACCCTCGCAAAAACCCTCGGTGCCGGCAGCATGGGCAAGGTCAAGCTCGCAACACACAATGCTTCGGGCGAAAAGGTTCGATATTCACTATACCTTCTCCTCCTCCTCCAGCTCATCCCTCCCTCTTTTTTTTTCTCTATATTAGCTCGCCGTCAAGATTCTTCCCCGCGTCTACCCCCTTCCGCCGTCTTCACACATGCCCATGTCCGACTCGGCTGCAAAACAGGCTGCCAAGGATACCTCCAAAGAGATCCGTACTCTCAGAGAGGCTGCTCTCTCCATGCTACTCTACCATCCTTACATCTGCGGCATGAGAGAGTTGATCGTCCACCAGCACCACTATTACATGGTCTTTGAGTATGTCAATGGAGGCCAGATGCTCGATTACATCATCAGTCATGGTCGCTTAAGGGAGCGAGTCGCCAGAAAGTTTGCCAGGCAGATTGCCAGTGCTATTGACTACTGTCACCAGAACAACGTGGTTCACCGTGGTATCTATCTTGCCTCTTTCCTCCTCTCCCTCCTACCTGATTCCTCTCTCTCTCTCTCTCTCTCTCAGACCTCAAAATCGAAAATATCCTCATTTCTCAGACCGGCAACATCAAAATCATCGATTTCGGCCTCTCAAACCTCTATGATCCCCTCTCCCATCTATCCACTTTCTGCGGTTCCCTCTACTTTGCTGCTCCAGAGCTTCTCAACGCCCGCGCCTACACCGGACCCGAAGTCGACATATGGAGCTTCGGCGTCGTTCTTTACGTTCTCGTCTGTGGAAAAGTCCCTTTTGACGATCAAAGCATGCCTGCCTTGCATGCCAAAATCAAGAGAGGTTTGGTCGAATATCCTGTCTGGTTGACAGCTGGTATGTATCCCCATTTCCTCATCGAGCCGGCTCAACTCTTATCCCCTTCCACAGAATGTAAACACCTCTTGTCCAGAATGCTCGTCACAAACCCATCTAGCCGCGCTACTCTCCGCCAAGTCTTGGATCATCCATGGATGGTCTACGGTTACTCTGCTCCCCCAGATCCCCATCTCGTTCATCGCGAGCCATTACGTTCAGACGAACTCGACAAGCAAGTCATCAAAGGCATGAATGGTTTCGAGCTCGGTTCCGAAGATGAAATTCAACGTCAACTCGTCAAAATACTCGAATCAGAGAGATACATCAAAGCAGTGCACTTTTGGGAACGTAAACGTGGCGGTGCTTTGGGAAATTGGGCCAACGGCAGTACTCATCCCAATGGCGCAGGAGGTGGAGGTGCCTTGAGTTCCGTATTGGGGCGATGGGGAGAGAGTTTGTCGAATTCGAGTTTGGCTGTGTCCTTTGACTCCGGTTCGACCAAATTCGATTCCTCGATGATGTCTGTCCCAGCCGCCCATCATCCGTCTCCCCCCACGTCGGCAAAAAAGACGAAAAGATTTTCAGGTCTTGATTGGTATCGCCGCAAATGGTTTCCGCCTTCGTCCCATCAGCATCATCCCGCTTCACCACCCGTGTCCCCATCCACTCACTCGACTCCAGATCCTTATAACAGTCTTCATCCCCATGGTGCTCATTCCTCTGCAAGTGCAGCTTGTGCAGCGGGCGATGGTAAAGAACCTCCAGATCCCACTCGGGGTTTTCATCCATTGATTTCGATGTACTATCTCGCGAGAGAAAAGTTGGAGAGGGAGAAGGTCTACGGACCCGGTGTGTTTGCGAGCTCACAGTTGAGTATGGTTCCGGACGGTGGTGGTGCAAAGGAGAGAGAGAAAGAGAAAGACTCGGAGAGAAGCGGTACCGAAGCGCAGAAAATCAGTGTTGACGAGGCGTATGCGCACATTCAACCATCTCCTGTTGCGACATCAAGTCGCAACCAAGCTACTCCACCTGCAACTCCATTGGCTGGCAAACCGAATTATGGTATGCCGCTGCCTAGACTTCCAGTCCCTGAATCATCGCATTATTCGGCGATTTCTTACGATCCTACTGGAGCGAGTCCCACTAGCCCAACATTTAATCATCCACAGGGTGGCGTTGGAGGACCGCAGCCCAGAGCCAGAGATTTCGGTGGGATACCTCCCCTTCCGACGGGTACATCGAATAGTATGCTACACCAACACTCACATTCGATGGCTATTCAACCTCAACGACGCGTTCAGGATGATGTGCAACAAGGACTTGGTGGTAGACAACTACAACAGCAGCAAGAGAAGGATTCAGGAAAGTTGTTGCCGAGAGTACCTCGAGCCCCACCTGCGGTTGGACATAGGAGAAGTCATTCGTTATCACAGAGACCTAGTGCTACGAGTGCCGGAACGGGAGTGTTAGGAAGAGGGTGGGGGAGTATGTTTGGACGTGGTACTGGTGGTGGTACTGTATCTAGTACGAGTGCAACGATGGGTGTTGATACTCGGACTGGTGTGGATGAATATGGTGTGGTCGTGGGAGGAGGGGGGATGGAGGAACCGAGGACGGAAGTATCGAGTTTTGCTGAGATGGAAGAGGAGGATAGATTGCAGCATGCGGGAGGAGGAGGGTTAGCTAGTGGAGGAGCATTACTCATGAAGAAGTTTGGGGGTTTGTTGATCGGTGGCAGTGGTGCGGGTGTAGGTGGACGAGCTATTGCTGTTTCCGACCATAATATTACTGAAGCAAGGAAGACCGGAGGTGTAGGTATTCCATCACGACCACTGGTGGGAGATGTGTTGAATGACGTTATGGAAGTTGAGGGTGAGAGGGAGGATGAGGATGAGAACGAGGAGGCGGAAGGTGGCGATGATGATACCCCAATTGTCAGCGTTATTGATGATGGAAAGGTAGAGGAGGAAGAGGGAGATGAAGAGGAGAGTACGAAAACGCCTACGCCCTCTGCTGTTCCTATCATTGCCGCCAGTACCGCGACTGTTACTCCCAATGCTGCGGCTGCGATGAATGGAAGACTGACGATTTCTGTTAGTCAGCCGATTGGTTCTGTGCACAGACGCGCTGCTACGATATTAGATCCCCATACCCGACGGGGAGGAGGTAATATCACCTCTGGTACTGGTACTGCACCTAGTACACCTACCACAACTACAGGTGGAGTGCATCACTATTATCAGCATCATCATTATCACGAAAGAAGAGGAAGTACAGGGGGAGCAGCGTTGCTGATTGGTGTAGGTTCGAGTTCGAGTGCAGGAGCTGAATTACCAAGTCATGCGACGTCTGCGGGTATGACGATGACTCCTGGGAGGGTGAGGAGACCTTCGACTGGATTTGTTGGGAGGATGGGTCATCCGTGGTCACCACAACAGCGGCAGCTACAGCCGGCAGTCCTGGAGGGTGCTGATGAAGGACCGTTTGATGGGGAGGATGTTGAAGAGGGGGAGGAGGGGGAGGAGGAGGAGCAAGAGAAGGAGTATAAACCTGTGTACCTCAAAGGACTTTTTAGTGTGGCAACCACGAGTTCGAAAGCTCCGGCGACGATCAAGGTAGATATTAGGAGGGTATTGGATAGGATGCAGGTGCAGTATAGGGAGACGAAGAATGGGTTTGAATGTATACATTCGCCATCGATTGATGTTGCGAGTGTCAATACATCAATGTTGGGACCTGCACAAGGGGTGAGTGCTGGAAGTGGGGTGGAATCAAGACCTTCGATTGTGAAGAAGGCGAGTAAGTTGAGTTTTGGGATGAAGAGGAAAGAGAAGGAACGGAAAGAAGAGGGTCTACGACAGCCGAACGTGGATGCGGTGTTACAGCAACATGTACCTCAACAAGTTCAAGGAAGACCGAGTGAAGGAACGATTGTGACCACGACCACGACCACGACCACGACGGCAGGGTTGACTACGATGCTTTCAAGTGGGAGTTCGTCGTTTCTAAATGTTTCGTCTCATCAGCCTGTGGAGATGGGTCAACAGCAGTCATATCTTAGAGATCCTCCGTTTGATCAACCAGGACCAGAGTCGACAAGGTCCTACTCGCCTGTATCGAACAAGTCGAAGGTGCTGCCACCTATTCCGAGAGATTTTACCACTGCTATGGTGGGTAGTATGAATCCTGGCGCAGCTGCAGCTACCCCTACCGTTGTGACGATGGGTACGACGAGAAGTTCGAGTCCACTGCGTTCTGGACAGGTTGGAAAGGAGGTGTTTGAGAGTAGTGCGAAGAACCAGTTGAGTGTGAGGTTTGAGATTACTATTGTCAAGGTGTGTATATGTCTGCCATTTTTTTTTGATATGAGTATTGAGTGTGAGGGTTGGAATTTTTTGGTTTTTTTTTTTCAAAAGGTTCCGCTGTTGCCCTTGTATGGGATCCAGTTTAGGAGGGCGAGTGGAGATGGATGGCAGTATCAGATGATGGCGAGGAGAGTGCTGACGGAGTTGAAATTGTGATTGATCATTTGTAGTGTGTGTGTTCGTCGTCGTTGTCGTCATTCCTGTTGCTCTTTGTTGTGAGATGAGAGGAGGAGGAGACTTGAGACTTGTTTTCTTTTTTTTTTTTTGAGGGTCGTTTTGAGGTCGCTTTGAGGTTTTTCTTTTTTAATGATAATTGGATCTGATATCTGTTTTTTTTTTTCGTTGTTTTCTTTTATGTATATGTTGGTCTAGCGGGTTGTTGTTGCTCTCTCTAAGTTGTCGAGTTGGAAATTTTCTCTCTCTCTCTCTCTGGTACAGCTTTATCTCCTCTTTTTTTAAAGATATATGATATGTCATGAATTTGATTGGTCTCTTTTGGTATGAAGACATGGTAAGTTAGGTGCTGTATTTGTTTTTGAAGAACAGAGAACTTGTCGGTTGAAATGCCTTTCTTTCCCCTTGTGTGTATGATATGCAACTTAAGAGAAATGATCCATGGCGATGGCTAAATACTTCCCAAGCCAAACTGAAACAACTCGAGACTTTATGTGTCAATGTCTAGGAGACAAGAGGTTGCTGGGGATGTTGGCAAAGGCAAACACAGCAAACCTTAAATCGATCACGTGTGGTTAATATCTTGTGTTAGTTAGTTCTCACTCGGTATTGGCTTCGGTGTTGAACTCTTCTTCTCCTTGTTGTTGTTGTTTCTCCTGCAACTTGTCCATTCTTTCTTGCTCCCTTCCTAGGATAAAAATTCTGTTCGAGTGTCTACTGGGTGCAAGTCATGTCGCATCCTAGTTATGGTATGGATATACCTGCAGCGCACCCTAGGCCCAGGCCACCGAAGTCATTAACGTCGGATGCTCCACGTGAGTCTGGAGCGCTTAGAACGTCTGTGTGGGAGACTGTGTTACAGCTCGGACTCGGCATGAACCCAATCGTTGCGGATTGGATATTCGATAACCAACTCGCGGAGGAAGGTGAGGTACGCACCATTTCGATTTCGTTTCCCCAAAAGTCGTGGACTCCTGCTTTTGAATTTTTCAATCGAGGTCATGCTTGCATTTTGACAGCGTATGTCATACATCTCATCGCGACAACGCTACGCTCCACCTTTCTCGTCCAGGCTCTCATTTTTGCTCCCTTTTTTCGTGTTGCTTTGTGTTTTTCATATGGTTTGTAACCGTTCGTATTTTCAGACATCGGAAGTCGTTACCATGTCTGTTTGTGCCCTCGCCTTGTGCCAGGAAAAATTCAGACGCCTCTCAGGTAGTCAGTGCCTTATTCGCTACTTCTCTTTCATTTGCCCTTCTCAGGTCATGACATGTTCAATGTATGTGTGCGACAGGAGATTCATTTCGACTGCTTCCCCTCCAAACCCATTCGAGCTTTAGCAAAGAATTGCTCCCGCTTCCACACACACACACTCCCTTTTGATTAGTCTTACATGAAATCTGGACGATTGTCTAATAGGTCCCATCTTCATTTTTTAGGATCAGGTACCTACTTCCCCGGACTTGACACACTTTGTTGAGTCGCCAGGCTCATCTCCACTCTCGGGCCGATACCCCCTCACGCCGTCATCCCCGTTTCCGTCAATTCAGTCGAGCAGTAGTACCCATGGTCAGAAGAACATCGAAAACTTTCACCCCCAATACCGCCACTACCCCAATACTGTCCCCCTTGCGATACCTTCCGAGTCTCTCTCCTTTACACCCCCAGCCTTTGATGCTGCTCATGCCCCACATCACACAACACCTGTCACTCTCACACCCAATAAAAAAGGCAATAAAAAGCACAGCATGAATTGTGACAGCTGTGAAAACGACGGCGTGTCCACGAGTGACTCCAAACGTAAAAGTGGCAACAAGAAAGACAAAGAGAAAAAAGCGGAGACGGCTTCTCCTGTTCCTTCCTCTGTGCCTAGTTCTAGCGCCGATAGTTTTTTGACCATCGAATCTACCTCGGACTCAACATTCGATTTCAGCATTCTGAGGAAACGAGTAGAATCGTTTCCCAAAGTTGTTTCCGATCCTAGCTCCATGTTGGTGGCCACCCCATTTGATTCTCCTGGGTACGAGACAGACGTAAATAAGAAATCGAAGAAGAAGAAGAAGAAGAATGGAGGCCATGATAAGGACGTAAAGAAAGCGAGGAGTTTGTTCTTTAGGTTGGGGAGTAAATCATCTAAAGGTGATCTGGGCAGAGAAAGCTCAAAATCTGTTTCCATGCAAATGAAATCACCACCCTTGCCCAGTGCTGAACGCTTCGTGACTTCTCTGAACAAGGAAACTGGTGCGCCGATGATTGCTCTAGGCTCTGACTCGAACCAGCCGTCAGTTGAACCATTGTCATCTCCTGGCTCTGGACTTGGGATTGACCTCCGGTTGGGATTGTCTGCTGAAATGTTTTCGGCTCCAGGCGTTCTTTTGCCTCAGCTGGAAGCGCCTGTTCAACTAGGAACCCCAGATTCTGTCATATCTTCAACAAGTCCGACACTAAATGCGCCTCTTCCCAATTTAACCATTCTGCCTCCGCAAAACTCCTCTCTATTTCCCACATCGCCGTCATCGCCAGCTCCGCATGGTCTGCAGCCAGGTTCAGCTAGCGCAGTGGCAACGAATCGTGTACCAACATCTGCCAACACCACGGATACACTCTCCTATCCTACTGGTGTTGCACAGACATCTATAGCGACGTCTGTATCGACTGCTCAGTCTCATGCCCAGAATGCTTCTGCTCAACCTGGAATGCCCGGTCGGCCGTCATCCAATACTGGTGCTCCTGCCTTACCTATCCCGGGCGTATTCCCAGGGCTCTCTTCAGTTCCCCCAACGCCAAATAAGAAACGAGTGTTACCTTTGATAGGCACGCGGAATAGTGCGTCGAGTAGCCTTGAGAAGGAGAAGGGACGGAAGAGGGAGAGAGAGGCGAAGAAACCTCTGATCTCGTTGCCTTTGACTCGTGATAGCGATGGAGCACTTGGATCTACTTTGATGCGAAAACCATCCATAACCTCACCCCCTATTCCAAGACTGACCATCCCAAATTCATCATCTCCGGGAATCAAATTGGATGGGTCTCCCGTCAAAACGCTTCCTGAGTCTAGTTTGGAGTATGCCTTCTCACGGCCTTCTCATTCGCCCATTTCAAATAATCTCCAATCTTCTCCTGGTCTGTCTGGCCTGTCAAAGCAATTGTCTCTTACAAAATCCCAATCCCAACCTAGTATTCCTGCCTTGTCAATGACTTTTCGACCTAATGGCGCCTTCAATCCAGTGGCTGGGTCCACACCAACAATTCCTTCCGGTCGTATCTCACCTATGCCTCGTGGTCACGGTATTAATGGCGTTGGATCTCCACGTCCTGAGATTTGTCTCCCAAATGTTTTTACTCACCACAATGTATCCCTACTTGGTCCGCCTCCTCCCAGCCCCTTACCCAGTGTTCCCACCAATGTTTCATCTGTGCCTCTTTTGGTGCCTCGCGCCAGTGGATCGCACCATTTTACCGCGAATGTTGATAGACACTTTGCTCTGGACGTGGGTATTGCAGGAACGATTGACTCTCCTTTACAGCCATATGCATATGGGTTAGAGTCTTCGCCCCACTATAATAGCGTTGCCAATGACGACGCCGAAGTTCAGCCTTCAGCCTTCACCACTTCCTCTGTTGTTGTTAGGAGATCAAGTCAGCAGGGTGCATCCCTCAAATTGTTCCCAAATAGTGTTGCAAGTCCGACAACTAACTCCAGTCCTATTTCAGCTGTCCCTCCGTCGACAATCCCTGTTTTCAATACACTGGGTCCCACCAGAGGCCAAGACACTCGTGGTCGCGAGTCATTATCTTCAGCCCTCACCGTCAACAACATTTCAAATGTCTCTCTACGTCCGCAAGCGATTTTCTCTAGATCTGGGTGGGAGAACAGCAGCAATTTGGAGCGGCAGAATTCTCCTGTGGGCCCTGATGAAAGGACGGAGGATGATATGATTGAGAGGTTCAGACAATCGAGAATCCACTCATTGCCGAAGGATTTGGAGGAAACAACAGGAACGGACGAATCAATTCCGGCCAAAAAGAGTTACGCGGCTATACAGCATTGTGCATCCTCTGTGTTGTCGGATTTGAGCTTCGCTGGGAATGCACATTCATCAGCTATTTTCGATGATGGTTTCGCAGTTGAGGAATGTCATGGGAATAGAAGTACAAGTTACAGTAGTGCTTCGACTCGAGCGCCTGGCGCCTATGATGATTATGATCCGGAAGACGCCTCATATTACCCCGAGGATGAGATGTCAATCCGTCATTCGCACTGCCGATCAACAGTCTATATATCTGACGAAGAAGAAATCTGGAGCAACAGTGGACATGGTTACGGTAGCAGCAGAATTCGCGGCAGGAAATACAGTGACAGTATCTACAGTCGTGCGAGCTTCCTCGACACAGAGAAAAGTGGTGAAATGCGACAGCGATTTCTCAAGCATGTCGAGGCCATGTTGAATGAACGCGGAGAACGGATTCCCCCTGCGATTCCTCCTGTGCCCCGTTTGCCTGAAGAATTTGTGGCGGAGCATAAGCGAGCGGCTGCGATGAGGAAGGAGGATATGGATATTGTGAAGAGAACTGTGGGAGTTGGTGCGAGGAGAGTTCCTGCTGGTTCTGGTCGATGATTCGATCTCTTGGGTCTGTTGCTCTTTTATATCAATTCGTATTTTTATGATATCTTTTACGCACATTATACCTCCCCTGTTTTATTTTACTCTAGTCTGATTATGATGATGTATCCAAGTCTATCTTCCACTGGAATTTGGTACAAGATGAATGCAGGCGAATACTTTTGACAGTGCAGATTCAATAGGAAGATTACTAAGAACTGGTATAAGATGTTAAATGTAACTCACACTGACTGAGAAAGAACTCATTTTCTCAAAGGTCATAGGGGTATTGTGCACAGTTCACACCTCACCAATTGAAGTCTATGGACAGCACACAGAAGAGTGGATGAAGTGTAATAGTAATAGTAATACTTATCTATGATGTGCAGAACACGGATGTCGAATAATCTTTGGCTTTAGCTTATGCACTATGCCTTTGTTGATCAAACATTCCACTTATTCATACATACACATGCTGCAATTAGCACTATACAAGTCACTTAAGTGTTATCTATTTATATATTTGTATTATATACATATTCTATAGGTAGATTGTTAAGTGCAGTTCTCTCTACTTTGAGTAGATATCTGTGATTAGTTGCATGAAAGAAGTTGGATCAAGTAGAGTAATTATCTGGGAACAGATATGGGTTATCTGTGAAGGTGGATATAAGATATCTGGGATGCAGATCAAGCTTGATAGTTATCTGTGGAAGCTTGTAACTGAACAGTAGACAATAACCTTGGCCTCAACTTATGTATTATGTTAACTACTTGTTACATGGTTATAATTTCAGGTGAAGTTGGAGTTCAAGAGTATACAAGAGAAGAAAGTGAGTTACTAGGGTTCAATTATCAAAGTATCTTCTAGTTCTTAATTACTAAGTACTGTCATCAAAACTGTGGCTAAGACAATAGTAGAGAAGGACATAGTTAAGGAAATACTATCAAAACAGTCTCCAGGTAATATAATAATCTGAAGTCTAGGTAGCAAGTCATTAGGCAATGAAACACAGAAACTTGATTCATATATAAATATACACAAATACAGAAGATATCTATAACTGATGAGAGGTCTTATTCATATGCAGAAAACAAAAACCTCAAATGTCTTGGAAGTTGGTCTATAATACTAGTTCAAGTTATATTACTTGTTTTATATTGCTTATACTCAAGCTCTCCACCAACAATCTTATTATATTGTTAAGTGGTCACTAGTCATTCACATTACACTATATTGTTGTGTATTAATTCTTCCAACAGCCTCTACATATTACATTAATCACATATTTTAGAGAGGAAACCAGAGAGTTAGAACATGAGTATGTATAAAAAGATATGTTGTTATCAACACCAGAACTTAGTAGTGATTTGAGTCAATTTTTAGAAGAAGAGATTACAGTATATCTATCTAACATATATACTAGTATACTGTTGTAGCTATCACCCTTAAATCATGATAACCACTGAGTAGGAATAACAAGAGAACTTTACAAGAAGTTTGATTAGATTGGCCTACTATTTATATATTTAGTACTTAGTTTATGTATAGTACTTCTATGCCTATCCTAAAGTTTATAAGATAGAAAGTGTCTTATAATACTGTATCTAAGGTAGTAGTCAAAAAATAGAGATTGTAAGCAATTATTCTGAGTATATGGAACTTCTTGGAGATTTTTGAAAGTCTTAGTATAATGTCTAAGGAGTAATCAAACATGAAATAGTTGGAGAATATATATCAAAATAAAAATATTATTTGAGAGAGACCAAATAAGCCTAGATTGGTATATGACAAACAAACAGTTTATATTAGATTGTTTAAGTGATTTGGTTAAAGTATAGAGAACCTTAAACTTTAGAAAAACCTAAGTATATTGTCCAAGTGATATACACTATATAACTTATCTCTCTAAAACACTACCAACCTAACTATAAATAATTATGCTAATTAAGAATAGTTAGGAAATACTAAATCTAAATGTGACAAGAGTTATTTAACTATAGCAGAAAAGTAAGAACTGAAAGGGTACAATAAAATAGATAAATTCACTTTGTAAAAGCTCAGTTATACTCCTAGGCTAGTTATTATCTAGACTAGCTCTTAATAGACTATATAAAGAGGTTTATTTTTCTGCCTGCTTGTTAGATATGGTTCATACTTTGGCAACTAAGATCTATAATAGATTCTTGGAAGTCAGATAAGTAGTAATTTATCTGGGATATTGTCAGGCACAGTTTACACTGGGGGTAAAAGTCCACAAGATGGACTTGGAGTTGTGCAGACTTGTGGAATGACCTTGGCTTCAGCTTATGTGCTACACCATCTATTTATTACATAGTTGTAACTTCAGATGGTAGGAAGAAGTCTGAGATGGGAGTGAGTGCTGATTTGATATGTTGCTGTTGAACACCAGAGATTGAGTTCAATAAGAATTATCTTTGTTGATTATCAGACTAGTGAATTACAGTGTAACTACTAGTCTTATATATAAATGGATATTATAGGAGATACTTGGGGTTTCAGTGGTAAAGCCCCTATTACTCTGAGTGGAAGTTTCAGTGTTGAGACACTGACAGGGGTAACTCTGTTATGGAAGACTGAGTTGAATAGGAGTATCTCTGCTATAAAAGATGGAATACCCAGATAGTTACAGCACTGCTGGAAGGCATGCTGCAAGAAAAGTGGCTGCTGTGGAAGGTGGGCTTGTATAATTAGGAGATGATATCACTATGGGAATGTAATTTCCAGATGGGTGGACTTGCATATGACAGATATATAAAATATGGATAATGAATGACCTTTGGCTTTAGCTTATATACTGTACTTCTACTTATCACATTGGTTGTATATTTTGAAAGTTGTACTTAGGAGAGTAGAGAAGGTCATTCTACCTGATGGATAGAGAGATGTATTATTGCTAATACTGGAAGAGAGTGCTAGTTTTAGTTAATTTTCAGAATAAGAAATTACAGTGTAACTATTGGACTTATATACTAAGTACTCTATCTAAGATGGTATCTCAGGCTGAGAAATGGAGACTGTAAGTGAGTTATCCTGGGTTTGAATAGTCTTTAGATAAAGAGTTGGAAATCTATGGAATTACTAAAAAGTCCAGCAAGAATATCCAAGAAGTGATCAATATAGAATAGACAGAGTTAATACTAGAAGAGGATTAGAAGTGTAGATGAGAGAGTATAGATTATAATTTCTCTTTTCTTTTATAGTTTAGTTTTCTTATTTCTTTTTCTAAACTTAACTAAAGAGTATAATAAAAGTATAATATGTGTCACAGTCACAGTTCACAGTCATGTGACTTGGTAGAACATCATAGAAACTAATAGAAGAACTAAGTTATGAATTTAGAGTAGGTTAGATGTTATGAACTTAAGTCTAAAGAGTTAAGTAAAAGAAAGAATCTTATATTAGGTTAATACAAGAGAACTCAATGGAGTTCTAAGTACAAGTTTGTCTATCTTATATACACTAGACTACTGGTTTATGCTATACTAACCTTAGCCTAC
>Ga0157368_1000844_pt1 | contig 13897 bp, 10 predicted proteins | sample AttbisABBM3_FD_113146 | JGI IMG/M metagenome (GOLD analysis project Ga0157368, IMG submission 113146) | Fungus gardens microbial communities from leaf cutter ant in Botucatu, State of São Paulo, Brazil - Atta bisphaerica ABBM3 | ecosystem: Host-associated > Fungi > Mycelium > Unclassified ...
ATGGAAGACCGAGTTGAATAGGAGTATCTCTGCCATGGAAGATGGAATACTCAGATGGTTGCAGTACCACTGTAAGGCATGTTATGAGAAAGGTGGCTGCCATAGAAGGTAGGCTTGTATAATTTGGAGATAATATCACTGCAAGGATGTAATTTCTGGACAGGTGGGCTTGCATATGACAAGAAGGTCCCTTGGTGGTTATGTTGAGATATGGTTTTGGTTTGCTCTTACTACTGATGATTTTTTGAATGTTTTTGAATTTTTATTTTGAAGATTTGGGGATGCTTTCTTAATTCTCAAAGTATCTCTGGCTATGTTGATGTTTTGAGATAAAACTTGAGCATATTATTTTTTCTCTTGTATAGAAGAGTTCTTGAAGAACTTTGAGATTTCCACAACTTCTTTCAGAGATTTAGCTGGAATAAATGGGGGTAAAATGGAAACAGTAGCAGCTTTGTCAGTGTTTTTACCTTTGTTAGAAACAACATTTTTGGAGAGAAAAGAATTGAATTGAGTCTTAACCTTACATTTAAATAAAATTCTTGTTCACAATAAGATTATCCCACTGAGACTCATAAAGAGCTGAGATGAACCTCCAGGCTGCTTCACCAATACCTTCAAGGTCCTTGACTTTGTTCACTTTGTTGTCTATGATGGATTTGTTAAGAATATATTTTTGCATCCTTTTGAGAGATTTCTTAATAGATTTGATATCAGATGTAAAATGCTCTAAAGAACCATAAATCAAAATGGCATGGAAGTTACCATTCCAAGACTCTATGTTATAATGTGTATGAGGACTAACATTTTTCTTTTTCTTTTATTTATTTCTCTTGATTTTATATTTCTTTTCTTTTGAATTTCTTTTTCTTTTTATTAATGATGAAGATGCATGTGATACTGCAGTCATATGACATATCACATAATGTGAGGTCATAGGCCTACAGCAAACTAGAGTGGTCTCGATGGATGACGTCAAGGAGTGTGTTAACTGCATAACTACCTTATAGTATACACATAGTACACTTATGAACAACTCATGGATGATGCATGGACTTTAGGGTAGGGTAATTATTAGGTAGCACAAACCATGTGTAATTTATATAAATAGGGTAGCAATACAGCAGAGACTCCTTGTTGAGTTCTCTTGTGATTCCTATATTGATAGCCTACTGAGAGCTTTGCTGTCTTGTGTGATTATTGGACTTCGTGTCTAGTGATTGCCACAACACTCTGGGTCTAGGGCTTGGTTAATATCATAAGGTAACTGTACTTCAAACATGTTGTTGCTATGATTGCATTAATTGTCAAGGGCCAGTCTCTCTGGAGGAATATATTGCTGGGAAGAGTTGAAGGTTATGCCTTCAATTGGAATACATTGGTTCATTGTATTGTTAGTAGGGTCAGCCACCATACTGACTTGAATGTTCTTCTTCCCCGGTGTCACATACAACAATTGAGGTGAATTGATGGGCTCTATTATAGCATTGCTATCATTATCATTGTTCATCGTCATTCTATCATGGTAGGCAACCAATGATACAGTAAAAGAAATGGAGGTTTCCCTAGAAGATGGTTTGTCAGGAGCCAGAGTACAACCCCTCACCTCATTGTAATTGTCAGAAGTATTTCTGACAGCATTTAAGAAGTCCATCCCCATGTAGCCAGATGTATTCATGGTTGGTAAAGTCATATCTGAAGTAGAGTCCGTTTTTGTTGAAGAAAGAAAGTGTTTATTCCCAGTTTCTCTTAAAGGCGCTACCATACGAGACGGTGGACAAGGAGAGAGAAGGGATGTGACGGCCTGTCTACATACTCCGTGTAATAAATTGCTGATTTAATAAATTCATATTTAGGACCACGTGACTGTCCATCACCCACCCAGCTTGATTAAACATTCTTCAAAAGAGATTCTGTAAAATGGACCATTTGGACCTCGATACGCTTATCGCACAGATTACTTCCTCCAATAACCCTCGAGAGCTGAATAACTATCTTCGAAATATACCGAACGACACACGAGAAGTCGTCCTTGCGAGCACACTTTCTTCAGGTCAAGATCCTCTGGGAATCTTAGATGTCAGGGTCAATACTCTTGGAGTTTTGTATATTTTGTGCGTACAATCTCGTCCCAAATAACTGAATATCCGTAATTGAAACCAGATTGGCACTCAGGTCTGCCAGGATGATTGTTCATGGCGCTGTGCCACCTCCATGGCAGGTGGTAGACAATTTTTGCCATAATTTTGACCTGGACCAGGCTCGCTGCGCCCCTGAACGTCGTATGTTTCTCAATTCTGCGCCTAATGCATTCATGTTTTGAAAAATCAAAGTAATTGCTTTTGGGAAATCCCTGCAGCGTCTGGCCTTACATTATAACAACGTCCGTCTCTCTTTTTCATTCAATATCTAATCGCTTAGCACGTACGCCTTCAGAAAATAGCATCAATAATACCCCTCCGTGCGCTGATTCGGCGATTCTCCCCTGACCCATCGTACCTCACTGCTCTTCACCCTGTATTCCTTCTGGTATGTCTCATTTTCTAAATCATCCGTGGTTATTTCACCGATGGAAATATCATGTATAGCTCTGTGTCTCTAATCGTCGATTCACAGATGCACTAACCATCCTCCAACATCCCATTACCAACCTAGATACCACGGACATGACTTACATTGACAATCTTGTCTTCCATTATCTTGGAGGTATCGCTTTAGTGGCATTGAAGATGTGGCCAACGGCAGAAGAATTGTTCGAGATATGTGTCACTGCGCCTGCCATGGTGCCCAGCGCGATCCAATTAGAAGCTTTGAAGAAGATGCACTTAGTTCAATTAATCTCGAGAGGGAAGACCGAGGTGTTACCAAAGTATGCCCTACCAAGTCTGATTCGATTGCTAAAAAACACTCCATATAATGCATTCGTCAACGCGTATCCACATGACATAGATGCACTCAAAGAGATAGCGAAGAAAGAGAAGACACTATTTGCTATGGTATGTTCAGGCACTTCCTCCGTTACCAGCAGTAATATGGACTGGATATGTAGGAGAAAAACCTTGGGTTAATAAATCAAGCGATCGAGCGTGCACCACGATGGGCACTCAAGAAACTTATTGGCACATACGTCACGCTGAATCTGACTGATATCGCGCGTCAAGTAAAACTTGACTCGGACGATCAAGTTCGCGAAATGCTACTCAACATGGTTTGTCTTCTGCTTTCATACTCCACGTAAAACAATCATTGCTATTATCCTGCTCCCGAAAACAGATTGAATACAACGAAATCTCTGCCCGTATCTCCGCTAACGGCACTGTAACATTTTCAGATCCACCTCCGACATTCACCCGATCTCGAGTTGACGATCTCCTTCGCTCTGTACAAACCCAAACTGCACTCCTTTCCCAGCTCGATCTGGATCTCGGAAAATCTCGTGAATATTTGGCCAAGGTTGTCAGGTTGAAAGATGACTCGTGGGGTGCTGCTGAGGAGATTTTGTACACTAGTGAAGAGGGGCAGGAGAGAAGTGGTGTTTGGGTTGAGGACCCGACGTACACTGTTTGAAGGGACGGTACTCGTGCTGTAGATGCGCGTAATGTATGTAATTTTACAATTCACTCAATGACCGTGTTTCCGCAACTAAATGTCTGGTTCCCACGAGTCGCGGCGAACAGGTTGGAAAATATCTACGTGATACCCACACCCTTACTACCCTCTTTATAGAGATGAGTCACACCTCCCTGCAGAAACCCAACATACCTTGATTCTTGATTACGTACTGATTGAATTACAACCATCCCATTCCTGTCCAAAGCTTTTTCATGGTTCTGATTCCTACAAATGTTCGCTGAGGGATCACAACAGCTCCACAAGCGGAGCTGAATGGGGTTTAAAGCTTCGGCTCGAGCAAGACGGACTAGTTCCTCCTTCATCATTCGTCTCTTTCATATGGTGCTCAAAAACATATGGCTCCCTCCTCTATGCCTGTTCACGGTCTGTGACCACAGTCGTTTCATTTCATTTTATTATTTTATTTCATTTTTTGGACTTAGAATTAGAGGTTAGTGTGATATTACAGATAATATTATACAGCATATATTATATATGTTGATCTTAAGAACAATGCAATCTATTCACTTAATTTTCTAAAGAAGCTTGTTATACAGTAAGCTTTAGCTTACTGTTTAGGAGTGTATTAGCCAAGAAAAGCATTTACAAGCAGATACTACCTGTATATTCCTTTCAATATTCTTTGATTCCTGATGTTAATATTGTCCTCTTTGAATTCTTTAATATACAGTTAAAGGCTAGTATTGTATAGTTCTTGTTGCACTCTAGCATAATCTCTTTTATACTTGACTGTCAGAGTTGTGAACAATGGACTAGACTCTATTATATTTTCCTTTTAGTTTTATCTTCTTTCTCTTATTTTCCTTTATTTTATTTTATTTTATTTTCAGTTTTCTTTTCTTTTATTTTGAACTTAGATAGAAGAAGTAGCATAATGTTACATGTAACAGAGACATGACATCTGTCACAGAGTTGTCACATATATCACAGTTACACCATCATGTGACATAGAAAAAATTGTAAAAAGTTCTGGAACAGATGATATCATATAGCATAGTAATAATATATTGGCCTTATAGAAAGTACATGTACTTTAGGGTAGGTTAGTTATAGTGTGTGCACAGACCATGGTCTGTGGTATATAAGATAGACTAGTTTATATTTAGAACTCTATTGAGTTCTTTTATGTTACTCAATATAAAAGTTATCTTTTACTCTTATACAAGATCTTAAGTCATAACATTGACCTCTGTCATTATCATCTTCACTTTCTCTGTTCTCTAGTTGATCTCATAATTGTAGCAAGCAAGCTACAGTATTTCTAGAATTACACTCCACTTCTGACCTCTAATTACATTGATTTCTGTCCTCTCTCTATGCCTCTGATAATAAATATGAATCTCTGCCATATGTTGTTAAAATAACCATCCACATTCCTTACATATGTTGGTCTTTCTATTTTATTTAACTTAAACCCCTACTTCCTTGCAAATTTCAAACTCATGATCAGTTCTATTACTTTACTATCCAATAATGCCTTCACTGTCACCCCTTTCTGTGTATTAATCCTTTCTAGACCAATTTTCACTGTAATCTCTCTTAGCATGTCACTATTATCCAGGTTACAACAGAATATATTATTTATTACTCTACTAAGCATTGCAAACCTATTACTATTAGAATCTAATTGAGGACTATTAAATTCTCTTTCTCATTTAAATTATGATTTTTTCCATTGTCCTTATAATCAACTCTTTTTTCTTGTTCTACAATTTCCCTATTCTTACAATTTCTTGCAATATAACCAAATTCCTCACAATTATAACAATTTCTTCCCTTATTTACATCCATAGTATATAGGTTGTGTTGAGGTACAAACCCTGTTTGCTGCTGTTGTAGATTTACCATGACTACATTAGTCTCTTTAACTCCTTCTATTGGAGTAGGTTCTACCAGTACCTGCTGTTGAGTTTCTTATCTTCATGGCCAAACTTGGGACTGTGGTAACCATTACCTGTTTGCTTCTTCAGCATTCATTCTTAGTGCTGAATTCCCAGTCTCTTTCCTTTCTCTTAATCTCTCCTCTTCTTGTCTACTCTTCTTCTAGTGTTTATCCAAGTTTGTTGCCCTCTCATACTATTGCTCAATACTTTTCAGAGGTCATTCTGCCTCTATTAATTTTCTCCAAATTACTTCATTCATTCCTCTCTTAAATTCTTCAATTAACAGTCATTCTTTATAACAACTCTCTCTTGCTGCTCTTTTAAATTTCTGAACAAATTCCTTCATTGTTTTCCCTCCTTGCTCCACCTTCATTGTTTCATCATCTCCTCTTTCAAATTCTTCTTTCAAATCTGACAAAAATTTCCTTACTGTTGTATAACTTAGATTTTCACTTTCTAAATCCTCTATTACATTTTTTCCAAATATCTGCTAACTCTCTTTGTACATATGATAGCATCCACTATACTTGCTCCTTTACTACTGTGTTTCTCATTCTCATTCTAATAAATAGCTTGTATGCCATTAGAAACTCTGAAATTTTACTTGCAGCCCTATTGAATGTTTGTAGCTTAACCACTTTTATATTGGACCTAGTGTTAGGTCAAGAAACTGCTGCTGCTCCTGTCAATGTCTAAAGCTATGCCTATATAGTGGTAATTTGCTTCTGATATTGTCAGGTAATCTACTCCATTTGATTTGGGTCAAGTTAACTTATGATATTATAAAGTAGTAGAAATTTGGTATATAATGATAGTAGTAGTAATATAGGAGGTGAGAATATGTATAGAGATAAGATAAAACCAGTACTGGTCTCTTTCTCTGACTTATAATCTGAACTTGAATCTATCTTAGTAGGTATTAGTAGGCCTCCTTCTTATTCTATCTCATACCATTTACTAACTACTTAATGACTAACTACTATTCTAAAGAATTGTATACAATCTTATTCTAAAAAGAATGTTCTATACTAGATAGTACCTGAAAGATTATTGCCATTCTCTTACATGAACAGGTCACAAAGAGACACTACAGCATGGAGCTACTACTTGAAAAAGGCTATCTAACATGTTTACAAAAGATGATGTATTCAAAAAGTATCAGTGAACTTAACACAATCTAAACAGCTAAGCTTTTTCTATCTAGCTAGTATATTTCTTATATTTAGGGCTTGGCAATTCTTCTTGACAAAAGAATGGTGTTGCTCTCTATCAAGAATAATGAGAGAGTAAGTGAGAAAGGGCTCTGAGTTGGGTGGTTTCAAGAATAGGTATCAAGTTCTAATATTACAACTTAAGCCTTAGTAATGAGTCAAAAGAGAAACCTTGTATAAAATTTATATAAGAAAACTTAATAGAGTTCCAAGTATAAAGTTGTCTATCTTATATATATGCTAGACTAATAATTCATGCTATACTAAATCTAGCCTACTCTAAAAGCCATGCATACTATATGCTATTGATATATAGGATGATATTATTGTTCTGGAACCTTTTACAATATTCTTTGTGACATGTGACAATTTGTGACAATTATATGTAATATCATGCTTGCCCCTAATCCTAAGTCCAAAAATAAGAAAATAAATAAAATAAAAATAAAAATATGAAATAAAATGAAAATAAATAGAGTCTACTATCATTAACTCTGATACTTAGCACTTTTCTAAAATCTTTCCTTCTATAAGAATCAAGTCTAGAATAAAGCTCCTATCTTTCCTCTATAATTTAAGTTTGTCTTGGCCAAGAAAGATTTTAATACTCTCTCTAACTACTATAAATAGAATCATGCTATTGAACTGATTTCTAGTATAGAGCCTGAGTTATCAAAGATATACTTTCTATCTACTATAGAGTAGCCTAAGCTAGATAAGTTTATTGTAGAAAATCTCTGCATTAGACACATATGACTTTTGAAGTCTCTTATTGCTATACTAGTGTTTTTTATCAAGAAAAAGAATGGATCTCTTTACCTGGTGCAAGGTTATAGAAACCTCAATATACTTATAATCAAAAACAAATATCCACTCTCTTTGATCTCCAAGCTTGTTACAAAATTCCAAGGTATGTAATACTTCACCAAGCTGAACATATGTTGGAGATCTAATAATGTTTACATCAAGCCTGGTAATAAGTGAAAGACTATCTTTTGTATTAACTGCAGACTTTTTGAACCACTTGTGATGTTTTTTAGTATGACTAACAGTTCTGCTACCTTCCAAACTATGATAAATGACATTTTTTAGAACCTCATAGCTGAATAAATCATAATTGTATACCTAGATAACATCCTAATATTTACCTAGATACTGGAAGAATATCATAAGACAGTTCACCAGGTTTTAGAGCAGAGCACAAGTTGTTTTTACACCCTGAAAAGTGCAAGTTTGACAAATAGCATATTAAGTATTTGGGTCTGGTTATTTCAGAGAATCAAGTCAAGATAGACTCCACAAAAGTAGCTGGCATTCAAGACTGGCCTATCTCAACCACTTATGTAAAGCTACAGGTATTTCTGAGGTTTACTAATTTCTACCAGAGGTTTATCTATGGTTTCTCTGATATCACTTGTTTTCTTTTTAATATTACTAATAGTAACAGTATATGAATCTGAAACCTTATACAGTAAGCAGCCTTTAAGGCACTGAAGAATGCCATCACTGTAGCTCTTGTGCTAATTTCTCCAGACACTTTTGCTCCCTTCAATATCAAATTTAACAGCTGTTCCCTGGCTACACAGGCTACTGGTTCCTCTTGTTAGCCTGATCTGTTATCCCAGTGGATTTTTAATAGAAAACTATATTCTTCTTCTTCAATTACCAGTTCTTTTATTATATATACTGTTAAATACTCCAGTTTGAGCAATATCATATCCTCATTATCATGTGAAATATCCCTATGGTCCAGCCTTTGAGATAGTGTATCTAGTTTATCTATAGACTTATTTAGGCAGTGATATAGAATAAAATCAAACATTACTAGATACAACAACCATCATGCTTATCTACAGTTAAGTTTCTTAACTGTCATGAAGTGCTCTAGATTTCTATAGTCTGTCCAAATCTCCACAATGTTTGGTATATCTTTCAGAAAGTATTGCTATTTATTAAGAGGCTGGATAATTGACAACATTTACTTGTTATGAATCTTGTAGTTGCACTCAACAGAGAAAAGAGACTTTCTGAAGAATATTACTAGATGCTACTTATTATTCATCTTTACTCCTGAGAAAGAACTACTTTTGTTACATAGTTGAAGCTATCTGCTTGAATGTAGAAGAGAGTAATAGAGTTCAGAGGCTAGAATAGGTGCAGATATGATAGTAGTCTTCAGAACATCAAACACCACTTGCTGGTCTAGAGTTTATGTCCAAGTACTATTACTACCAGTAAGATTGAAAAAAAACTATACAATAGATGAAAACCTATAGATAAACCACTGATAGAAGTTAGTAAAGCCTAATAAGGCCTGCAGCTTGGTGTAGGTCCATAAAATAGGCCAATCTTAAACTTTAGCTATCTTAATAAGATCAATTTTAACTTGATCTTCCAAATTTACTAGACCTAGATACTTAATTATCTATCAGTTAAACTTGTACTTTTCAGAACACAGAAACAGTTTGTGTTTATCTAAAACTTCCATAACCCTAAAGACTACTCTGTAATACTCCTCTAATACTTAGGTTGTTACGACTCAAAGACTTTAGAGCTAATCAATGAATAGAACCTTATATTAGAGTTAACATAAGAGAACTCAATAGAGAACTTCATACAGAATTGTCTACCTTATATACTAAAAGGCCCTGGTCCATGCTAATGATAAATACTCCTGCTCTAATGTTCATGCCTTAACTATGAGTATACCATGTGTTTTTCATAAGATAAACATGCTATTAATATGTCTTATTCTCCTCAAGTTTAGGCCTATGATATCACCTCATGTGATATGTCATGTGACTGTAGTCACATGCCTCTTCATCATCTATAAGAAGTAAAAGTACAAGTAAAAAGTAAAAGAAAAAAGAAAAAAAGGAAGAAAGATAAAAATAAAAAAATATTAGAAAAATGTTGAGTCCAAGGTTTGCAACTCTAACACAGGTAAAGATCAGGATATTATTCAAATACATTATTATAATACCTTCTACTATAAGATTCTAAAAGATGTTATTTATCATAGTCTGGAAGATGGCCAGGCTATTAGTCATATTAAAAAAACATTACCAAAGATTCAAAAAGTCTGTAGTTTGTGCAAAAGACTATCTTTCACTCATTATCTGGCTTGATGTAGATGTTGTTAAATTTCTATCAGATGTCTAGCTTAGTAAAGTAGCAGGCTTTTTGGAGTTTGGTAACCAGTTTGTGTTAGGACAGCTGGGTGAAAGAGTAGAATACTTCAAATCTCTAGGAAATTCTAAGAGAATAAGATGGGAATTCCTGAAGATGACAACTATTCTATATAATAATAGATTCATTATAATATGTTAGAATTCTGTTTACATAAGCAGAGAATGATAGTACTCAAGTAATCAGGAACAGTTCAGAATAGAGAGACCAAATTAAAAGAGAGCTAAAGTACACAGAAAAGTAGATAACAATAGTAAACTACAGAAGATTACAGAATATTAAAGAAGAATGAGAGAATACAGAAAAAGGGAGTTAAATGATATATCTGAATAGTTAAGAGTATTTGTATGCTACTCAAAGAGGTCTAGGGTATAGAAAAGCAGATCAGCAGATAAGTATAAATACTAGAAAGAGTTATAGAATATGGATTATCTAGAAAACATGGAAGAGAAAAGTCTCAGAAGAGCAAGTCTCCTTACATCCATTCTCTCCAAGATTGCTGCAACTCAAAGTAATAGTAGGAGACTTGAAAATTGCTTCAAAGTCTATGTGGTAGATATATCTTGGTACATCCAAATACTTAAGATGAAATTTAGCAACTCAATCTAGAGCTAAAACCTCAGAAACATCTTCCCAAGAGTTGTTCTCCAAGCCAAATTTCTTTCACTTGATCAAATACTACAGTTATTTCCAGTGCTATTTACTATTTAATATCTCCTCTACTTCCTACTCTTTATTACCATTTACAATGACAATGGCAGAAACTACTATTGTCTTCCATCCTGAAATTGGATCTTCAAGGGCAGCTATTATCTTTATGATATTGAACACTAGATAAAGTCTTCACTATTGGTGGGGAATTTTTAGCTTGTATGCTATTGGTCTAACTTGCTTTTCTACTTCAAAGAGACCTAAATGTTAGTGTGACAACTTGACTAAAGGGCATGTTGTGTGAATGTCAGATGTATCCAGATATATCTTGTCATCTGGTTAGAAGATGGAAGCAGAGATTTGGTGTTGATTGTAGTACAAGACCATATCATCTTGAGATTTTCAGAGTGTTGCCTTTGCCTCTTTAAGAGTGGATTTCATTTTTTCAATGAACTATGAGACTGATTCCAGCTCAAAGCCCATCTATGAAAAATGACCTATATCAAGGAAAAAGAGAGGCTGTTGAATGACAAAGTGCATATGGTTGTTATATTGAAACTCTGCTAATAGTAATAGGTTATCTCAGTCACTTTGCTGTTTATTGACAAAAAGCCAGAGATATTTGTTTAACTCCTAGTTTACACATTCAGTCTACCTGTCTGACTGTAGGTGCCATGTCATGGAAGTTTCTGTCTTGATTCCAAGCAATCTATAGAGTTCCCAAGTAAAAATGGCCACAAACTATAGACCTTTATCTAAGACTATGTGTTATGAAAGACTATTCAGTTTCCAGATATTATGTAAGAAAGATTGTGCTACTCTTTCTACTATGATGATAGTATAAATTGGAATAAAATAAGCTTATTTTAACACTGAGTTTACAACTGTCATCACTACATTATATCTAGAAGACTTAGGAAGTTCCACCACAAAATCAGTACTTAGGAAATCCCACCAGAAGTCTGGAACTAACAGTGGATGAAGTTGACCAATTGAGAGATATTACATAGGCTTGGTCCAAAGACAAAGATCACAAGTGCTAACATACTAGCTAATATACTATGACATCTGAGACTACTAATAATTCTGTAAAACAAGCTCTAGTGTCTTTCATTGTCCAGCATGTTCTACCACTTTGGTGTTATGTCGTAAAGAGATAATACAGTTCTTAAGGTCAGAGATCTGCAAAACATACATCTTACTTCACAAGAAAAGTAGGCCATTCATCTCTAACTACTCAAAAGAGTGTAGGGATTTCACAGATAAGTGTTAAAGCTCTCTAGCTGTCTTAGACACTATTTTTTCTTGTTTCCTACCCTGGTTCTCACAATGGATGTCTTTAAGAAAATTATGTTTTTTATCTTCCAGAGCAAAACTTTCTATAGCATGAACTATAAAAAACTTTGAATAGAAGAGTACTATGTTCTGATTGTTTAGTGTCCCAGTACTGTAATACAATTGCCTGGACAATGCATCTGACTTTTCCATAAACGTTTCAGGCCTGTGATGAAGTAAGAAGTCAAATCTAGTTAGATAAAGAAACTACTAGGCTTAACAATGATTGAACTTCTTTGTTGGCATAAAGTACTCAAAATTTTTGTAGTCAGTCCATATTTCAACTAGACTTGCTACTCTCTCCAAGAATTATCTCTATTCTTCCAATGTATGAATAATTACCAACATTTCTTTATTATATATTTTATATTTCTGCTTGACTAGAGACAAGGACTTGCTGAAAAATACAACCAGATGCTATTTGCCATTAGCCTTTGACTGCTGAGAGATGACAGCTTCTGTTATGAAATTTGAGCTGACTTCTTCTATATGAAAAGGTTTTGCATCATTTGAAAAAACCAGCACAGGTACAGAAGTAACTTGTTGTGGCAACCACTAGTCAAGATAACCAATAGACTACTAAAGCAAACTTAAAAACAAAGTATCTTATAAGAATTACAAGAGAACTCAACAAAGAGTTTCCAATATACTTCTATAATATATATACTACTAGTACAAGTCTTACACTAGATTATACATGTTGTTTATGAGTTTACCATACTATTACTACAAAGTGAATATGTTATAACCATGTCTTTGACATCATTGTTCCAGTTTTTTCTACCATGTTCTAGACCTATGACATCACATCATGTGACACATCATGTGACTGTGGCCACATGCCTCTTCATCATTAAAAAGACAAGAAAATCAGAAGAAAATAAAAGAAAAATCAAATCAAGAAAAATAAATAAAAGGAAAATCAAAATAAAATATCAGAGTTCAAGTGTACCATAACATAACTGTATTCTTTTGAGCATCAAAGAACTCTTGCTGCTTGTTCTCCCAGGTCCAAATGCTAGACAATCTGGTAAGGTTAAAAAGAAGATAGACTATAGCAGAGAAATCTTGGATAAAATAATAGTAGAAGTTGATAAAACTTAGGAAGGCCTGGACAATACTTCAGGACTTTAGAACAGACACAAACTTTGGAAACCTTGACTTGGTTTATCTCAACTTTATTTTTAGAGATGACCAACCTCAGATACTTTATTTACTTCTGCTCAAACTCACATTTCTCTGGGTGGAGGAAGAGTTTGTACTCAGCCAAGATCTCCAAGACTCTTTGCACTGCTCTTGCATACTCCTCTAGGGTCTGGGTGAAGATTAGGATGTTATCCAGATATACAACAACAATTCTCTCCATAGTCAAATCTTAGAAGATGTTGTTTATCATTATTTGGAAATTCACTGGACTATTGGTCATACCAAAAAATATCACAAGAAGCTCAAAAAGACCTCTGTTGGTATGAAATATAGCTTTCTATTTGTCTCTGAGTTTAATCTGAACATTGTTAAATCTCCAACAAACATCTAGCTTTGTAAAGTACTTAGCTTCTCAAAGTTGAGAAACAAGTTCTGAAATGAGCAGAAGTGGATACTAGTTCTTGACAGTAATGGAGTTGAGTATACAGTAGTCTTGAACAAGTTGGAGCAAGCCATCCTTCTTATTGATAAAAAAACAAGTATTGTCATAAATAACTTGAAGGAACAGATATAACTAGTTTTGAGATTTTCTAAGAAAAAGACATCAAGCTTTGCCTGTTCTGTAAATAAGAAAGAATATGCCTTGAATAACTTTAGTTTCAAGCCAGAAACAAGTTTTATAACATGATTCTACCAATAATGTTCCAGAAGAATGTCAAATTCTTCCTTTACAAACATAGATTCAAAATCTTGAGTATAGCTAGGGAGTAGAACTGGATTCTCATCCACTGCAGTACTTTTCCAGAAGATCTTAGAGAGTCTCTGGAAAGTGGTGACTATAGTTCAAAT
>Ga0157368_1000845_pt1 | contig 13878 bp, 12 predicted proteins | sample AttbisABBM3_FD_113146 | JGI IMG/M metagenome (GOLD analysis project Ga0157368, IMG submission 113146) | Fungus gardens microbial communities from leaf cutter ant in Botucatu, State of São Paulo, Brazil - Atta bisphaerica ABBM3 | ecosystem: Host-associated > Fungi > Mycelium > Unclassified ...
AATTATGTATGGAGTATCAATACCCTAATCTTTTTATGCAGTTACCCAACACAAAGGACTACTAAGGAATTGAACCTATAATCTCAAGTAGGTTTGAGGTAGACATAATACACATGGACAGGGGGGTCTTCTACTATGCCATCTCTCCCCCATACAACATTACACTCCTTTGCCCAAGTCTAAAATAATGAAAATGAAAACCCAAAATAAAATAAAAGGAAAAATGAGAAAATAAAATAAAATCAAGTCCAATGTTCACAACTCTGACACAGGTTATTGTTCATATCCAGTTACATTACTTTCATGGATAAGTCTCTACACTTAATCTGTTCCTTTTCCACTCATAAATAAGTATCTCCTACTTAATTCATCCTCTTCTGTGTGATATCCACAGATTTCTACTTGAAGTATGAACCATAGTTGATAGGAAGAGTCTGCAGATGCATATAAGCCATCTGGGGCTCATCTGTTGCAGAAGACAGATAACCTCAGGACAGTCTATGACATAAGGTAGACTGTATCTACCTTAGAAAAATATGCAAATTGGCATGATAAAATCAGAGTACAAGTGAATAATTTGGAGTCCTAACAACCTCAGAAACTATTTTGACAACTCAGGAATCACCTAGTGAATTGTGGACAACTGTAAATGTCCACACAGACTACTATGAGACTGTACAGGGTACATCTAACATGGCAATTGCTCTCTCAGGAAACAGCTCTCTATCACTGTGTCTATGTGCACTCACTGAGTTTGATTTGATTAATTCTTTTAATCAAATTTTTAGTACTTGTCATAACCATTTCAACATTGTTGCTATGTTCGACCAGTGGAAGCTCAGGGACAGGAAAGCAAGGTCTCAGCAGTATAGTATTTTGTATGAGATACACATATGGAAGACAAAAGGCGTCCTTGTGGTCCTTGTGGTCCTTGTGGTGTAAGAGAACTCAGATAACCAAAAAGCGATGGTACTTCTGTTCGACACCCGCCAACATGACTCACGCTTGCTTACAGTCTTGCTTACAGTCCCAGTTGTAAGTGCACTACCCTCAATCGAATTGACTCCATGGAACAGGAGGACCATTAAATTACGACACAGAGGATTGAAATAACATGGTAACCTGGAAGATAGAATCCAAAATCTTGGGGAACTGTTTGAACTCGTCAAGATGTATATGGACAGGCAAAATCCAAGTGATGACGTGATCAAAAACTCGTATTCATATTATGATGGAGGCAATAATCCAAACTGCGTAACGAAAATTTGAAACAAGAAATAAATAGTATACCAGAGATATTTTCAATGCTTCAACTTCCATAGCGTTCGCGAGCCTAATATGAACAGTTTAGAACAAGGTTTTCGGAACGACAAAGTCAAAAGCGCGTCTCGGATTTTCGGTTGCTACTTACCGCTTCCTGCGCTTGTTGTACATATCCAGAGTAACCTTCGGAAAACTTGCCTATTTCCCTAGCCTTGGCTGCTCCAAGCCCGACACCCTGAGCATATATCGCTGTTGTACTACAAAAAAATGAAAAACCGCACAGAAAGATTGGAGCTGACTTACATGGGTTCCGTTCGACCATCTTCTTCCGTCCCTAACCCAAAGCCCTCCTTCCATCCCATCATCTTGAGCAATTTGTTGCCCACGTTGCCAGAATCCTCGCCAGGATTTACGGTCGGAGCTGGTGGAGGTGTTGCAGGGCGAGGTGGAGGTCCCTCCGATTGGCGCTTCTTCTGAAGTTTATTAGAGCCTCCTTCTGAGATCGGTGCATCCGGTTGGTTGAAAAGAGTACGCCGTTCCAAAGCCCGGTCACGATACTTGGGTTGTTCAGTAGTCTTTCTGACATGGACTTTTTGACGGGCCACCTCTCGTAAGTTGGCATCTTTGTAGTTTCTCTATGTAATCCCAGGGCGTTGTTCATTCCCCATACGACAGGGAAAAGACAGAACAAAAGGAGACGTCAGCTTGCTTTGATATGAAACAACACTGGGACTGCGAGCCTTATGCAGATCGGATTCCTTGTTATGTCTTTTGAGTTGATCCAGAGATTTGAACTGCCGAGCACATAGCAAACACATCAGGGCGTGAATATCGGCAAATTCAAATTCATTTTCGGGAGGAGGAGTAGACTGAGCAGGTGGAGCGGGCTCTGCCTTGGTTGTCACCGCATTTGTAGAGACAGAGGTGGCCTGCATACATGAGAGCACCAATAAGAACCAGGTTCCATCGTGGTCTAAGGAATCCAAAAAAAGGTCACCAGAGTGGTCACGCTCAAAGGGTCTCTGTCATGGGACAATTCCTCTTGGACTTGGTTCCACTTGTTGATATTGGTAGCAGTCTGAAAAATCAAAATAAGGTTTAGAACTAAACAGGAGGACATCAAGATTTTTGCCTTTCTACTAGCAATCAAAGGGGCCACTTTCTTAACTTGGTGGGCTAGAGCCAATGTTAGAAGGATAGAGGGCATTTTGGTCACTAGTCACCTTTGCTAGGATCACTGGCGGCTTGCGTGTCATCTGGCAATTCATTATTGGAGCCGTCATCCATGGACAACAAAGCAGGTTTCACTGGACCTAAGCATGTAGATACTTCAATCAAAGGGTGGATTAGAGATGAAAATGCACAAGTACCGGCATTCAACTTGACTGGGCCTTTGCTAAAGCTCAGAGTCACTGGCTTGTCAGAAACGGGGAGTGTTGAGGGAGCAGTTGGACCATCCTTTATCGAACCTTGTAGGAGATTAGCCAAGGAAGGAGTAACAAAGTGTAAGGGCTCGTTACCTTTGACCTTCTTCTTTTTCTCCTTGTCTTTGTCGTGGTCCTTGTCTCTAACAGCAGAAGTGACAGACTGAATTGCTTGATCGACTTCGAATTCGAGCACAGCTGCTGTCGAGCTTTCGTCCCAGTACCGAACCCAAGTGCCCTCAACACCACCTAAACTCATGGACGAAGTGAGACACGCGTCATCTCGAGACAAGAAATCGGTGACAGGTTGGAAAGAATAGGGGTGAGCAAATGAAGCGGCGACAGGGCGGTCTGATATCCTGAACCCATTTGGGTGTATTTGCGACGACATTGTTGCAGCGAGGACTGCTGAAGCAGACTGGACAACAGTTAATGCCATATATGAAATGGAAATTGAATCATATACTTGAACGTCGACAAATTCAACGAAGGCGAAGCCGAAACTGGCCATTGTGATTTTATCTTTGATCAAAATGATTCTTTTCATTCCCTTCGCACCCTGATTGTGCAGGCCCGAAGAGTAGAGCATGGCCTGATAGATTGCCTGGGGCCCAGATAGAGGGTCCAAGCCTCGGAAAAGAAGTACCGGGCTTTGTGTGTTTCCGATGTCCCTAGTGCCGTCATTGGCGTTGGCACGGTTAAAGCGCCGGTCACCATGAGAGGCACTCTGGGAGTAGTCAATCTTGACTCGGCGACCATTGTGTGGAACTCCTGTTTCAAGTGCCTTATAGAAAACAGCAGTTGCTGAAGCACCGTGGGAAGCAGGTGGAGGGACTTGGATGAAAGGGAAAAGGGGATCAACGAAGGCACGGGCATGATCCACACTGGTGAACTGCGCGAAGCCGAAACCCTTGGATGAACCTTTGAAAATCCAGGACGAGGAGACGTCAATTAGAGCGCATAAAGAAAGGATAATGTGCAAGTGCCTGATGTTCTGTCTCGGATAATTGTGACAGTTTCGATGCTACATGATTGTGACGTGAGGTATGCTTGTAGCTGAGAAATCGTGAGCAATAGAATGAGGATGCTGTGAAAGAAAACGAACATCCGCTTCTGTAAAATCTGGATCTAATCCAAGAAAGATGACATGTGGACTTGGTTCGGAAGGTATTAAACGTTTCTTGTTGAATCCACCTCCTCCACCTCGATGGCGGTCGTCTTGGCCGTAATCCTGATTATCGTTTTTGTGATAATATCCTGAACTATTTGAGACATCTTCGTATCCATATGAAGGATCAAAGCCCTGATATTACATTGAAGTGTCTAAGAAGATAGAAGAACACATGATAGCACCCACCCCAACATTGAATTTCCGCCTCTTTCCTTCCCCGTGATATTCGTCATCTCGTCCACGGGGGAACCCTCGCGGTTCCGCGCCCCAAGATTCGTTCCAATGATCTTTTCCTTTGTCCCACTCGCGGTTGTAGGCCATTTCTTGCTAGGAGGGGTGGTGGAGGTTAAGTAGAAAGGGTAGTGTAAACATGAAACAAACAAACATTCGCCCTCCATCCTTCATCATCACCATGGGACACGGTAAGTATACATCCTCATTTTCTTAGTTCTGCAGCTCACTATGTAGCTTGCAGGACCTATCAAGGTACTTATTCCTACTATTTACTTGTAGAACAATGCTCATTTGCTTGCATAGGAAGATCCCGCCGTCGAGCGATTCAACACATTTGTGAGTTTCCGGCTATCCCACTTCTAGACTCCTCATTAATGCTCTACTAGCGCGAAACTGCCTACATGAGATTCAGATGGACTACGGCCACAGCACGTACAGCATTTCTCGGTTTCATCGGGGTACCACTTGCAGTATACTATATCGCAGACAAGTATCATGTTTGTGACTCACTTGATTCCGAATCTGTATTACTCATAACTGCACAGACTCGCTGGGACTGGGTAGGAAAACGCCGAGGTCAATTGATAGAGTCTACAACGGTGTAGGCTGCATAATTTGTCCTAACCTGTGGTTTCTTCAGAATGATGCATCATAATGCTTCTTCAGATCCGTTTGCAGAGTTCTATTCCGATTGTACAAACTGCACCAATGCAGCTGCTAAGAAAGGCATGACCGGGTGCCCTCTGTGAGAAATTCTCTACTGCAATGTCCAAATGTTCGAGTTCGTCGTCCCTAAATTCTTTGATGACCTCTCGAAGTAACGGTACACTTGGGTGGTCATCTGGGAATGACTCCATCTCCCTAAGTTGGCTGATGATGATCTACGCATGAGCCATGAAATAGATGGTTGGAGGCTTACTCGTTGTAATGTTCGCCTATCACAGTCTCAACAGCCTCTGTACAAGCCATTGCAGACTCAGGGCCCATGAGTGCCGTGATGGCACCTAAACCAAAGCCAGCTATTTGGGCTACATCCTTAAGCAGTGTTGGTCGTGCCCGATGCTGCGCTTGCAATTTGTTCATCACAGACAAATGTTTCTTCTCCTGGTCCCACATTTCCTGCCCTCGGATGAGTGCAGCAACCGGCTCAAACACATCACTTACCTGCAGCAGTGCACCTGCCTTGGGCTCTCTCCCAAGTACGGCATATTGGCCCATGTAAATCCAGTTCGCGGCTACCTCACCAGCCTGGTCCACACGGATAGCAGCCTCCAACGCAGCACGCTGTTCCTTTGTTATGTTTCTCGGGGTAGTTGAAACAGCTGGATCCTTAGTTTTCTTTGGGTCCATATAAACAGAAGATGCCAGTATTTTGGTATCTGTGACAAGTCTACGGACTGAGGTCCGTTGAATGGCTTTGACTACATTGCGGGATAGCATAGTAAAGATGTGCGATCACGTGTAGAGTGTGCAATTGCAATTGTCACAATGGTCGAATGGTTGAATAAGTTCCTTCACCCTAACATGCTTTCAACGTGAGTATCCTTGCAAATTTTACGTGTCTCCTGACTTTCCACAAGGTTTACTCCCTCAGATGTGATTAATATGTCGGATGAGAAGACGTGGCCTTCCAGTCTCGGCATGTCTCCAGCATAACTAGTCTCTCAACATCAGTTTATCGTATCTTAGGTCTTCTCGACTGGGATTCCACCAAAATCATATTCACTAAACGTAGCTTGATCGAGTTCCTCAAGAATGTCTCCTTGATCATAGAAAAAATGTCTTCTACTGAATGTCAGCCATAGGTACACGGATGTAACTGTCGACCCCAATTTCGCAGTCATTGCCAAGCTTCCACGTAAGCACAGTTCGACTCGGCTGTTGAAATACTTTTTATTTGGACTTCCTAGGCTATGCTGAATTTGGAACATTCACAGTGGCCCCCAGTGCCACTGCGCCACAAGCAACTGACAAGAGCGCAGGTTGATATATTTCATTTGCGTGACTGTGACCATTTATTCAACTATCTGCATATCAACTTCAGGAAACGAGTCCATCGGAGTGAGTCTGTCTGTCTCTCCCATTCTCTTCCATTAACAATTTGGATTCAACCCCAGAACCAGCCTGAAGATAGCCAGGCTGCAGAAACACACAACTCCGGATACAAGCCCTCCAGGTATGGCTTGCTACTTCGCGGGAATAGTTCATATCCTGAACCTCACAACAGGCGCGTTCGCGCCTCCCCCGGTGGAAAAGATTCTATCAAGGGTATCTTTGATTCCGAAGAACGAGAAGAATATAGACCTTCGCGAAGGTTTGTGTCGTCCATTTTGTGACATCACGGATTCTCAACCCATCTTTCAAAGGGTCAGAGAACCCCCAGGTGGCAAAGATAGCATTTCAGAAGTGAGTTCTAGTATACACTGAATGAACCATTCATTGACATTGGCTGTCTGTGTAGTTGTGGTGAAAAGAGACTCAAGTATATACATGAAAATCACGATACCGGTATCTTTGGTACAACTTACGTTCAACTTTGTGTACAACCCCATACCTTCTACAGTCGTGGGTGACCACCATTATGGCGATAAGATTCAAGCTCGCGTGGATCTGGGTCATTGGGAAGTAAGAATAAAAATAAAAATTCAGCATTCCAATTACATTTGAGACCTAGACCAAACATACACTAGAGGAACCATGAACCCTATTCTCAGCAGAGTCCCTTTTCCGTTCACTTTCAGCCCAACACAGCCCTACTACTCAAAATTTTCCATGCTCACTTCTAGCCCAACGAGGCCCATACTTGCCCCCTACCTGCCTCCACTGGATAACTCACTGACTTCGCTTCTCACGACGTAGATCCACTGCGTTGAAAGCCTCAGCTCACTAGTCTGAGAGCTCACCGATTCACACAGATACAAGAATGCGAGGTCTCAGCAGTGTATTATTGAGAGAAATCTATGTATAAGAGTTTCTAAATACTGAGTGATGTGTTCAGATTCAGATTCAGATCTGTAAACAGTGTCTATTGTAAACAATGACAGCTAGTGATACTTGTAGGTAACTGGATAGAGGAATGTTAGAAGAATGTTAATTAGAAGCATACCTTAGTTTCTGGAAGATGAAGTGGAAGATGAAGCTGAGGTTACAATCTACACTAATGAAATAGTGTTGATTACATAATAAAATCAATAATTGAATGATAATTAGAAGAATAAATGTAAAAGTGGAATAATAGAGTTATCATAGACTATCCTGAGGTTACCCATCTTCTGCAATGGCATTGTAAGAGGTAGCCAGCAAGGTGAGAGCAGTGTAAGGGGACCTGCCTTTGCTCGAAGTTCAAGCACCCAAACCCTACTAAACCCCATAGTGTTCTTGTTCCCAAGTAGTCAACACTTTTCCACCTCCACCAAACCCTGTAGTCTTTCTCAGACCAACACTGTCACTCCCCATGGTTAAACTTTGTATCACATCCCTCAATGTCCCAATATTTCTCTATTGTCAAGAGAGGTAATATCAGGATGAAACTTGCTTTAAGTGGATGACCACAATCAATTGCACAGGAAGGGGTCAGATCAAGTATGGAAACTTATCTGGGGTCAGATGTGGATATCCATGAGGTTAGGCCAGGTACTCAGGTTATGGATCAAGCTTGGAGGCTTATCCATAAATAGATAATATGACCTCAGATAATGATCTTGGCCTCAACTCATGTGTTGTGCCCACTATCTGTTACATGGTCATAATTTCAGAAATTGAGATATTAGGAAGAAGTGTGAGGAAAGATTCTGGATAGCTTCTTAGTCAAATCTTAGTTAGATTCTTAGTTGATTTCTAGATTGGAGACTGTAGAGTATCTACTTGGTCTTAAATACTAAGTCTGTATATCACATACCCTCCAATATCTGCACTCTTCCAGTGTAGATAACACTCCATTTCCAATTACCAAAAATCCAAGAACCAAAAATCCTGCATTCTTTATCAATTCCATGAAGTCTAAATGATAATCCCTGTGGTGACCAACTACTCAGAGTATGTGCAGTAGTAGAATATTATTAGATCATCACTTCTGTATCTAAGAATGTAGCTACTATATACTGTTCTCCAGTCTGATAATAAACCTGAATTGTACTATACTTACACTCTTTCATTTAGATTCCTGTTATCCAAAGTTATGACCATGTGACATATAGGCTATGTGCAATGTATCCATTGAAGCTAAGGTTGTCTTATCCATGCAGTATCACTTTTGACCACTTTCCTATAACTTGGCTTACTAAGTCCTTCTACCCTGTCTTTCATACTGTTATTGTAGATAACACAGCAAGTGTAATTTGTCTTTAATAGTATTATCAGACTCCATAGCCACTGTTGCACAAATTCTTTTCAGCCCTCCACAAACAAAATAAAATTCTATCATCTTTTCCTATCAAAATTTCACATCCTCCCCAGCAATCTCAGTTGTTCAATGACTAAGTGAGCAATTTATTAATCTGGCCATACCACCTTGTTAATCCAGATACTTGATGAGAACAATGCTGACTTATCTATCCTCCTAGAGGATTCCAGAAAATATGTTAAAATCACCTGAGACTGTACCAGCAGATGATGATCTTAATTGGATAGACATATTTGAAACAGAACAATCTCTATCTCCTCTGCAATCACTTTTCTCCCTCATTCCATAGACCTTCTGACTGAAGCCCTCAGAAAACTGGCAGCCAACCTTACACTAACAACAAACTCTATATTTTTGGTAGCCAGATCCCAGATACCAGAAACTTTTGATGGTACCAATCTAGATAAGTTAAACAACTTTTTTTCCAATACCAACTCCACTTCTGCACAAACACTGTACAATTCACCACAGATGCTGTAAAAATAAACTTTGCAATGACTTACTTAACAGAAGTAGCATAGAATTGGTTTGAGATCAGATTAGATTAGAAAGAATAGGTAATTTACCAAGACTGGCTTGAGGACTGGTTATAATTCTCAGAAGAGTTACAGCACCATTTTGGCTTATCCAATTCTACAAGAGATGCCATAGTTGCACTGGACAATCTACAAATGAAAACTGGTGATAGAATTGCCATCTACAATATCAAGTTTATAAGATATGCATCCCAACTAGGTTGAAGGGACAATGTTCTCTGCTACAAATACTATTAAAGACTTCCACATCAATTACAGAATCCTATTTGTCTAAGGGAGGATGGAAAGCCATCTATCTTCCAATCAATGTACTCCTTGGTAATGGTCATTGATAACTGATACTGGGAAAGAGAATGGGAATGCAACTAGGTATGGAATTTCTCTTCTGTACTGCAATCTTGAATTCCCATATCTATCCCACTCAATAGGCCAAATCCAGAAGGCAAACTCTCAAACTTTCCCTCTCAAATTGACATGTCTGGTTGACTTAGGAGTGATAGGAGACTCACCATGAATAAGCAGAAAAAATATGTAGACAATAATCTATACATGTACTGCAGTGATAAAAGCCACAGAGTCGAGGTTTGTTCTCTATATCCATCTAAAACTACTATATTTCAAGTCAGACATGCAGAAACTGCACTTTATATTTTAAAAACAACCCCAGCTACTCAGTCAGAAAACTAGAATGCAGTCCCACCAACTCTGTATAGAATGTGAACTACAGTGATCTTGTCTGTGCAAATAAAAGTCCCATCTGTCTCAATGCCACTACTCTTTCTGGTCTGAATTTGCTTACTCTACCTCTCACATCACCACTGGTTTGCAAGTCAGATCATATCCAGAACCCAACCTTCTGTGCTCTCATAAACTTTAGATCTATGTACTGCTTCATTAATTCTACATTTATACTGAATTACAATATCTACATAAAACCCACTCCATCTGTGGAGTTAAAATTATTTGATGGATTATCAAACAATACCATTACTGAAACTGCTTCCCTACCTATCACTTTTCCATCTGGAGACTAGATGATCTTAAATATATATGTTACCCTGCTTGATTCCTTCTGCTCACTAGTCTTTGAATACAACTGGCTCACCCAACATAATCTAACAATTGACTAGGCCTTCCAATTGGACTTGCAGAAAAGAAGCAATCTCCCCAAAACATTTCCAATAACCACTATCTCTGAAGAACCCTTGTCTAGTGCTCTAGCCTTAAGTCCTGAACCTACAACTACTTCCTATCACAATATTGCCATCATTAGAACATGGTTATATATCTGAGTAGTATGAATGTTAGAATCAACTACTTTCTGCCTCAAACACCATCCTACCAATCTTGCCAGCAGAGCAGCCAGGATCATGAATGAACTAGTTAACCTATCCACTGTTCCAACTGAGTACCACAAGTTTGCCAATATTTTCAGCAAGGACAAAGTAGAAAACCCTGGTCCTACATTGTTCATACAACCTACAAATCAAATTAGAAGATGGAGAAAAACTACCTATCAGAATGATCTACTTACTTTCAACTACTTAACAAAAAGCTCTCAAGGAATTCATCAACAAAAACCTTAACATCAGATTTATATAATTGACCTCCTTCCCACATAGAACACTAGTGCTCTTTGTAAAAAAGAAAGATAGCTCTCTTCATTTATGTGTGGACTTTCAAGAACTTAACCACATCATGTGGAAGAATAGATATCTGCTTCCTTTAATATCTAATCTCCTTGACTCACCTAGAAAGGCATACATCTATACAAAAATCAACCTCTATCACATATATCACCTAGTACAGATCACAGAAGGGAATGAATGGAAAATAGAATGGTTCATGAACATAATATGTTCCAGTATAAAGACCATGTCAGGAAAGTATTGCAATGACTATGAAAGGCTGGACTATACACAAAAGCAGAGAAATGCAAGTTTCACTATAATTCTATAGAGTACTTAGGATACATCCTGTCTCTATCTAGGCTGTCTATATCTTCTAATAAAATCAAAATAATTCAAAACTGGCCTAAACCCAGGAAAATTAAGGATATGCAAGCATTTTTGGGATTTACTAATTTTTATTATAGATTTATTTATAACTACTCAAATATAGCTACCCCACTAATCAACTGACTCAGAAGAACATTACTTGGAATTTCAACTTCTCATGTTATAAAGCATTCATCTTTGCTCCAATTCTCACCCACTAGATTCCCAATACTTAGATGATTGTGGAAACTGATGCATTAGCAGGAATCTGGAATATTTCTCAACTACTAAATCCTCTCCCACTATCAAGCAAGATGGTTAGAATTCCTCTCCCAGATTAATCTCATTATCTGCTTCTACCTGGGATACCTAGAATCTAAGCCAGATACTATTACTTGCAGAGAAAACCTCTATCCAAGAGAAGGAAGAATTGTATACAACTCTGTCAATCTGCAAAATATGTACCTAGTCTTCACTCATAACCAACTTATAACATCTCTGAGCTATAGCCCTAGTCTCTCCAAAACTTTGGGCTGCTATCATTATTGACCTCAATAGCTTGCATAGTGACATCTGATCAGCAATTATACAAGGTGAGATACTGTATGAATACCTTTATCACCTGGTAGAACATTGGTTATTAGGAACATCTGGACTCTTACTCAAAAATGGGAAAATCTATATACTGCAAAAAGATGATCTCTGTATGCACATTCTGTAACACTATCATGATCACATCCTCACAGGTCATTTTGGACAAAATAAAACATTGGAACTCATCTGTTGTGGTTATACTTGGCCATTTCTACATATGAATGTCAAAAAATTCTACAATTCTTGTATTACTTATATAAGGTCCAAACTACAGCATTATAAATCCTATAGAACACTAAAGCAACTTCTGATCTCCAGACAATTTTAAAACTTAATTTCTATGAATTTTATTGAAAAGCTCCCCTCCTTATCTAGCTGCAACACAGTCCTGGTCATTGTCAATTGACTATATAAGCAAGCTATATTTGTTCCAACAATAGATACCATCACTTCACATGAGCTGGCAAAACTGTTCATAATCCATGTCTTCTCCAAACACAGTATCCTGTTTTACATCACCTCTAATTGTAAAAATAAATTTGTTTCAAATTTTTTCAGATGTCTAGAAATGGCACTTGACATAAGACTTCATTTCACTTCCAGATATCATCCTGAAAAAGATAGTCAGATGGAATATACCAATAAGATATTAGAACAGTACCTCTGTGTCTACTACAACTACCAACAGGACAATTGGTCAAATCTTTTTCTGCTCATAGAGTTTGCATATAATAATACATCTAGTACCACTACTGGTATGTCACCATTCTTTGCAAATAAAGGTTATCACTCAAACATCACTATATATTTGAAAAGAGACATTACTTCATTCTATGCCTGTGAATTTGCTATAAACCTTAACAAACTGCAAAATTCCCTAAAAACAGAGATATCTACTACACAACAACAGTACTAATGATTAGCAGATGCACACAGAATCCCAAGGCTGGATTTTCAAGTAGAACAACAAGTATATATTAAAGTTTAGTTTTTCTATATTATGTAACCTTTAAAGAAGTTATTGGAAAAATACCTAGGACCTTTCAAAATCATCAGTCAAGCTGATACTCACTTATTTATGATTCATCTTCCAAAGTCAGTGTATGCTATCTATCTGGTGTTTTATATACTCATGCTTAAACCTGTGATGTCTAATACTTTTTACAGTCAATCTGAACTTCTACCACTACCAGTTGTAATAGATAGTAAAACAGAATATGAAATTTCCTAGATCATAAACTCAAAATCATTTAGTTGGAATACAAAATCACAGAAGGAAAATTTATTTGGCTACCTACATTTAAACTTGCACATGTCTCTAATCTTATAACTGATTTCTACCAAACTTACCTAGATAAACCCAGTCTTCTTCCATTACCCCAACACTGACATTCTTGCTTTTTCTTTCTTTTTTCTCTTCTCCTAATTTTTTTTCCCTCTTTCTTATCCATTCTCAAACTTGTAGTAGAATCACAGCACTCAATACTCTCTACACAACTAGAGCTGAGCTCTCAAGACTCTAAGAGGGAAATACTATCACACACTCTCTGACATTTATGCTTTCCTAGTACAGATAACACTCTATTTCCAATTATCAAAAATCCAAGAACCAAAGACCCTGCATTCCTCATTAATTCCATGGAGTCCAAATGACAACCCCTGTGGTGACCAACCACTCAAAGTATATGCAGCAGTAGAATATTATTAGATCATTACTTTCATATTTAAGAATATAACTACTATGTACTGTTCTCCAGTCTGATAATCAACCTAAATTATGTCATACTCACACCCTTTTATCTAAATTCCTATTATCCAAAGTTATGACCACACAATGCATAAGCTAGGTACAATGTATCCATTGAAGCCAAGATTGTCTTATTCATGCAGTACTACTTTTGACCTCTTCCTTACAACTTGGCTTGCTAAGTTCTCCTTCCATTCTATCTTCTATACTGCTGTTGCAGATAACACAGCAAGTGATTTGTCTCTAACACTATAGTTGTCAGAGCTGTAAATAGTGAACTTTATTTTATTTTATTTTCTTTCTCATTTTCATTTTATTTTTGATTTATTTTCTATTTTAGGATCTAGGGTTAGGGTTTAATATAACATTATATGTCACAGTCACAAATTGTCACAAAGATAAGACCTAGTATTACACATTAGTCACACAATCATGTGTCATGATAGAAAATAGTAAAAAGTTCTGAAAAGATGATATCATATAGCATATTATACATATGTTGACCTTAAG
>Ga0157368_1000847_pt1 | contig 13876 bp, 15 predicted proteins | sample AttbisABBM3_FD_113146 | JGI IMG/M metagenome (GOLD analysis project Ga0157368, IMG submission 113146) | Fungus gardens microbial communities from leaf cutter ant in Botucatu, State of São Paulo, Brazil - Atta bisphaerica ABBM3 | ecosystem: Host-associated > Fungi > Mycelium > Unclassified ...
ATGGATGGATCTTTGGAATCTAGGAACTTCAAACAAATTATTAGACTGAAGACATCTGGGGATGAGCTAGTTATCAAAACATCGTTGAATGCCTAAACGATGGTCATACGCAATACAAAATCAGGTAATCAAGAAGGTTGGTAGTACAGATTAGAGCAATAGTTATCCGGTTCTCCGATAGTTTAGGGTTCTTTAATCTTTCTAGACTGTCCACGGGGCACTAGCCCGCAAAGGAGCTGCAATGATGACTGATTTAACTTTGCTGAGACACAGACTACCAGGGCTTTCTGAAAGGCAATTACCCAGCCTAAGTCCGATTTTGCGGAACAGAGAACTGACATGCGAGAAGTGGGATGTTAGCATATTTTATTTCGGAATGCAGCCAAAAGCAGAGAGGACTTAGATTACCGATCCTGGCTGCAGATGAAGGCCTGTCGAGGTTCGTGGTCTATGTCGTGCAGTAATGGTAAAATCCAACTTGAATTACGTGCTGGGCGCCTGTAGAGGGCGAGAGGGAAGGGAAATATGGTTTGGATATGAATTGATAAATTGTACACCACATAGATGGCAGTTCCTAAGCCGACTTGGGGTACATCAATGGGACCATCCCTTTAGGAATATTGTACCCCTGATCCCTCCAGAATCTTCTTTGTAGCTTGCACAATGATCTCGTGCTCAACCTTGTGCAGTCTTTCTTCCAATGCCTCCAAGGATTCTCCCTTTTCGATGGTAACCTCCCTGACGATGATCGGTTCTCCTCTATCCACGTCTTTGACCACTCGATGAACCATACACCCTGATTGTTCGATCTCTCCCTTCATAAACGCCTCATACGCTCTCTTTATTGCGTTCGCACCGTCAAACGCACCAGGTAGGGCAGGATGGAGGTTGATAACAGGGATAGGCATTGCGGGGGATTCCAGGTCGTTCAAAGCTACTCGTCCTTCCACAATTTCAAGGAATCTTTCACTGAGGATATGCATCCATCCAGCCAAAACCACGACATCGGGTTTAGCATTCACTACGATCCGTGCGACTTCTACGTCATAGTCTTTCCTTGTCCTGTCAGGGTTCTTTTTGAGGTATGGTTGTAAAGCAAGACATCTTGTTGGAATGGGGGGATTCACCGACAAAGCCCGAGTTAGGCCGTAGGCGGCTTTTCTATTTGAGAGCACAAGGACGATTTCAGCATTGGGTAAGGCAGGTGTATTTTGTGAATCGATAAGAGCTTGAAGGTTTGTGCCTAGTTGAAGGTCAGTTCGTGAAATTTGAATTTGTCGTAAGACATGCCTGAGCCTGAGATCAGGACCACAACGCGTCGTTTTGTTGACATGCAGCGAGAGAGGAATCTGAGGAGCCTTATTTTTACCGGCCAATCACATCACGATTTGCTTTCCAGGTCGAACAGGCCTCCTGGTCAAGCCCATTTATTTCACACTTCGCACTTTTTCATCAAAAAATTGCTTTTCTCCTTAACTTCAGTATCAACCCAAAAGAGTTGGAGTTACCTATATATCTCAACATGATTAACATTGGCGCCTCTCATTCCGATTTTTCTGGATCTCCACCGGTATTGAATACTGCCACCCTTGCTCTTCTGGATGATTTTTTATCAGAAAGAGATAGACGAAGAACAGAGATTCCAGTAGTTGATGACAGAACAAGAAGGTCGAGAGATTGTCGATCTTGAGGAAAGCAATGGCACAATAAGCAGTGGAGAGAAACCCATAATGAACGTCGACGAGTATCGTTCTGTGTTGGCAACTTAGTCAATTCTGGTGAGTGAGGCTCCATGGAGCTGTAAGCATGGCACACTTTCCGTCTTTCTGGGTCTGCCAAAATCTCACAGGTTTATAGGATATTCTCTATTTCATAAATTACTCTGACTTTTCTTTCAGGTACAGTACACCCTTTGCTAACTGTCGAGCGAAATCGATAAGCTCGAACCTTTGCCGGATGCTTCAATTGCGTTCATTTGTTCACCCATCGCGTTTGTGGCTTTCCATCATTTACACCCTCAGACCAACACACACCTACCAGAGTTAGACCGACGTTTCGCGATTCTTGCACCCGGGCAGTATACTCCATATGACCTGGATGGGCCCAACAATTTCCCAGTCGAGCTCAGGGAATATTTTGGTTTTGATCTGGTGGTCGTCAACCCACCTCTTCTCAATGAGGTGAGTTTTCGTTCGGGTGGTCCATACCATTAGGTTGAGTAGATGATATAATTATAATTTTGGGTTACTCATGTCAAGCTTCGTCAGGTCCTGAAGTCCCGGGTAAAATTGCTATTGGTCACCACGGCATCCATTGAATTCATAATCGAGAAGTTGTACAGTGCTCTACCGCTGGGATCAACGAAGAAAACGACGCTTGGCGTAGAACATGGACAGTTGGCGAATCATTTTGCAGCCTGGGGTTTGTGGGCTGATGTAGAACATTTTAGAACTCAATTTGTTTCCATTTGCGCGGTCATGTAGTTTCAGCAGTAGTGGATCGTAGTAAATTTACTAGAGTTCGTAGCTGTCCAATAATATACAGTCCTTTCGCAACCAAGGACTCCTCACATTAAGTTCTTTCGCAGCCTTCTCCACCGATTCTCTGGTGATTATGATTGTCTCCTCATCATCCTGGGTGAAACGCCGCATCAGAAGTCCACATTCATTCATTGCAAATGTAGCGTCCTCAACACGGAGGTTCGTTGCTCGTGCAATATCGGCCAGCGTACAATGCACGCTGACGTGAATTTCGGCGGCGCCGTCTTCTCGCTGAGTGGTCTCAAAAATTCGATGCATTGAAACCATCGCATCTGTGCAGACTTGGAATTTTCGAGTAGCGTGAAAAAGGAACTATCTTACCATCACAGCTATTCCGCTGTTGTGGATCATCATCATCTCTGCTCTTGCCTCGTTTTCTCCGCTTTGAAGTGATTTCCCCAGATCGATATTGAGCCAAGTCAGGCAAATTACCCACGGTTCGGATACGTTCAAATCCTGGGGGAAGAGCAGAGAGAACGCAGCTGTAATCAGAATTTCTTGAGCGACCATAGAGAGAGGGAGTGAGACGCGTTTTCCCTACCGGAAGAAACGAATGAGATGAGACACCCAAAATTGAAGGTAGCTACGGAGACCAAGGTCTGAGAGCGGTCGTTCAGGTGTACCAACTTTACCTGCTCTTCGTGATAGTTCATAGCCTGAGACATGGATGAATTGAGTCATGCTGGCTGACCAGAAGAAATCTTACTGAATTCGATCATCAGTGTTCCAAAACCTTGTCGATGGTGAGGAGGCAGTGTCATGATGCAGGCAAGATTGTAATCATCATAAGAAAGTTTCTCCTGTATAAGGCTTAGAAAATTGTCCAAATTCTGGACTGATTGCTTCACCTTGGAGAAGAATCCAAGCATGAAGTGAATAGATGATGATCCTTCAGTCAAGATATAGAAAAGAACTGAAAAACGGGTCAGACTGGGGGACGATACTTCAGTGACTCAAATTCACAGTTATCACAATCAAAGAATAATGTCTTGACGTCAATGAATAGCTTCCCGAACAGAGATAAGTTTTGGCAATAAAGCTGCACCCATTTTCTTTTGTTAGATCCTCGAGTGCTGGGCATTGTTGCGAGAATCATACCTTTTGTTGAGTGCCGTCTACTTCCCATATCATACGTTGGCCTCGTTCGTAGACTTTGCGTCCTGGCGGATGTTTGAAAGTGCATCCACGCTTCAGATGAGTTTAGTGTCGGGCTTTAGGTTTGACTAGCTCAAGTTCAATCACCTTGTGGGCCTCCCAAGAAGTCGGGTCAGCCATGTACTTGAAGCACATGTCGCAAACATAGAGGTCTGCCTTGCGCCCATCACTGTTGTATCGATGTAAACCACCTGCGAGAAGGTCAGAGGTTCTGCCGTGAGATCGAATGGTAGTACGCGAAACTCCAGGAATCCGTGGGCCTGAGCTATTTACATGCTGTGATTCTTCTTCATCGGAGATTGGGTACGGTGAGAAGTACCTAGCTGATTTGTTAGGAGAGCCGACAAAGGGCATGAGCGAACGTACCAAGTTTTGATCTGGTAGTTGCCAAAGTGGACTGTTTCAAAGTTGCGCTGGGCCGTTATTTGCTTATGCTGCTTAAGATCAAGATCCTCTATGATTATGGAGGGTTCTCCGCCCAGAGCTAGCTGGGTGTCGCATGATACTGGTCGACTGGACTCAAACACCCGGCGCTTTCGTTTTCGTAAGGTTGGCACGTCCACTTCCGGGTCCTTGTCAACAGGTTTACAGTCTGTCTCATCCACCCACTCGTCGAGTCGTTTGTCCTGGTTAATATAGTGAACATAAACTTGCCCCTCCCTTCTCTCGAGAATGGTAGCATATTCTGGCATTTCAGTCACTAAATGCTTTGAAAGTTTGGAGTTACACGCGTCTTACTGAGCGTGCCATCCTTGCCGGCAACAAGCACGGATCCCTCATGCGTTGATAGTGCTGTCCTCGCTGCAGGCAGCACCATAAGAGCAGTAGTCGGGAAGCTTAGCTTAGACCTAGATTGCTGGATTATGTAAGACGACAACAGATTATATTATCGGCGACCTATCAACCAACAATCTGAGCATCCAACTCTCTGTCACCAGAAGGAAAGCACATATTCGCAGACACAGTGAACGGAATCAGCTAACAAGGTCTTAATAGTTGAGTGTATTATTCTACAAAAGTCGTGCATAAAAAATAGATATGATGCATGTAAGAGAGAAAACCAAACCAAATCTTCCAACACTTCAATCCCAAGAGGGGTTTGATTGATATGAATGGTTTCTGCTCATTCCGTTTTGCGATGGACTTGTAGGGGACCACTGAGGTGATGCTGGACTGTATGTTGGGGAAGTAGGAGCTGAAAAAGACAATGAGGCATGGGTAGGTGAAGTCTTTAATATCACACTTTCACACTTACAATACGCAGGAGCTATAGATAGAAAGTGATTAGATAGATATAGATATAGTATCCGAGTGAAAACCAATCAATACTCACAGGCAGGGGAATAGGCAGGGGAAGTGGGAGCTATCAAGAGCGTCAACCAGTGGTCAAGAACGGAGGGTGTTCAATGCTTACAGTATTTGGGAGATGACGGCGAAGCCATGGGAGAAGTGGGAGAATATTTCGGAGAAGAAGGGCTCATACGAGGGGAGGCTGGATAAATGTCAATGAATGGCACATCGTGTGCTGCAACTATAACTCACTTGGAGAGTCTAGATTAAAAGTGCTATTAGCATATATCCGGAACAATAAATAGAGAAGCGCACATCTAGGTGAAGCAGGACTGAACGAGGGACTGGTGGGTGAGTAACGCGGCGAAGTTGGGCTGAATGAAGGTGATTGTGGACTATAGCGCGGTGAGGTGGGAGAGAATGACGGCGAAGTCGGAGAATATCGTGGACTAGTAGGAGAGTATGCGGGTGACGTGAGGTTGAGAGCAGGCGAGGTTGGCGAGTATGTTGGCGATGTGGGGCCCCTACTTCGATCGTAAAATGGCGACGTGGCATAAGGTGATGTGCCGAAAGGTGATGTTGCACCTCCGTAGGGTGATTGTGGAACAAAACTGGGGGAAGTAGGTGAGTAAGCATTTGGGGAACTCGGGCTGTACCCTGGCCCTGCGGGCGACATCCCACCAGCTCCAAGAGGACTCTGACCAAATCCGAGGTATTGGAAATTTGCCGCATCGTCACTACCATTCGAAGCAAGAGGAGTGAAAGAGGCAGATTCCCCCTTGAACATACCATCATGCCACATAGGAGAATTAGTATCATAAGGTGTCATTGCTACCTGTCCCGGAGTCATGCCATCATCAAATTGTACAGCGAGCATAGACTGAACAGGCAAGCTGTGATCGACGATGGCGTCTTTGAGCATATCAATATCAAGTGCAACCTCAAACGCCCCAGTGCCCATAGGGGCCATTTGCCCAAACATTACATTTTCGGCGATACCATGACAATCGTCCTTTTCGCCAACAGCTGCGGCTTCCATCAAAATTTCGACGGTCTCTTCGAATGAACACCTCATCAAAGCTCCTGTGTCAGCTCGATTGATCCCATGTCGGGTGATGGCCATGAGGCTGCCACGTTGAGTCATCAAATCACAAAGCAAGGCGAGATGGCGGAAATTGACATAAGAACCATCGAACTCGATAACACTGCGCAATTCTTTCATGATAGCTGCCCTAGCTGCTTCGATACCAAGTACGTTGAAAATCTCCACGCAGCTATTTGAGTACGTTCGGGTGAAGTCGACACCATCAATACACATAACCGTCTTCAAGTTCACACCGTCCGTCTCCAGCACCCACTCTTTTGTCTCCTCGTTACTTACAATGCTGCCGTCTGATAAGATGGCGACCTGATCCGCTTTCGTCAAAAATACCCTATTGATTCCCTTCACACCGCGTAAACTGATAGAGTTGAGCATAGTATTCTCCAATTGCCTCAAAAAGATATCTTCTTCGACAGTGCCATAACCCTCGTCATCTTTATCTGGACTTCCCAGCACACGACAACGGATGACGAGTTTATCCGAGTTATCTTCAGACCAAATTACAAATAAATCGGTCTTGAAACTCTCCGCGATCCTGCTAGCGACATAGTGCATACTAAGTTTCCTATCAATCATCTTGGCACGATCAAGTTCGAGACGAAGAAGCCAGGGAGACTGCAAGTGTAGCTTAGATTCGATCTCTTCATCGGGAATGGCGAAGAATGATTCGACGAAGACAGAATCTTCCTCAATAATGGTTGTGCTTGGATCAGGATCATACCAGATTTCAACAGCGGCAGTGACAGTTCGTAGGGATGTGTATGCCAACTCTTGTTGGACATTTTTTGCGAGTGTAGTAGAGCGGGCAATTTCCGGCTCAAGACAAACAGTGAGGGAGGGAGTCTTAATATTCGTCGCAACGTTGATGATTTCTTTTAGACGTGGTACACCAAGCGTGACGTTTTTACTGGACACACCAGCGTAATGGAAAGTATTGAGAGTCATCTGAGTGGCAGGTTCACCAATGGATTGTGCAGCCAGAGTACCACACATTTCGCCGGGATGAACGATGGATTGATTGAACTTCGACTCAACTTCTCCGAGGACCCAATCAAATGCTTCTCGAGTTAAATGGAACTTCTCCAGAACACGGCGAGCGGCGAACGTTGCTCGGATGTGCATCCTAAACATCAATGTGGCATTTTCCTGAGCTTCGTGGCTCAAATGGTCGTCACCACGGACAACGATAAGGCGCCTGCCAAGTTCCTGAACACTATCCACAATATACGCAGGCTTAAGGTCACTCGGTTTACGACGATCGATGTGGAAAATTTGGGAGGCATTCTGGACGATACGGAGAAGATTGACAGGAAGGTAATGTGGTTGAGTGGTAGAGGTTCGAGGGAAGATGAATGAGCGCAGAATCTTGCGATCTTGGGCAAGCTGTTCGTACTCCTGGTCGAGCTTGGACTGAAGGTCAAGTGATGAGTCGTCGATGCCAATCTGAAGGACACCGGGCAGGAATCCACCAGCAGGGTCGGTGACATCAACACGGTAATTGTGCTCGAATTCCTTGTCGTTCAGACCGAAAGTCTCGATAGTTTGCTTCTCAATGAAAGCACCATCCATGCCATCTTCACCATAGATGAACTGAATGAGGTCACCGAGAGAATTACGGACCGTTCCATCATAACAAACCATGACATCCTCGAGCGCCTTGACCAGCCGACGTTGAATATAACCTGTCTCCGCAGTCTTAACAGCGGTATCAATCAGACCTTCACGGCCAGCCATGGCATGGAAGAAGAATTCCTGCGGTGTCAACCCTCTGAGATATGAGTTTTCCACAAATCCTCTCGATTCCGGACTAAAATCATCCTTTGTAAAATGAGGTAGCGTGCGATGGCGGAAGCCAAAGGGAATTCGGCGACCTTCAACAGATTGTTGGCCGACACACACCGACATCTGCGAAATGTTAATGAACGAACCCTTCGACCCAGCTACCACCATCTGTTTGACATTGTTGTCCTCCTTCAAGTGCTTCTGAGCATATTGACCGGACTGATCACGAGCCAAGTTGAGCTCACGTTCAACCATGCTTTCAAAGGATTCACGGATGGTCATACCCGGCTTGGGTTTAAGTCGATCGTGCGTGGCATCGTCGATGATCCTCGCAACTTGTGATTTACGATCCACAATCGTCTGGGTGATGTAGGACATCGTCTTGGCGTCAGCAATAGTGTCGCCAATACCGATACTGAAGCCATTATGGAAGAGCCAGTAATTAACGACACGTTGTAAACCAGTAAATAGCTGTCGCGTGATTTCTGGGCCCTTCTCGCGGAAGACAACATGAACAAGGCCGCCTTGTGTAGCACCAACAGTCTTCTTGTCCACAATACCATATATGAGTTCACCATTCTCAATAAGCATGCCATCGTCGAAAACAGGATTTGAAGACTTCGGGTCAGGGGATCGATAGATATTGATACCACGAGGTATCGTCATACTCAGAATTTGCTTGCCAGTCCAGAGAGGCTTTGGCTTGAGAATGGCAGGAATGGGTATGATGCCATCCCATTCAGGTACCCAGAGAAGTATGTTCTGAACTTGGTTCCAGTCCAGGAAGCAATCACGCAGCGTGAACTTGCGGATACCGCAAAGCGTGTCTTGCACAATACCCATGACTGGCTTATTTGCCTGGGGAGAGATGATCTAGAACGAGATGAACTTGAATTTTCAGGAATGACAACCAAATAATTTACCTGGCGAGGAACCCATGCAATTTGCGACAGTTCGGCCCTAGTCTCCTCACTCTGCGGAATACTGAGATTGGATTGGATTAAACATGAAGCAAATTGAAGGGAACCTGAACCACGTACTGCATATTCATTTCATCACCGTCAAAATCAGCATTATATGGAGGAGTACTGGTGGAACATGAGAACGGAGTGAGAAACCGTCATGTCCCACACTTACACGGAAAGGTTCAATCGGAAGGCTATGTTACAGTTCAGCGCAGATGATAAAGTAAAGAGAGGAAACTTACTAGAATAAGGCATCAGACGGACACGGTGACTCATCATACTCATTTTGTGCAAACTCGGTTGACGATTGAAGAGTACGTAGCTGGAAAATATGAGCAGATAGATTCCTGCGAAAGACCAGAAAACTCACTCCCCATCCTTGAGATGCCGCTCTACGACCCATCCGTATTGCAAAAATGCATCCGCCCTTTTATTATACCTCAAATCTATACGCTCTCCCGTGTCCCTCACAACATATCTCGCGCCCGGATAAGCCGTCGGACCATTCCTAACCAGTTCTTGTAGATAAACAATATTGTACGGCGTCACACGCTCGGGAAAAGTTAAATTCATTGCAATGCTTCTCGGGACACCAACTTCATCCAGTTCCAAATTTGGATCACCAGTGATGACGGTACGAGCGGAGAAATCAACACGTTTACCCATGAGGTTACCCCGAAGACGACCTTCTTTGCCTTTTAGACGGGCACGAATGGCTTTGACAGGTCGACCAGATTTTTGAAGAGCTTGAGGAATGCCAGCAATATCATTGTCCATGTATGTAGCCACATGAAACTATGATGGATTATGTCAGTAAGAAATCAGATGAGTAAAACAATATAGTATAAATGACCTGCAGGAGCTGCTCGAACTCAGAGATTACATGTGCTGGGGCACCCTCCTGTTCACAACGACGAACATTTGCGGAGGCTTTGATGATATCACCAAGCTTATACGTCAAGTCATCCTCACTGCGCATGGCACCACCGTCAACTGCAATACTCGGACGGACCGGCGGCGGCGGCACTGGCATCACTGTCAAAATCATCCATTCTGGCCTGGCGTACTCGTCTGAGAGTCCCAAGAGATGAAGATCAGAATCAATCATCTTCTTGAAGACAGTGTAGACCTCGGACGGGGTGATGACTCGCTTATCCGGTTGCATGGATTTGACCTCCTACCCCAGATAGCATAAGCTGGACAGCCGTGGCAACAAACTGAGAAACCCACATCATCATCGTCCTTGGTTTTCTTATACTGTACAAAAAGTTTCAGGCCTTCTTTCCTGATCTGTGGCTGAATATGGCCGCAACCGCCATGTCCCTTTTTCGATTCATCACTCTCGGGGTCCGCACCTTCATCCTTGACCTCATCAGGCTCACAAACTGTTTTGGACTTGCAATGGGCCCAGACTACGGCCATACGAGCTTTTGGATCACGTATATGACGAATTTTGTCGGCGAAGTTCGGATCCGACTTATTACAGTAACGAATGGCGAAGTGACCGTCGAGTTGAATGTGAATTACCGACAGAAATATATGCGGATCAAAGTCAGTATGGGTGTCTACAGGGCAAAAAGTCGTCCAACATATGGACTACGTTGTAAAACAATAAAGGAGGCAACACCCAACGAGCCGAGCAGCAGATTTAAACCAACGACACGCATGTCACGCTGCGTCTTCCAACCAGATATAAAAGAGGATGTCTTCGCACTCCTCGTTCAGCCCCCCATTTCACCCGCAACCTCGCGTTCAACCCAAGCACCGTGCAGATTGTAATGGAATAAGACGCGGCGATCAAGCGACCGAAAACGCGCGCCACAACTCCCCTGCAGCGGGCAGAAGAACGCCCTCAACATAGTTCAAGGGACTAAGCGTGGTGCGAGCTTGGGGTTCCCCAGGGTGAGTGGAGAGAGCCCCCAGAAAATTGGGATGGTGGGGTGCGAAACGAGCAGAGGAAAGATTCGACTCACGATGTCGGCCTTTAATTTCCCACAATTTACACATATACACTCCAGAATTTTCTTCACTTTCACAATAAAACCTAAGCAAAGAGACACTCAGAAGTGATGAGTTGTGGTTGGGGTAGAAACATACCAGGGTGGAAAACCGGTCTCGCCAACTCTATATGGCCAAAGTGACCAGGACATTCAGACATTCCTTCCCCGCATGTCTGGCATTTAAAATTTCGGTCTATTGTTCCCATTCTAGGGTCCATCAAGCCAGCCATCTTTGGTTTGTGGATTGTCTCATCCATAACTTCAGGGTGTTCAATTTTGGCGACTGAGTAAGCTTTCTAGCAACACGAAAAAAGAATTTGTCACTCAAAATACGTAACATGGGGGTGGGCGCCGCGTACGATTTCCTCTGGTGAAAGAATACCGAACTGCACCTCCTTCACTTTTCGGAGCGGGGCAGCTGAAAATGCAAACTGGTGGCCAAGCATGAGGATGGGACACGGCGAGCAATAAAAAATAGGGGAAAAGGTCCAGAGAAGTATTTAAAATGTGTGATAAAAAAGAGTTCCACAAGGGATTTGGAGAAATTTTGGGTACCGCAGAGCGCGTCGAAGGCCAAGAACTGTGGTTTGTAGAAGCAATGTAGCTATGGTGGAGCTTGCAACCCAAAAAGCACGAGAGTACAGATCGACTGCAATAGCAGAGACACTGAAGGCAGTAGACGGGCCAACTGAGTCGAGACTGTTGAGGTGCGTGGTAGTTGGAGACAACCGGCGATGGCAATTTTCGACTCCGCTCCCGGTCAGTCGGCACACAGCCACCCACACGTCACATGCTGACACCGCTCTCGAATACACTTAGTCAGCGGATTGACTTCATGTCTGGACTGAGCGCATGGTTATGGGGATCGTCTCAACTGGATGGCGCCGTGGGTCAGTGTCACAACAAATCCTCGTCTTTTTGTCATGGCTGACCATGGAATAGACAAGGCAACTTCCGAACTCACCCCAGCTGGCGTGGAAGACATGGCTCTGAATCTCGAGATATGCGACCAGATTCGGTCTAAAGCTGCCTCTGCCAAGGACGCAATGCGTGCGTTGAAGCGTCGGCTGAACCACAAGAACCCAAATGTCCAGCTTCTGGCTCTCGGAGTAGGTTTCCTTCCTGTGTCATACAATCTTCGTTATAACCATCTTGGCTCAGCTAACGGACGTCTGCGCCAAGAACGGCGGTGATCACTTTCTCATTGAAGTTGCATCGCGCGAGTTCATCGACAATCTTGTATCAATACTCAAAATCCCTGGTCTGAACCATGAGGTCAAGAGCAACATCCTTCGCCTAATTCAGAACTGGAGTGTTGCGTTTCAAGGGAGGTATTCATTAGGCTATGTTGACCAAGTGTACAAAACTCTTCAAGAAGAAGGCCCGTGTTTTCCCTACCTCATCTCTCTCTTCTCACTCTTCAACTTCAGGGTACAAGTTTCCTCCGAAGGATCTAGCTGTAACCAGCACAGCTATGGTCGATACTCAAACTGCTCCCGAGTGGATAGATTCTGACGTTTGTCTTCGATGTCGGGCAGCTTTCACCTTCACAAATCGGAAACACCACTGTAGGAATTGCGGCCAAGTATTTGATCAACAATGTTCTTCCAAGTCACTTCCTTTGCCCCATTTTGGTATCACGCAGGAAGTTCGTGTGTGCGATGGTTGTTACAACAAAATGACGCGCAAATCGGATAGATTGTACGCATACTTTTGATCACTTTCTTGGTTTCGCAGCTCAGTCTTTTACCAGTGACAAGAAACACCGCTCAGCATACAGTGTTCCTAACCCACGTCACAAATCCGCACAAGAACTTGCAGATGCAGAACTCCAGCGTGCTATTGAATTCTCACTGCAGGAAGCCAAGAATTCTACGCGCGGATACGCAGCTTCCTTTTCCACTCCTTCAAGTTGGCAGCCTTCGGAACCTCCCATCGTCGAACATCGGTCTTCCTATTTAGATAGAAAAGCTGCAGATGAAGAGGATGATCCGGATTTGAAAGCTGCGATTGAGGCCAGTTTACAGGAAGCGAACGCCCCAAGGCCAAGCGCCCCGTTGGAAACACCGATCAGGACCGAACATGTCTCTGACTCATATCAACAGTATTATGCACGACAGCAGCAGCAGCAGGAAAAATTGCCGGTGTTTAATCAAACACCGACACGACCAGTGCTATCGTCATATGATCTAGACCCGTTAGAGACCGACGCAATCCTAACGTTTAACCAAACCGTGGAACAGGTGGAAGCCAATGGTGGGAGGGATTTGTCGAGGTACCCTGCGGTCACAGAATTATATGAGAAAGCAAATAGCCTTAGACCTAAACTTGCGCTCAGTGTGGATGATGCTGGTAGAAAAGAACGTGAGTAATTGTTCATAAGGATTTTGCTACCTTGAACTTACTTTGGTGCGTGTAGAAATGTTATCAGATATGCATGACAAGCTTTCGCAAGCTGTCAAATTATATGATTCCATCCTGACAGACCAAGTTCGTTACTGTTCCTCACATTCGCCACCGCAACAGTTCCAACAACGTATACTTTCCTCTTCAAATAAATACAATCAATGGATACCAGTATCGCTTACTTCACAAGTTACCTCCCAACAATATGCTCCTCCATCTCAGTCACTCACGCAGAGGCATGATCCACTTCGAAATCCAGTCTCCGTACTGCAACATGCGGGTTCACCTCCGCTACAACCAACGCTCCAGTGGTCACAATCACTTGTATCTGCACCCCACCCCCCTCAAAATCATGTATATGCTCCGGTGCCCCCACCAATAGCAGCGATAGTTTCTACGCCTCAACCTCAGCCTCAAACGTCATCGCAAATCACAAGTCATCGGCCTCTAGTAAGCCATGTTTCGACGCCACAACATCAGCGAGGTGTACATCTGGGGAGGAGTGGTACAGTTGCTCATCCGGGTTATCAGCCTACATCGCATCAAATACAATCCCCATACAAGCAACAACCTCGGCAACAGGAACCTAAGCAATGTTACCAACTTCCTCAAGTACAGCATCAGCAACAAGAATCA
>Ga0157368_1000848_pt1 | contig 13851 bp, 14 predicted proteins | sample AttbisABBM3_FD_113146 | JGI IMG/M metagenome (GOLD analysis project Ga0157368, IMG submission 113146) | Fungus gardens microbial communities from leaf cutter ant in Botucatu, State of São Paulo, Brazil - Atta bisphaerica ABBM3 | ecosystem: Host-associated > Fungi > Mycelium > Unclassified ...
GCTTCCCTGGACAGGAAATCGACTGCTGTATGAAGGTCATCTGAGTAGACATTCATAAGGAACTGGCATCTGCCCCTGTTGAAAAAGGACAGAAGCTGGATGTCTCTGTGGTCGACTATGTCTCTCCTGAGAGCAAAGCGAAGTCTGGACAGTCTAGAATGAATAAAACACATAACTCTAGGCGTCTGCTCAGAGTCTTGTGGAAATCAGACCACCTGGATCTATTCTGGATGAATAGGAGCACCAACGACCTCCTGGCTACCAGAGCTTAAAGTAGAAGATGCAAATTGAATAAAATTCCAGGAAGGTTCCTAGATAAATAGAATATCATACAAGTCTTTCTGGAACTCCAGAAGACTGTCAACCAGCACATAGTTCTTCTGAACATTCTGTAAATAAATATGAATTATGTTAGTTATACTAGACATATTCAAGAACTACTCCTACTGGGGCCATTGATAGTGCTGTGGTTAGCTTGTCTAGAGCACATCTCAGCAGCTTTGTTAGTATGCCACTGCTTGTCAAAGCGATGGTGCTAGAAGGGACACTTGTTGTCATCAGCAGAGTGATCCCCCTTGCAATTTAGACATTTAAAAGTGTGAGGACAAATTACACCAGCTACAGTTACCTCTCTATCTCTAGAAATGTTAGGCTTGGGATTGGCCTTGCAACACCAAGCCAACAGTCTGTGGTTCTCAACTCTATGAGGACCACCACATTTCTAACATTTAGTGTCTTGAGTGCGACAGGCATGTGTAGAGTGTTCCCAGTACCAACAATTGCAACACTGAGCAACCTCAGGGTGCATAGCAGTCCCTCTGACTATAATAGTATGATGCCCAAAGTTAAATGAGCAGTTAATGAGCATCTTACCCTTGGACCCCTTCTGAGAATTCCAAATATCAATCTCGATAACAGATATGTCAGAGCTGGATGAGGCCTTCATAATGTGAGGCATAGAGGCCAGTGTAACACCCTCAAAGAGAGAAGAGCTAGAAGGAGCTTCTGCCATCTGGGCAGAAGTAATAGAAAGAGATGACTTGGAATCCCAATAGGGGATACCTAAGACCTTCAAAAAGGACTTGGATTGAGGCAAGCGAGGCTCTACCTCAGTAACCTCACCAAGACCAGTAGTTTTCTTCAACCACTGCTTAATAACTTCCAGCTCTGCTGCAGAGACAACAGAGTTAGTAGACATGGACACACCATCCCATGCCTTGCAGACTGACTCAACCCTAAGCTTAGAGCGAGCACTGACCAAGCCCTTGTTACAGGACTCAACTGCCAAAGTAGCATTGGCCACTACCATCTCAGCAGCAGCTGGAGTAAGTGGTATCAAGACCTGATGCCTGGTAGGTCCCTGGATTGTCATTTTATGTGTCCTTGAGACAGCAGAACAACTGGGGCTTCCTTGAGAGGCCCTTGCAGCACCTAGGCTCATCTAGTGCATAGAAATAATAGTAGCTTGAGAAAGGTTAGGAAAGGCTCCTTAAGCTGGAACAAACACAAAAAGTCCTCATGAGACAAGGCAGAAGCAAACTTGGGACTGAAAATGTTTACTTTTGCAACCTGGGCAAATGATTTGACCTTGGACTTAGGCTTGGAGGCCAAGGGGACTGGTAGAGACATATTTTGAGGCTGAGCAGACTTGGAGGTTGTTGTGGCTGCTGCAGCTGAGAGAGAGTGAGTGGGAGCTAGTTTTGTAGCTGCACTAGTGGTTACTGCCTTGGGGACAGAGGGAGCTCTTGAAACAAGTGAAATCTTGTTCCTAGAGTTAGTAGGAGGAGGAGAAGATGCTTTGGCCTTTTCCTTCCCCTTTTTATTAGTAACCCAAGTGAAAGCGACCTCTTCCACCTCTGGTACATCAACATCCATCTCAACATCAGGAGATGGTGTTGGAATAGGATTAGGACCATACATAGTCCTCATAGCTTCCACAAGAGTAGGAGCATTAGATTGAGGTAAGACTTTAAAGTGATCCCAGCCAGACTTAGCAAGAATTTGCTAGGGCAACTAGAGCTATTCTTAACCATGTTCCTATTGGAGAGTACAGATAGTGCTTTTTTTCTGCAGAGTGTACCTAGTGTCTGTGTGGCCATTGCTAGGTAGAAATATAACAACATATCTTTGCAAACTTGTAGACTACTTGTAGTAGATAGTCTGCTATGGACTGTGATTGAGCACCATGTAATAAATTGTTGAGGAAAAAAATCACCTTTTCTACCTTTCTCTTTCTTCTAATGTTTGCCTATAGTTTGCTATAAAGAGGAATACTTTAGTTGCTGAATGAGCCTTGCTATTTACTACAAACTCTGTAGATGCCAGCTACTTAGACCAGTTCCTTTGTTTATGATCCACAAAGAACCATAAATACTGTTCTAACTTCTAGTTCATATACTCTGTTTGTCCATCTGTCTATAGGTGGAATACTATCAACAACTTTGTCAAGATCTCCAATATGTTATTTAGTTTCTTTGTTATCTCTGCTGCAAACTGTGGTTCTCTGTTAGATATCATGCTTTCTTATAATCCATGCAGCTTCTATACATTGTTCCTAAACAATCTTGCTAAACCTTCTACTAATATCCCTTCTGTTGTGGCTACAAAGTTCATTATCTTTGACAACCAGTCATATACCACCAGAATTGCATCTTTTCCCACTGCTAATGATAATTTGGTGATGAAGTCCACTATTAAATATATTTATAGCTTTCCTAAGATCTTATTTATTATCAACTTCTCTGCCAGTGCCTTTGTTCTATTTTTCATTCTTTGGTACAGGTCACAGCTATCCACATATCTTTCCACATCTCTAGTTACTTCTGGCCACTAGTTACTTCTTGTCTCTAGTTCTGTTATCTTCCACCATTCTCTATATCTAGCTACTAGTACATTATAGTGTAGCTGGATAATTTCTATCCTTAATCCTTTTATTCCTGGGTACATACATTTTTCTTTTCTTCAGTACTAGATTGTCTTTCATCTGTCATTCCTTATTTCTTAATACTTTGACCTTTGCCTTCTTCATTTCTTTTACTACTCTAACTACTTCGTTGTCATTTTCTCTAGCTTTTTCCACTATATCTACTTCTAGTCCTTCTACTACTACTTCTACTAGTCCTTGAATCTATTCTTCTTTTATGAAATTTTTAATTTAAGATAAAGTCAAATCTTGACAAATATAATGCTTAGCAGGCTTGTCTTCTGTTTAACTTCTGCACTTTCATGAAATACTCAAAGTTCTTATAGTCTGTCCAGACCTCAAACTTGAACTTTGCACCCTTTAACAGATGCCTCTAATTCTCTAATTCTCTAATCACTGCTAACATTTCTTTATCATGGATTTTGTAGTTTCTTTCTGTTTTATTTAAAGAATCTTTTCTTCAACTCCCTAAATATCTTTTCTTACTTCTCTGTTCACTTCCATTTCTGATTTTTCCTTACTAGGTCATGCAAAGGCCTGGCTATAGATGTGAAGTCTTTAATAAATGTTGACTAATTTTAGAAACTTTTGTATATTCTTGACTTCTTGAGAAGTCAGCTAGCTTAACACTCTCTTCAATTTCACTTTCTCTATTTTGATTTCTTCTGGTCCTATTACTACCCCTAAGAATCCTACCTCCTTTACTTGGACTTCTCTGGTTTCATATACAAGTCATTCTCCATTAACAATTTTTTCACTTTCTCTACCACTTTTTTTACCACTTTATTATATCCTTCCTCCTCTTTTGTCCTCACAATGACATCATCAATGAAGCTCACCACATTTTCTATATTGATCAAGTTCTGTAATATCTCATTCATCATTGTTTAGAATATTTCTGGAAAATTGGTAAGTTCAAAGAATATCACTACTGGTTCAAAGGACCCTTCTGTAGTGGTAAATGCTGCCTTCCACTTGTCTCCTTCTTTTATCTGCACATTATTATAACCCTACTATAAGTCTAACTTAGTAAATACTTTTTTTGTACTAATATTTCTTACTGTCCTTTTTTTCTACAAAGAACACTGCTGCCATTTAAGGAGATCTTGAGAGTCTGATGCATCTCTTCCTCAATTGTTTACTAATAAACTCACACACTTTCCCTCTTTCTTCTCTAGACAAGAGATATACCTTCCTTTTCTTTAGTATGAATCCCTTCTTTATCTTTATTGCATGGTCTCATATTTTCCTTGTTGGCATCCTTTTGCTTACTTTCTTTCCAAAGACTTAGATTTACTTGTGAAATCTTAGGGAAACCAATTTCTTAGCTTCTTTCTCTGATTTTACTGCTTTCTCCTCTTCATTCCAGATTTCCCATTCTTCTAGCATCCTTTTTATCTCTATTGTTTTTTCCTTCTTTGGTTTTCTCTTCTTCATTTCTTCTCTTTTTTTTCCTTTTGCTTTTGCTACTCTGAATCTTCTTGCTTTAGGATATCTTATTATTTTTACTTCTCCTATTTTCCAATTGATTTCAGTGTTATAACAAGCAAGCCAAGGCATTACTAAGATTATATTCCATTTCTGTTCTTTTATCACATCAATCTCAGTCCTTTCCCTGTGTCCCTTGTAATATATTTACTTTCACTGTGTATTCTATTGACCCTTCCTTATTAAATATACTATCTATGTTTCTTATGTATATTGGGCATTTAATTTCCTTTAACTTAAATCCCTATTTTCTTGCAAACTTTGAGCTCATGACTGGGCCTGTTATCCTACTATCTAACAACACTTTCACTGTTATCCCTTTCTGTATGTCAATTCTTTCCAATTCAATCTTCACTGTTACTTCTCTTAGAGTGCTCTCATTCAAGTTATAGTATGATGTATTTTCCATTACTCTATTGTTAAGTATTGCAAACTTATTATAGTTAAAACTTAGTCAAGAACTACTAGATTTTCCTCTTCTTTTAAATTGTCTGTATTATGATTGTTTTTATACTTTATCTTCCTTTCTTGTGCTATAAATCTCCAATTCTTACAGTGACTTGCAATATGTTTGAATTCCCCACAATTGTAACAATTTTTTCTCTTATCTACCTCTATTGCATATAGGTTATGCCTTGGTGCAAATACTATCTGCTACTGTTAAAAGTATGCCATGGTAGTGTTAGTTCCCTCTACTCCCTTCATTAAAATAAGCTCTGTCAGTACTCACTAAAACTCTTACCTCCTTGACCATACTTGAGGTTGTAGCAACTATTGCTATTATGCCTCTCCAACATTTGCTAGAGGGTTTGGTCTTGGTGCTGGAACTTCTCTTCTTTCTCTTATTCTTTCTTTTTCTCTTTTTCTCTTTTTCCAATTTATGTTCAGATTAATCACTCTGTTAAACTATTCTTTGATGCTTAGGGGGAATTGTTCTGCCTCTATGAGCTTGTATCTAATACTGCTGTTTATTTCTCATTTGAACTCCTTCACCAATGCTTTTTTTGTATTCACTTCTCTTAGCTACTCTCCTGAACATTCGGATAAATTTGTCTATGGTATAAGGACATTATTCTAGCTGTTTGAGTTCCACAACTTTTGTGGATCTATTATCTCCTTCTTCAAACTCTCTCTTCAATGCTGTCAATCATTCTCCTGCTGATACAAATTCCCAATCTTCTGACTCCAAATCTGCTAACATATTCTCTTTCTACACATCTGCTAATCTTTCTTATATATATGTCAAAATCCAATGTGCCTGTTTCTCTACTAACTTCTTCCTCATTCTCATTCTAATATACAACTTCCATGCTATTATAAAACCTGCCATCTTTTCTGGATCTCTATCAAATAATAGTAAATAATAGTAGCTTGGCCACTTCTGGTTGAAACCCATGTCTAGGACTTGGAGCTGCTTTCTCTACTTCCTTCTCCATTCCTTCTAAAACAGCTGCTAGCTGTGTTTGCAAAGTAGCCAGTTATTCTTCTTATTATCTTATTAAGTTGTAACTGCTCTACTATGTCATGTTAACTCATTTGGTAAGATGGTGGTGAATAAAAGGGTTGAGGTTAGTATGGATATGAGCATGGAAGGTAGTGGTATAGAAAGAGATGAGGTATATAAGGAGAAAGAAGAAGAGCCAGTGCTGGCCTCACTCTCTGACCTGTTGACAAGGGTCAAGTAGAAAAGAGGTTATACTAGGGTGCAACAAGAACTATGTAACACTAGCCCTTAATAAAGAATTCAAAGGGGGCAATAGCAGCTTCAAGAATCAATAGAAGATGTAAAAACAATAATATAAAAAAAGATTAGAACACATAGAATCCTTATAAGGGCTCTTGTGAATACAAAAGGATGGAGTTAGAAAGGGTATTAAAAGGAATATATAAATAACATCTGCTTGCAAATGCTTTTACTTACTAACATACTCTTAAACAGTGAATCTTATACTGTGTAATAAGCTTCTTTGGAAAATCTAATAAATAGATTGCAAAGCTTCTTAAGAGTTTCCAACAACACTATCCATTCCAGGTGATGCATTCTAAAGACATTTCTCAAGTTGAACCTTATAACTGAAGATACCAACTGATACTCACCTTGTTAGCCTTTCTCAAACTACTAAAATTCTTTAAAACTTGTTCAAAAGTGATAATAGGTACTAACAATGCTTACTTGATAAAATAAAGATTAAACAGCTCTCAAGTGGGAATATTTGAATAGAGATTCTCTCCCTTACTCTCTTCCACTTGTGGCTTATATATTATTCTAAAAATATAAAGAATGGATCTAGAAAATAGAGACCAAAACTATAATGAAGCTCTCTGAGATCTCACAAGCACATAGCTATCTCTTTATTTGCAATCTGATATCAATCTGCTGATCAATTTCTACTTATGAGAGCTTATGCTATTCTCCCTTTACTGTTTCCATAGCCATCTCTTCTCACTCCACCATTATAGACTCTATTAGCTTCTAATCTAACATGTTCCTGTCTTATTTGACTGTCCAAATGTTTGTAACCTAGTAAAACTCTTTCATGAGGATATATACTTCATAGCTAGTCATTTGCAAGTAGTATTTCTTGTTCCTAAAGATCTCTTCTATCTGAGATCTGGTTTGATTTATAGCTACCACACCATCCTTTGAGTTAGTGTCCATTTGAGAAGACCTGAGATATTATCTAGAAATATAAGATTTTCTTGCTAATGCTTTTAAAGAGGGCTTATATGCTTCAAAACCTTGTAAGAGTACTTGTTTTCATGGAAAAGCATTCTCCAGTATAACACCATAGTAAAAGATTATCAAAATTTCTGTAGGTGCTAGTAGACCTTCAACTAGTCCCACTTCATACTGTTTACTGGCTACTTATCTACTACCATACTAACTACTACTTTAATTGAATTTGTATCTTAATATTTCTAAGAAGGCAATCTCTAAGCCAGATGCCTCTCTACTAGAGAATGTCGTTCTTTTATATGAACAAGTTACAATAGACCTACAGTATAAGCCTTCTACTGAAGAAGTACAAATATACTACTACAACATTACCCAATTAAACAATAAGTATGTCTAGATAGCAGCCTGGGTCTAATTACTTTTGTCTACAGTAAGTCTTCTAGTGGCTGCTACTCTTCTTTTAAGTCTAAGATTTGACTTTTTCTTCTTGACTAAAGGGTGGTATTGCCCCTTAGTCAAAGATGATAAAAGAGTAAGTTTAGAGGGAGCCTAATGTTGGGCAGCCTCAGGAAAGAACACCAAGTTCTGATATTATGATTTAAGACTAAGAATTTAGTTAAAAGAAGGAACTTGTATTGTTTAGCATAAAAGAACTCAATAAAGTTCTTAGTACAGGTATGTCTACTTTATATACCTCTATTATATGGTCTGTATGCACCTATATCTAGCCTACTCTAAATATTATAAGTCTATATAGATAAAGTTATCATATCTTTTATAATGTATGACATTACCTTTTTGTTGTGTCACATAATATTGTGACATGCCAGTGACAATTGTCACACATTGTCACATTATCTTGTACTTTCTAAGTTCAAAATAAGAGATAAAGAAGAAAAAAGAAAAGAAATAGGAAAATCTAAGTAAAAAATAGAAAAGACTTTGAATAAGAGACTAAACTGAAAATAAACAAGTCTGCCATCTTTGATTTTGACAGTCATACTCAAGGTGCTAAATATCAGAAATGTAGTAGTTCTTACAGAATAGAAAACCATAGACTTTTAGCTTGATGCTGTAAGGCCAATCCTAAGTCTAATCCTCTTAGAGAGGCTACTGTAGCTGGTATATCCTATCCTCATACTTTTAAGTGTTTGAACTACAAGAATAACCATTATTACTCTGCTAACAATAACAAGTATTTTTTTGGTTACTATTGCTTTGACAAGTAGTAACATGCTAACAAAGTTGCTGAGGTATGCTTTGGGCAAGCTAACCATAGTACTATCAGTGATCCCAATGGAAGTAGACATTGAGTATGTTTGGTATAACTAATATGCTTTATATCTATTCATAGAATGTTTGGAAGAACTATACACTGATTGACAGTCTTTTAGAGTTCCAGAAAGACTTGTATGATATTATATTCATCCAGGAGCCTCTCTGGAATTTTATTTGATTTGCATCTTCTACTACATGCTCTAGTGGCCAAGAAGTGGTTGGTGATCCTATTTATCTAGAAGAGACTCAAGTAGTCTGATTTTCACAGGACTCTGAGCAGACATCCAAAGTTATGTGCTTTATTTACTCTAGACTGTCTAGACTTTGCTTTGCTCTCAGAAGAGACATAGTTGGCCACAGAGACATCCAACTTCTATCTTTCTTCAATAGGGGCAGATGCCAGTTTCTGATGAACATCTACTCAGATAACCTTCATACTGTAGTTAAATTTTTGGCTAGAGAAGCTCTGAACATCTCTAACTTGTTGTACATGAAAGAAGACTTTAATATCAAAGGTGCTGAATGGGATCCCTCTGTTTTATTACATCCTGTAGCTAGCCAGACCCTGAGAGATTTGGCTGACTTCTACAGTCTTGTGCACTCTCTTCCAGTACTTTCTGTTCCTATCACCACTCAGACATTAGTGGCCATGCTAATTCAGTAATTGATCTTATTTTCTTAGGCATGAGTTGTGTCTAAGTCATCCATTGTATTGAGTCTGATCTTAGATGGCCATTAGACTATGCTCCTCTTATAGTTGACTTTCCTATTACTCCAGAGAATATTCATATGCACAGGAAAGTCTTGAATCAAGACAGTGAAAAAAAGTGGCTTTTCTGCTTTCTATGAGTGAGGGGTTTTCTCAACTTGACTTTTTAGCTCTGGACTCTGTTACTGCTTTCTAAGACAATTTATGGGCTCTTTAATAATTGCTGGGCTACTTATGCCAAGAGAATTACTGTTATTACTTGTTCTAAGAAGTGGTAGAACAAGTGTAGAGATATATTAGAGACTTACAGACAAACTGGGGAATGATCTTACTGGTCCTCTTTTTGTTCTATAACTACATAGGCCAAGAGATGCTTTTTTAACAACAGAATTGCTAAAATTGCATCTACCAACAAACAACCTTGGAATCTGATGAGCTGGATCAAGTAGCATAAGTTGCCTGCAGTAAAGGCTATTTTCTTTCAAGGACAATCCTGTAATAATCTCTCTGACTTGTGAAGTACACTTTACCAGTCTTACAATACTACAGCTAATTGCTCTATTGACCTCTTTGTTCTAAATGAGATCCTCAGCCAGGCTACTTGCTCCTGGATGCTCTTTTCACTGTTGGAGATGCAGAGGACACTTAAAACCTGCTCCAATGTCTCTGCTTCAGGTCCTAACCACATTATTTGGCAGTATCTCAAGCTCATCTTATCCAACAACACCTGTACTGTAGGCATTCTCTCCTTAGCCAATGCCTGTCTATCACTTCACCACTGGCCTAGACATTTCAAGGAGTCAGTCTCTGTAATTATACCCAAACCAGGCAAGCCTGCTTATGATACCCACAAGACCTTTAGGTATATTGTTCTGCTTAACACACTTGGCAAGCTTATTGAGAAGATGATTGCCAGACAACTTTAGTTTGATGCTGTCAAGTATGGCATATTTCATCCCAACCAGCTAGGAAGTGTGGCCCAATAGTTCACTGAAGATGCTGGTATGTTTCTAATCCATTTGGTGCGAGCTAGCTAGGCTAAGAGACTTAAAACTAATGTTCTTACTTTTAATATCACACAATTCTTTCTTTGAATCACAGTATGTTTACTTTAATTCTCAGACACTTTGGCTTTGCAGACTGCATTGTTGACTTCTTTTCCAATTATCTTGTAGATAAATCTATCTAGTATTCTTAGAACTCATTTCTCTCTTGTAATGTAGATGTAGGTATAGGACGAGGTTTTGTTTTGTCTCCTATTCTTTCTACACTTTATATTACTCCTCTTATTCATATTTTTGAACATAGAGCTCAAGCTCTCAACTTAAGTATTTATATTCTTTTATTTGTAGATGATGTTTTTTAATCTCTTAGAAAAAAACATATAATAAAACCCTGCCAGAGCTTTATAGTAGCTATAGAGTAGTTACAGACTTGATAGTGACATTTGGCTTGGTCATGGAGCATAACAAGTCTAAAATCTTTCACTTTTCTAAGGTACATAACAACTCCAATCCAGAGCTGAATCTCTCAGCAATTGATGTTCCTACCCTCAAAACCAAGACATACTGGAAATACTTGGGATTCTACTATGATTAACATCTGTTCTTTGAGGAACATGTTTGTTACTACTCTATCAAGATACTATTAACAGTTAAAGTAATAGGTATGCTTGGAAATTCAACTAGAGGCCTTCTTCCACTTTAGAAGTGCCTTCTTTATTGCTCCTATATTGTTCTTATTGTTACCTATTGCTTTGGACTCTGGTCCTTTGCTGGAGCTTCTACTAAGGGCTAAGTGTTGCTTCTAGCAACTATATAGTGCAAGGCTACTCTTTGAATTTTTGGTGTATTTTACACTTCATCCACTAGTAGAATTGAGACTCTGGTAGGTTTCATTCCTATTTAACTTTGTCTCAAGAAGCTAGTAAAGAGTCCTGTTTCAGGACTACTACTCTTTTTTCACAACATGCACTGATGTCTTTACTTAGTGCTAAATACTTCAAAAGCACTTGCCCTCACCCACAATCACTTGCTGTTTTAAATGACATCCAGTGTGCTTGTTTGAAAGGCTCTCTCTTAAACACTAAAGCCTCTCTACTTAATCTTATAGAATGCTTCAATCTTTTGGATACTGAGACTACTCTAGGTTACAGGTTGCTAGACAACTTCCTTGATCATATCTCCTTTTACCCCTACAATTGCTCAAGCTTCAGTAATTGTAAAACTCATCTACAGTCTCTTGACTACCTTTGTCTTGAGGCCTTCTCTTCCTCCTCTACTTTTATTGTTGTCACTAATGCAAGTGTTATATCCTCTAGATGTATGCAGGCTGTCTCTGCTGCATATATTTGGAATCTAGGCCAACAGATATCATCCTTCAAGGCCTCAGCTAGTAGAACAACTACTTCTGATGCTGAGCTGTTTGCTATAAGACTTGGTATTGCCAAGGCTACTAGTATGGCTATAGAATGCATTATACTTATTTCTGACTCTCTAGGATCAGCCAGATGAGTAGTCAATCTCTCAGTGTACCCTAGACAAGCCCACTCCTTAGTTATTTGTTCTGTACTTAGATTGTTCTTTTCTCAAGGCTATGGCTATAGAATCAACTTCTGGGACTGTCTAAGCAAGGCTTGGTTTCTTTACCAACTGGTTCATAACAATGTGACTAACACCAGAGTAGCTGCTAGACTTTATCTAGCAACATCTATCAACTTTCTGTACTCTAAGAATGTTATATCTTGTCTAGATATCTGGAGAATATCTTTCAACTATTCCACTGTCCAAGGTTATCATTTCCTCTTTCTTAGAGACAAGAATTGCAAAATTCTCCAGTATAGCTACTCCAAGAGTGGTAGCTAACTTTTTTATATTGGTCAACTAGTCATATTATGTGCCAAGATAACTAGAACCATCCTTAACCATACTTCTATTGAGAAGTACAGATAGTGTCTTTCCCCTGCAGAGTGTACCCAGTGTTTGTGTGGCCATTGCCAGGTAGAAAAATATTGACACATCTTTGCAAACTGTCTCAAGTTTACCCATAGTCCCTCAACTGACCCATCTTTATCAGTCAAGGACTTGGTTGATTTCTTAAAGGAGTATCCAAGTGTCTTTGCCTTCTCCTCTCAGAATTGACCTCCATATTCCTCTAAGCCTCCATGAGTACTCTGTTGGTCTATCTTTCTATTTCTGTAGATAGTTTCTTAGTCTTTCTTAGTTTCTTTTGATTCTGGTATCTCAGTATGATAAGTCTCTCTAGACTTGGATATATAATTTGTAGGTTGGTTACAAGCAACTTTTATCTAAATTTCTCTTTGATTTTTTTTGTCACTAATAGTATTTTTATGCTTGTAAAAGAGGTTTCTGTCCTCTGAAGCAAAAATTGTAGGCTACTTGTAGTAAATAATCTGCTATAGACTATGATTGAGTACTATGTAATAAATTGTTGAACAAAAAAAAAAAGATCATTGCAGAGCTTTCTCTAAAATTGAATGGCCTCTATTATAGACAACTTACAACATTTGACCTAGTTTATCTTATCTCAAGGTCATTTGTTAGTAGATGTAATTTCAGCAATTCTGTTGTCAAAAAAGTATCATTTAGTCTGTTTGGTTGCAGAGTGAAAGGAGTACTAGTCAGAATGCTCTTCAGTTTGTCTATAAGTTTCTAGTGTAGTTTTGTACTCCTTGTTTCACTACTTCTTAGATTGAGCAGTGATAGTATTCCTCTTAGCATAAGTAGTCCAGTAGTTAGCAAAAAGCCCAGAAATTGCTCCAGAGAGTGAGTTAAGACTAGCAATAGAGTCTAGTCCAAAGAAGTCTAGTAGAGAGAGCCCTTCACTTATAGAGAGCAAAAAAGCTACTTCTTTATCACTGTCATATTTTAGGACCATTCTATGTACACAAATGTTCTCTAGAACAATAGAGAAGTCAGCTATAAGAGGAGCATAGTTTGAGGATCATCTGAAATTAGGTGCAATATGATAAGTGACTTGAGTACAGCTTATGTCTAAGAAGATAAGATCAATTACTAAATTAGTATAACCTTCAATGTCCAAATAATGAGTAGATACAGAAAGCACTGAAATTGAGTACACAAAACTGTAGAACTCAGCCAAGTTTATCAAAGTCTAGCTAGTTACATGATGTAAAGAAACAAAGAGATTCCATTTAGCATTTCTAATATTGAAGTCCACTCCTATGTACAACAAGTTGGGAATGTTCAGAGCTTCATTAGACAAGAAGTCTACAGTATGGAAATTGTCTGAGTAAATATTTATAAGAAATTAACATCTATCTCTATTGAAAAAGAACAAGAGCTAGATGTCTTTGTAGTCAGGTATGTCTCTTCTAAGAGCAAAATGAAGTCTGGACAGTCTAGAATGGATAAAACACATAACTCTAGATATCTACTTAGAGTTTTATGGAAATTGGACCACCTGGGTCCAATCTAGATAAATAGAAGCATTAACAACTTCATCACCTTTAGAGGCAGTAGTAGATGGTATAAAGTAAATAAAGTTTTAGAAAGACTCCTAGATAAAGAGAATATTGTACAAGTCTTTCTGGAACTTCAGAAGACTGTTTACTAGTGTATAGTTCTTGTGAACAAGCATGTTAGTTGTTGTCATATTCCAAGTTTACCTGTCTGGAAAATACATCTCCATGGTGATATTGCTTTCCCAACTATATGAGCCTGCCTTCTATGGTAGCCATCTTACTCACAACATGTCTTATGGTGGTGATACAATCATCTGGGTATTCCATCTTCC
>Ga0157368_1000849_pt1 | contig 13830 bp, 2 predicted proteins | sample AttbisABBM3_FD_113146 | JGI IMG/M metagenome (GOLD analysis project Ga0157368, IMG submission 113146) | Fungus gardens microbial communities from leaf cutter ant in Botucatu, State of São Paulo, Brazil - Atta bisphaerica ABBM3 | ecosystem: Host-associated > Fungi > Mycelium > Unclassified ...
GACAGCTGCTATGACAGATGACAGCTCCCATCAGGTACGAGTTTTGATCATGTGATGACAACAGCTTGTGCATGGACCATCACTCTTTTGTATATATATTTCTGTATCTAAGGGTTAAACCTTAGAATTAATAACATTAATTATTCCTGTTGATACTAGTCATTACCTATTATCATTATCTTCTTATACTGAACCTCTGAAACACTATTAAGTTCAAGTATCACAACCAGTAAGTAGCTTATTTTGTAATACTTTCTCATTTCTATTTTTCTTTTTCTTTTATTTTTATTTCAGAACTTAGAACTAGAGACTAGAGCTAGTGTGATGTCACACATCACAGTCACAGTCACAGGATTATGTGATATAAAGAAAGATATAGAAGGATCTGAAACAAATAATGTTATATAACATAGATAACACATATACTTTAGGGTAGGCTAAGGTAGTATACATACAAACTATAGTCTGTAGTATATAAGATAGACTAGTTTGTACTTGGAATCCTATCAAGTTCTCTTGTGATAACCCAATCCAAGGTTCTTTTCTTATTCCAACTCTAAGGAATTTGAATTATAATATAAATAATACATGGATTTTAGAATAGGGTTATTTATTATTAGTACAGACCATAAACTATTTTTATAAATAGGATAGCAATACATTAGAGACTCCTTGTTAAGTTTTCTTGTAACCCCCATGAGATTCTTCACTTATAAGATTACTTAGTAACCTATTGACCATCTTGGTTAAGTAGTTATCACAACAAAATGACAAGTATAGCACAAGTCCAAATTGATTAACATACTGAAGAATAGTATATAGTAACTATTATTCTTAAATAAAGAAGTACTAATCTAATAATACTCTCTCACTGTATTTACTCTGGGTTGTTGGTTACTATAAGGATTATCATTTGGAAATTTATGGGATTGATAAGAATATAAGGTTTGATCCTTAGGTTGATGAATAATTGGAATAGAATACAATCTGCATTGGAAAAGAGTAGGAAATATGTGAATGTTGGATGGTATGTAATACTTATATCCAAAATAAAGAAAAGTAAAAATAAAAACTAAAAAATAAAAATAAAAACCAAGTCTACTGTTCACAACTTTAACAACTTATTTATTAGTTGTCTTAATATAACTTAGGTTTTCCTGAAAACATAACTCTGTTAAAATCTTATAGTCTTTGTTCAGTTGCCTGAACAGTCTACTTTTATCCAACTTGGTCTTTTACAGCAGAGTTCCCTTATTTAACTACTGTTAGTGTTTCATCACTAAAACCTTTGGTCAGGACTGTACACTCTAAAACCTCTGAGTTTTTCTTTATTCTTACTTATAATACTCTGTATTTGCTAGTCTAATAATCAACAATAAATAAACTACTTACTTATTTGTGATATCTGAACCTTGAATGCACTCTTAGAGGTTTATGAGTAATTCAGAATTTTAATGAGCTTTGAACTCTAACTCTGGTATTTTTTGATGATATACTACTTATCAGAACTTATCTTTCTTAGATCCTATTCTATTCTCAAAGTTGCAATCCTACAGTAGACAGATAGCATAGCATATAAGCTAAAGTTAAGGTTGTTTGGGAAGATCTGCATTACTATACACTTTGTACAATTTTCCATATTTAGTACAAACTATAAGCTAAGCCTGCAGACTTTTATCCTCTAATATGAACCATGTCTAATAGTATTATCAAACTCCCAAGTCTATTGTTGATTTTATTGCAGTTCTATCTATATTTTAGTTTTGGTTTCCAAATTGCTCTTCTTCAAGTCTAATAGCTTTCTCCCACTATAATTTTTTGATTCACTCAGGATAAACTCCAGTCCCTCCTCTTGGGACTTTATTCAGTTTTACCTCTCATCTAAGCAAACATCTTGCTAGAACATTTCCTTCAAATATTCTACAGTGCTCAAGATATATTTATCAAAGAGACCAATCTTTTCCTTAGTCTTTTATACTATCCAAGCATCTTAGACAGTTTTGCCTATCCCAGGTACTAATATTGTCTCTGTAGACAATAATCCTAATTTGAAAAATACTTCTCTTACTAATTAACCTAATATTTCTCAAAATTCTTTTACTTACTCTTAGTCAAAACTTCAGTATAACAATAATACTACTAATAAACAACTATCTGATATACTCAGTCATATTTCTAATGCTCTTAATACTAATTAAACCTCCAGTTCTACAACTAATCCTAGAGAAACCAAAGCCTATATTTCCAATACTTTTAGCAGTACTAAGCCTGACAAACTCAATAACTTCCTATTCTAATATCATCTTTACTTTTATACAAACCCTATGTAATTTAATGCAGACATTGCAAAGGTTAATTTTACAATAATATACCTCTCAGAAGTTACCCAAGACCAGTTTGAGATATATTATGGTATGCTTGGATACTAACAATTTATTTTGATTTTCTTTTTCTTTTATCTATTTTTTGGATAATGAAGAGGCACATGATTATAGTCACTTGATATGTCACATGAAATGATGTCATAAGCCTAGAATCTAAGAGAAGGAGCTAGAAGAATAATGTTAAGATGTATATTAACAGCATATTTACTTTATAGTATACATATTATACACTTATAGATGATATATGGACTTTAGGATAGGGTATTTATTGCTAGTATGGACCATCTATATATTGTATAAATAGTATAGGAATGTAGCAAAAACTCCTTATTAAGTTCTCTTGTAATTCTTACAAAATACTTTGTTGATAAGTTTATCTTAGTAGCCTATTAGTTGTTTTGACTAGTAGTTATCACAACAAGGTAGGCCTCAACCAGAAAGATTAGAATATCTTCCAAAATCAGCTCTCAGATTTAAATCAGTTTGTTGACAAATTCTACTAGTATTTTGGTCTGTTAGATCCTATCAGTGAAGTGGCAAATATGTTGAATAACCTCTGTAATGAAGCCCTATAGTAAAATTTCCACCTATAATATAAATTTTATATACTATGCCTCTCAATTAGATTAAGAGAATAATATTCTATACTATTACTACTATCAGAGTCTTTCCAATTAGATTTAGAATCTTATTTCTATCTAGGAACAAGATAAACTGATCTTGTTCTAGAATATATATACCTTAGTAATAACTATTGATCACTACTACTGTAAGTATAACTGTATATAACAAGCAGAGAAAAAGACTCTTGAGTCTTATTTTTAGAAGCAAGATAAGGCTTTTTCTACAGCTAATACTGTGAGCCTTCTGAATTAGTCTCAATTATTCCCAGTGACCCTATTTGTTGAATTATTGTCTTTCAAGACATCTAATTTATTGTTTTCAACTCCTAAGAAATAATTGAATTCTCTATGAATAGATCTTTTTATTATAACTTAAGACTTAAGAGTAAGAGTAAGATTTAAAAAAAACCTTGTATTAAGATTAACACAAGAGAACTCAATGGAGTTCCAGTCACAAATTGTCTACCTTATATATACTTGGCTAATGATCTGTACTATACTAAATCTAGCTTATCCTTAAGAATATTTAGTGTAACATTATTATTCCAAAACCTTCTATGTCTTTCTGTAATATGTGATTATGTGACTGTGACTTGTAACCATGACAAATATATAACACTATGTCACATCATATAACAGTTTGTGATAGTTATATATAGTACCATACTAATCTCTAACATAAAAATAAGAAAAGAATAAAAATAGATAGTCTACTATCTTCAAATCTGACACTCTCTTTCAAGCTGGCCAAAAATGGCAAGTTGACTAGTAACAAGTGCAAACAGTGGCTTGAAAACAATCTGTGCTTTTATTATAGAATAGAAGACTATAAGTTGAACTTGTATTCCAAGAAGCCAATCATAGCCACTCTTAAAAGCTATGGTGCTTTAGTAGCTACTGATACTTTTGTAACTATCTTGGAGAAACCCTCAGAGAAATAGAGAGTAATTCTCAGGATTCCATATAGACTGAGGGCCATATTGAACTTTTCTATACAATAATGAGTTCTATCTAGCTCAATACATCTGCTTACTTAGACCCCTATTCTCTCTCTGTTCTTTTTTCCTCTTGTTATATGTACTTCTTGGTCCACATAGCTAACAGGGATAAATAGAAAACCACTTTCTAAATATATTATGGGTTATTTGAGTGGTCTGTAATGTCATTTGTCCTTATTAATGCTCTCATAGCCTTCAAAAAATTTATGAATAACATATTCTCAGATCTCCTAGATATTTTTATCATAATATATTTTGATAATATACTCTAATAACATGTTCACACTACTGTCATGTCAAAAAGATACTCAAATATTCCCATGCTTTATTTAATGTCTTCTATAAATTTCCCACAGATAGTTTTCTCTATTGGGTATGTTTCTTATCTGACATATTAGTAAGACTAAATAGCATAACTGCCTATTAAAAAGACCCATGACAAGTACAGAATGTAGTTTTCCATTTATTATCTTTTGCTATATATACTGAATAGTATAGATAGTAGAGGTTAATCTTTACATACTTCAGGATGAGTTAAGAAGGTCAAATATCAAGGGAAGTAAGTATTTGTTTTTTTAGTGGTGTAGTTGAGTCTTTGAAAGTCAAAACAGAGGCAGAGTGAGCTATCTTTATGACAAAGGGCATAGATGTTCTATAAAAAGTGGGGTGTATGAATTTGATATTTAGATTTTTGTTATTAAAATTCTTGAGTACTTTCCATTTCATGATGGAAAGTAAGTAGAGAGTTTTTGTTATATACTAAGTCCACTTGTTCCAAATCAAATGCCTCTGCAAATCTGATATTTATACTAAAGTAGAAAAGTGTTAGTTTCATTCTGAGTTGGTAGAGTATCTGGAATATATTCTTTCTCCTTCCAATATTACCATGTCCAACAATAAAGTGAAGATCATTCATAATTGGCCAGAGCCCAAGAAAGTCAAGGATATCTAGTTCTTTTTAGGTTTTACAAACTTTTACCACCAATTTATCTTTAACTACTCAAATATTGCTATTTTATTAACCCATCTTATTCAGAAGGACATTCCATGGAATTTTAACAACTTCTAACATAATACTTTCAACCCTCTAAAGAAAAAATTTACCTTCACACTTATTTTGGATCTTCAATGCTAAACTCATTGTAGAGATAAATGCCTCTAACTATACTCTTGCTGCAATTCTTTCTATTATGGATAAAAATAATGAAGTTCATCCAGTTGCTTTTCAATTTTAGACTTTCACCCCTGTAGAGCTAAATTATAATACTTATAACAAGAAACTCTTGGTCATTTTTGAAGTCTTCAAAATTTTGTATTACTATCTTGAAATTCTGGATTTTTCTATTGATATTGTTGCAGATTATAAAAGCCTTGAGTATTTTTCCACTACCAAGATATTAACACACAAACAAGTGTGGTGGTCTAAGTACCTTTTGTAGTTTAATCTTGTTATCTGATTCTATCTTAGACATTTAGGGATCAAACTAGATACTCTCACTAGATAATGGGATATCTATTCTAAAGGGGGGAATATTGGCTACTCTATAATCAACTCTCTCAACTTTTAGCTAATTTTTATTTATTAACAACTTATAGCATCTCTTTAAGCAATAGTTTTTTTTTCTCTTCCTCCACATAGCTATAGTTATTGATCTCAACATCCTATACTAAGACATTTTTTTGGTGGTTTTTAATGACTCTAATACTGTAAAACACAATCTTACCAAAGGCTGCTAGTCTTTTCTGTCTTAATAATAGAATTTATATTCTATTCTCTGAAAAACTCTGCATATATATCCTCTAGTATAATTATGATCACATCTTAGCTGGCTCCTCTAGTAAAAACAAAACACTTGAATTATTTTGCTATAAGTATTCTTAGCCAAGCATCTATACAGATGTATAGCAGTTCTATAAGTCTTGTATTACTTGTATATGATCCAAGCCTTAGGATCACAAGTCCTATAGATTTCTCAAGCAGCTACTTATCCCCAAATGTCTGTGGAATTCCATTTCCATATATTTCATTGAGAAACTCTTGTCATATTTCAGGTTTGACACTATCCTGATATTATTAACTGGCTCAATAAGTAGGTAATTTCATCTCTACCTACTATATCATTATATTTATAGATCTAGCATGTCTGTTTGTCCTTCATATGTTTTCCAAGTATGTTGTTTTTTCCCATGTCACCTCCAATCAAGATTTGGAGTTTGTGTTAAACTTCTTCTATTCACTAGACACTGCTCTGGATATGCAGCTTCACTTCACTTCAGAATATCACCCTAAAGGTGATGGACAAACTGAATGCATAAACCAGACTCTGGAGCAATATTTCCATATATATTGTAACTACCAGTAAGACAACTGGTCCATACTCCTACCTCTTGCATAGTTTTCTTATAATAATGCTCCAAGTACTATTATTGATATCTCTCTATGTTTTGCTAATAAAAGCTATCATCTAAGTATCTCAGTACACTCTGAATGTGATATTGCTTCCTTCCAAGCCTATAACTTTGCTTTTGATCTCAATAATTTACAAAGTACTTTCAAGACTGAAATCATTATAGTCCAACAATACTATCAGAAGTCCACTAATATATGGTGCTTTCCTACACCTGATTTCAAAGTGAGTGATAAAGTCTTTGTTAAGACTGAATTTATTAGAACTATCTAGCCCTCTAAAAATTTCTCTGAAAAATACCTCATTGTTAAACTGGAAAATACTTCTTTATGAAAAAACATATCCTCATAAGGATTTCAAGCTTTTAAGGCCTCTTTTTAAAGGCATTAGTGAGAGAACTTTATGTTTCTAAATGACATATAATACTTTTTTGAGTTGGTATTCATTTGAAAGATGGTGTGGTATCTATTTATCTCAAATATGAGATCTTTAGGAATAGAGAATGCTACAGAGCTCCCAAAAGACTAGCTATGAAAAATAGATGCTTGGAAACAGGGCTAAGATTTTTACAGGCATCTGAATAGCAAAAAAAGTAGGAACATAAATGATTGGAAACAGAAAGTCTTAGAGATAGGATTGTGAGTAGAAATAACTAATGAAAATAACCAAAAAGAAAGAGAATTGGCACTTACAAGCAGAAAAACACTATTAGGCCAATTTTGGGTTGAGACTAAAGAGATGAACATGACCTCAGAAGACTTTCTTATTATTTTAGTTTCTATTCTCTATTTACATTCTTTGTATTTTTAGACTAATATATAAACTATGAGCAGAGGGGAGAAAAAGAAAGAACCTCTATCCAAAAACCCCTATTGATGAGCAGTTTAATCACTATATCTTGAGTGTACATTATTAGTACCAAAATCTCACTTTTAGACAAGTTTCAGAGAGTTCTAGCAGCCTAAGAAAGACTAGTAAGATAAGTATTAGTTTATATCATCAGTCATAAGGTTTGACTTGAGGAATGTCTTTGGAGTGCATTATCTGGGATATATAGTATTGTTGTAGGCTCTTAAAAAGTTATGCAATCTATTTATTAGATTTTACAAGGGAGCTTGTTATATAGTATAAGAATCTTTTTATTTCTTCTATAAATTCCTAATACTAATATCATCTCCTTTGAATTCTTTAATATACAGTTAAGAGCTAGTGTTGCAAAGTTCTTGCTGTACTCTAGTTTAATCTCTTTTTTACTTATTTCCTAATATTATACTTTACAAAATAATTTTCCAACCTAGTACTTTGTTGTTTACCCTCTGACTTTCAGAGTCTATGCATTTCATACATTTAGTCTTTTATATCTCAATGCTTCAACCAGCCACTTCTAATACTTTCTCTAATAAAACTTAACCTGCTCTAGCTTTGGTTATTATTTCTAGAGAATCTGAAATGAAATCTCATAGACAGTGAACTCTCAAATCAACTGCCAATAAGCTTGCAAGCTTCTTTACAAGGTTATTTAACTTAGATATAAAGATATTAAAAACAAATCTAGATAGCTCTCTACAACTGAACTTACTTATATTATAGACTTGGTATCTGATTTTCATATTGCTTATCCTATCAAGCCTGGTCTTCTTTTTTTATCTTAATCATACTGCTGTTAGAGTTGAAGACAATAGACTTTGTTTTTCTTTTTATTCTTTCTTATTTTTATTTTTATTTATTTTCTTATTTTGAGCTTAGATTAGGATTATAGTATGATGTTATATATAAAAGAATGTAGAATATTTCAGAATAATGATATTATATAGCATGTTTTACATGTGTTAATCTTATAAATAATACATGGTCCTTAGAGTAGGTTAGAAATAGTGTTGCACAGACTGCTAGCTTAGCATATATAAGGTAGATACTTTGTACTTGGAACTCTATTGAGTTCTCTTGTGTTAACTTAATATAAGATTCTTCTTTTGATTTAACTCAAAGTCTTAAGTTGTAACAACTACTACAAGCTAATCTAGGCCTCTGTACATATTCTATAAGGTTTTTCTTTTCTGTGTTTTCTAAATCCAGTCTCTACACACTTTCTCCAAAGTTTTTCTTCTGTTTACCAGTCTTTGACTTTTTATTTTATTTTTATTTTTATTATTTAATTCAATTTCTTTGCTTATTTACTCTTTAATCCAAACAACAAAAAATCCAATTGTAGTAATATACTAAAAACATTTTAACTAACAGAAGATAGAAAACAGTATCCATATCATCTTCTCTCTCACAACTTTCTCAGATTCTTTTATAGACCTTTCTCTACCTTTCTCTTCTTTCTTACTATTTCTCATAGACTTTACTAGCCTTTATCTCATGTCAACCATAGCACCAATTTTAGCAAGTTAGGCTATATTCCTCTTTTACCCTTCTACCAAGTCCCAGAAGAACTTCTCAATACTATAGTACTCTTTTACAAGTTTCAATAACATTAAGAACCCTACTATATATAAGGTTTATTTTACTAGGACATTAGTTGTTATGTAAGGCTGCTGCTTACCTGAGTTTCTATAATCAGCATAAATACTCTAGTTGGCTGAAAAGTATAAGCTTTCAGTTAAATTGCCTTTTGGCATAGTTGGTTTGATACTAGTAGTACAGCCATATTACATTATATTTCTAAAACTATGTGAAGTCAAGAATGAGGTCTTGCTTACATAGCTGAGATATTGCAAGCAAAGTTCACTCTAAGTGTAACTGATAGTGAAGTATAACATTCACTACTTCTGAAATCTGGCCATCCTTATTAGGAGTTATATCAATATTATAGACAGATATAGGCTTAGAAAGTTAACAAGTGTTCAAGCAATGCTTTTCTATAAAAACTCAATCTATAAAGATTTTTATAGCTCTAAAGTCTACTAATGTGTTATGACTTAGGTCTAAGAAATAAGACAAAAAACAACTCTTATATTAAATAACACAAGAGAACTTAATAGAGTTCCTATTATAAGCTAGTCTATCTTATATACTATAGACTTTGGTCTGTGTACATACTACAACTAACCTACTCTAAAGTCCATATGTTTTTTATAAGACTAACATATTATTATTATATTATATAACATTACTTGTTCTAGAACTTTTTATGATCTTCTCTATGTTATGTGATCATGTGACTTGTGACTAGCAAATATATAACCCCAATATGACATATATAACTGATATATGTGATATCACATCACACTCTATTGCCTAAGTCCAAAATAAAGAAAATAGAAATAAAAACAAAAAAATAAAAATAAACCCAAGTTCAATATTCACAACTTTGACACAATATGCATACAGGAAATAATTCAGCAGTATTAGTAGTTTTAAGAAAAATAGAAAAATATAAGAAAGTTCTATAGGTATTGAGAAAGTTAATAATAGAGTATAGAAGAAAAGTTTCTTTTCTCACTTGGGACATCAAACAGATAAACTCTTGTAGTTATGAAATAGAAACACAAGCATTGACAGAGGTTAAGCAAAAAAGAAGTTAAGCTAGAGTCTTGCACCAAAATGAGAGAGCTATCTTTTTTCTTGATAAAAAGACTAGCACAGCTATAGAGAACTTAGATGGTTATATCCACCTTCTTCAGCAATAAATGTATCTAGCTCTGACTGTTCTGTGGATAATAGGGAATATATCTTAGAAAACTTGAACTCAGTACTAAAGATCAGTTTGATGATGTAGTCTGACTTACAATAATTCAGGAGTGTGTTGAAGCTCTCTTTTGTAAAGACTGACTTGAACTGTTACATATATAGTAGAAGAGCATAGATATTATCTATCACCTAGTTATAGTAGAAAGCTTCAGGAAGATGTTAGAAGAGAGTGGCCACAACATAGAGGTCAAGAATAGAGAATTCTGTATATAGCAGGGTCATGTAAAAATGATCTTCTAGCTTTTCTTTATATTTAACCAATATCTATGGAGTTTGAATGGTATCTTCACAGTCTTCTACCAAGGTGAAGAAAGGACCAGATTGATATACACTCAGGATATGTATCTAGTGTTCATTAGTCTCCTAGATATCTTGATAGCCAGAATAGTATACAAGATATCATATTATGACTGTTACTCTCTTTTGCCACTTAACTTCAGAATTATGCTCTTTTAGCTATATAAACCTAAGGATGATATCTTGCTTATACAAACTGAAGACTACAAACAAAGCTCACTAAGTATAATATTATTAGGTGTAGTTCATACCAGAGAGCAAAAGTCTGCAGGCTTAGCTTTAAGTATGTACTAAGTATAGAAACTATAAGAGAACTGGCTCTTCTGAGACCTCTCTCTTCCATGTTTTTTGGCTTATCTGTGTTATGGAATCTGTTTCTACATATACACTCATCTGATCATCTAATTTCTGATGCTCTAGACTTCTTCAAGCTGTATACCAATACTTTCAACTATCTAGATATATTATTAAACTCTCTTTTCCACACTTTCTTGCTCTTCTGCAACATTCTGTGGTCTTCCAAAGTCTTTTACTGTATATTTGCTTATTCTTTTTTCCACACTCTGGAAGTATCTGCTAAGTACTCTGGCTCTCTTCCATTTCAGTTTCTCTATTCTAAAATATTCCTGATTACTTAAGTATTATTATTCCTTGCTTATGTAATTGTAATTCTGACACATTAGAATGGACCTGTTATTATATAGAGTAGTTGTTATCTTCAAGAATTTCTATTCTATTCTCTTAGGATTTCCTAGAAATAAGTGTATAGTTCAGTAATTTCTTGGAGAATAAACTTAGCATTTTCTGGAGATTTGAAGTACCTTGCTCTTCTGCCCAGTTGTCCTAACTGAAGCCCATACAAAGTGGATAGTAATATAAACTTCTCTGAACCTTGGCTTTAGCTTATATATTGTACCATCTGTTTATTATAGAGTTGCAACTCTAGAAATGGAATAGTGTCCAATAGGAGTGAATTCTGATAAGTGGTAGATCATTAAAGAACACCAGAGTTAGAGTTCAACTAGAATTATTGTTAATTATTAAACTAAGTCTTTATATACAAGTAAGAATAAAGGAGAACTTACAGGTTTTTTAGTATAGCCCTGAATAAAAGTTTCAGTAGTAAAATACTAACAGAGGTTAGACAGAGAAACTCTACCATGAAAGACCAAGTTGGATAAGAGTAAACTCCACTGTAAAAAACCAAGTACTCATAGAGTTTAAGAAAGAGTATAACACTACCATAGGAACATATTGTGAAATAACACCATTGTGAAAGATGGGCTTTTATTAGGATTTAAATAAGATAATACTACCACAGAGGATGGGCTATTGTCAGGTTAGACTTAACATATGATAGTATTCTATTCTTAAAACTGAGCTTTTAAAGTTCTATTCAGTTTATCTAGGAAACCTATAACAGTGGTACAACTTAAGCTTAAGCATGAGAGTAATAATTTATATTACATGAATTCTAACCTACTCTAAAGACTATACATATTACATATTATTGACATATAGTATGATATCATTGTTTGATCCTTTTTTATGACATACAATCATGTGACTATAACATGTGACAGATATTATGCTAATTCCTAACCTTGAGTTTAAAATAGAAAATAGAAAATAAAATAAAAATGAGAAAAAGAAATGAGAATACATAGAGTTCACTGTTTTCAACTCTGATAGATAGTGCTCAAGTCAATATAAAAGAAGAAAAAAATTTACTTTTTTTTCTTATCTTTCTTAATCTTTCTTGACATCTAACCTTAATGCTGAAATCTTCAAGTGACAACATGAGGATATAAAACAAAAATATAACAAGAAGTAACAATTTCTAGCCCATCTAGAAGAGATAGTAATAGAACAATATACTGAGAAGGCCAGGGCAAAGAAGATAGCTATATAGAAGCAATATGAGAAAAAAAAGGCCAAAAGACAGTATGAGAAGAAGTTAGAGAGGCTCCAGCCAAAGATGCTAGTATAATAGTCTAATATGTTAGAGAGCATCAAGATCTCAGTTACTAGATCCAAGAAGAAAGAGGTTCTTAATATCTCCTTAAAGAATAAGGCTAGTTTATAGCTAATGAAAAAATCAAAAGGAAAGTAAGTAAAGAAGGACTGCAGAGAGAATCCAGTCAATATGGGGATGAGAATCCCTATGAAATGTGCATCTGTGCTGGACATAAATGTCTAGTCTATCATAGTAGGTAAATAGTAATTTTTATTAATTTTTTTTACCAATTTTACTAAAGTTTCTTCTTTGTAATATGGCTGGACTGCTAGTACTAAACCAACTATTCTAAAAGGCAATTTAACTGAAAGCTTATACTTTTCAGCCAACTGGCAGTATTTATGCTGATTATAAGAACTTAGATAAGCAGTAGGCTTATATATAACTCTGAAATAAACTAGTAGAATGGAGAAGTTATCATGACATAATACTTCTTATACTGACTTGGTTGTCAAAACATTCAAAAGACTGAAAAACACTAGATATATGCTCTTAATATATGAAAATCTAGTCTTTTTCCACTTTAACAGAAGACTCTGAGAACACAACTCAAACTCTGTAGACTTCTAATAAGTATCAGAAAGAGTTAGGTGATTATTTTTATATGACCCAGTTATTCTCTGAACCTTTGGCTCTCAACCTCTGTATAGTAGCTACTCCTTCTCAATATTTCTCTGTAATCTTTTACTAAAACTAGGTCAAAAGCAATATCTCTGTTATCTCTTCATATGTTTAATATTTCAAGTTAGTCTTTACTAAGGAAGATTTAAATATACTTCTAGATCACTGTAAGTAGGACCATACTATAGAATTTATCTTCAGTAATGGACTCAAGACATTTAAGATATATTTCTTATTTCTTATGAAATAGTCAGAGCTAAATACATTCAGTACTAAGAATTTCCCACTGCAAGGGAACCTGCTTTTTCTTTCACCTTCAACACTACTACCCAAGTCTGCAGGGTTCAAAATCTTAGATCAAACAAATCCTATAGTATTTACTTCCTTGATCTGAGATTAAATACTGCTATTAAAGTCTGTAGTACTTGTCTCCTCAACCCTACTGTTTTATGCTGCTGTTCTCTGAGTCTAACTTTCTATTGATTGTTAATGGTAACCTAACCTTTCTTTCTAAACTGACATTCTAGATATTTTTATTAAAAATGTCCCTAATCATGCTATTTTCATTATTTCTCCTCAAGTAAGCTAATCTAGTTACCTATTTCCTCCAATTCTCAGAGAGTCTTTGTAAAGAGATCTTCTGCTTTACCTACTTTCAAGCCTCTAACACTGTCAAAGTCCATGTCAATCCTATAACTCTCTTATCCCTTAAGCTTTATATTGAGGTCCTAATGCAACACTACCAGACTCTCTTGATCTTCCATATGTTATGGAACGCTTTGGACA
>Ga0157368_1000850_pt1 | contig 13827 bp, 19 predicted proteins | sample AttbisABBM3_FD_113146 | JGI IMG/M metagenome (GOLD analysis project Ga0157368, IMG submission 113146) | Fungus gardens microbial communities from leaf cutter ant in Botucatu, State of São Paulo, Brazil - Atta bisphaerica ABBM3 | ecosystem: Host-associated > Fungi > Mycelium > Unclassified ...
GTGCAGTATAGACAACTAACAACTAATTACCAATATAATGAGATTTATTAGTAGAAAGCTAAATAAGTATTATAACTTAAGTTTTCAATCCATCTTATATACTATAAACTATCTAAAGTTTATATGCTTTCTATAAGGCCAACATGCTATTGCTATATTATATGACATTATTTATTCTAGAACCTTCTATAATCTTTTTTGTGTTATGTGATCATGTGATTTATGACTGTTACATATGTAACCATTACATCATACTTCCTTGTCTAAGTTCAAAATAAAGAAAAGTGAAAATAAAAACCAAAAATAAAAAAATAAAAGAGAAATAAAATAAAATAAAACCAAGTCCAATGTTTACAACTATTATATATCAAGTCTACTATTTCAAAGATAAGTCTTCATGGCAATATTGTCATCATAATACCTTGGAAATAAGTTTATCTTCTATGATGGCCATTCTTTTTATAATATATTCTTCTAGTGGTGATATAACAAGCCAAAATATCTAGTCTTCTATAGTGATGATACTTTTTTCTAAAATCAGCCTTCCATAACAGAGTTTACTCTTATTAGTATTTCACTACTAAAATCTCTATTTAAGGCAATATACTGAAACTCCAAGCATCTTCTATATATTTAACTTGTATATAAAACTAGAGTTATACTATAATTTGCTAGTTTGATAATTAACAAAGATAATTCCTATTGAACTTAATTTCTAGTGTTCAATAGTGATATACTGCTATCAACACTTACTTACTTCCACTTCAAACTTTATCTATTCATCTGAATTTGTGACCACATGACAAATAGATGGTATAGCATATAAGCTGAAGCTAAGGTCATTTTAACAAGTCTACATCACCAAGCCCAATTTACAGAGTTTCCATACTCAAATGCCTTTCTGAGCCAATTCTACAGACTTCTTCTCTTAGTGTGAACTACACTTGATAACAACTCTGTTAATACTAGTATAAATATATAAATAGATGATACTTGAGCAATTCACTGTGAGCACTGTGTATCACCTCCTAGTCATGCTGTACTAATCACAGCATGAGTATTAATAAGTGTGTTTATTCAATAGTAAATTATAGATTATCCAAATTCATATTACATTGTTAAATAATTCCATACATCACATAGCAGAAAATCATGAGATAGATATTCAACTTAGTGATAATATGAAATCTCAGTATATAACACTGAGCTCAGATTACTAAGCCCTATCAATCTTTTAACACACTTACCTATAGGCAATTTAGAAATAATTCTAAAGAATAAGATCACCATACATACTTCATACTACCAGTTGGAGAAGACCTCTGTTTTATGACCTAAGATTGTGATTCTGGATAATACAAAGAGAAAGCAAGTGACTATCACATTATAATCATTCTCCACTAACCTCTTTACTACTTCTTCCACTATCTCATCATATTCTGTCTCCTCTTCTGTTCCTACTATTACATTGTCGATAAAACTTGCCACTTTCCCAGTGTTGATTAAGTCCCAAAGAATCTCATTTATGATCATCATGGTCTGGAATGTTGCTGGTGAATTGGTTAAACCAAAAAACATCACAGTTGGTTCAAATGACCCTTCTGGTATTGTGAATGCTGCCTTCCACTTATTTCCTCCCTTTATCCATATATTATTATACTCCTACCATAAATCTAACTTATTAAATACTTTATTTGTACCTATGTTTTCTATGATATCAGAAATTAAGGGCAAAGGATAATTATTTTTAATTGTCCATTTGTTTAAATACTGATAGTTCTATACCATGTGCTTTTTACTGTTCTTATTTCCTACAAAAAACACTGGTGCTATTTGAGGCAATTTTGAGAGTCTAATATATCCCTTCCTCAATTCTTCATTGATGAACTCATATACCTCTTCCCTCTTTTCTCTCAATAATGGGTACATCTTTCCTTTTCTTAGTGCAAACCTCTCCTTTGTCTCTATTACATGATCCCATAGCTTTCTGGTAGGCATCCTTTCTGACTGCTTCTTTCCAAATATATGGATCCACTTATGAAAGTGCTCTGGCACCAACCTCTTTTCTTCCTCTTTGGACTTTGCTACTTCTTCTTTTTCATCCCAAATCTCCTATTCTTCTACTATCTTTTTTATATCCATTGTTTTTGGTTTCTTTTCCCTTTTCTTTTCTTTCTTCCTCTTTTCCTCTCTCTCTTCTCATTTCTTTCCTTCTTCTTCTTTCTTTTCCTCTTTCTTCTGCTTTTGCTATTCTGACTTCTTCTATTTTGGCCTCCACTGCTTTCCACATTCTTCTGGGCACCTTGTTATTTTCACCTCCCCTGTTCTTCAGTCAATCTCAGGATTGTGGTAAGCTAGCTATGGTATTCCCAAAATTACATTCCACTTCTGACCTCCTATCACATCTATCTCCATTCTCTCCCTATATCCTTGATAATAAATGTTAACTTTCACTGTGTTTTTTATTGGTCTCTCTTTATTCAATGTTCTATCCATGTTTCTTACATAAATTGGGTTTTCTATTTTTTTCAACTTGAACCCCTATTTTATTGTGAACTTTGAACTCATCACTAGTCCTGTAGCCCTGCTATCCAACAATACTTCCACTGTTACTCCTTCTTGCATATTGATTCTTTCCAACTCTATTTTCACTGTGATTTCTCTTAACATGTTCTCATTATCAAGATTGTATGCAGATATATTGTCCATTATTCTAGAGAGCACTGCAAACATATTATTACTGAGACCTAGTTGAGAACTACTAGATCTCTCTCCCCATTTAAATTACTTTGTCCATTTTCCTTAATCTTCAATCTTTTCCTATATTCCAGTCTTCTTCCATTCCTAATTCCATTTTCCACTCCCCTATTTCTACAATGCTTTGCCAAGTGTCCAAAACCCCCATAGTTGTAACAATTCCAGTTCTTCCTCCTATTCACATCCATGGCATATAGATTGTGTTGGGCCAACCCTATCCTCTATCAGAGATACACCATTTTTGCATTTGCTCTCTCCACTCCCTTTATTGGATCAGATCCTGCTTGAACCCACTGTTGGGGCATTTCTTGCCTTCTTGGCCACACTTGAGGTCATGACACTTGTTGTAGTCTAGGAGCCAGTACCACCTGTTCTTGTCTTTCCCTTAACCTCTCTTCTTCTCTCTTGCTCTCCCTTTAATGTTTATCTAAATTAGTGACACATTTGTACCACTGTTCAATACTTGTTGGAGGCCTTTCTGCCTCCATCAACTTTCTCCTAATCACTCCACTCATTCCTCTCTTAAACTCTTCCACTAGTAGCCTTCCTTCATATCTACTTCCTCTCACTGCTCTTCTGAATTCTTGTACAAATTCCTTCATTGTTCTCCCTCCTTGTTCTAATTTTCTCAACTCTGCCACCTTCACCATCTCCTCATCTCCTCCTCCAAACTCCTTTTTCAATCCTGCCAAGAATTTCCCTGCCAATTCATATTCTATTTCCCCTGCCTCCAAATCTTCCAATATATTCTTCTTCCACACATCTGCTGATCCTCTCTGTACATATCACAGAATCCATTAGATTTGTTCCTCTACCATTGCCTCTCTCATCTTCATCTTCAAATATAATCTACATGCTGTTATGAATTCTCCTATCTTCCCTGCTTCTCTATTAAAAACTGGTGGCTTGGCCACCTCTATGTGGGATCCTGTATTGGACCCTTCCACCCCTCTTCCTGCAATCAGGGATTGTATCTGTACCTGTATTGCTGCCAACTGTGCCTGCTGTTGTCTAATTATTGCATATAAGTTGTGTTGACTCATAGTGTGATAAGAGGGGGAGAATTGATTGATGATGGTGATAATGGTGGTAGTGTGGGAGAAGATGATGTATATATTGGTAGTGGAGAGAAAATTGTGTTGGCCTCACTCTCCAACTTGTATTCTAAACTAGATGCAATCTCTGTAGGTACTAGTGTGCTCTTTTTCTGTCCCACCTTATACTGTCTACTGACTATCTTTAACCTAAGAAAAGAGTATATTATTTTAGTCTAAGAAGACCGTTCTTGTTACAATTCAAAGACCTTAGAGCAGGTCAATGAATAGAACCTTGTATTAGGTTAACATAAGAGAACTCAATAGAGAACTCTATACAGAATTATCTACCTTATATACTAAAACTCCATGGTCTATGCTAACTACTTCTAGCCTACCCTAAACAGCCATATGTTTGCCTTTAAGATCAATATGTGTTAAACATGTTATATAACATTATCCTTCCAGAACCTTCTATGCTCTTCTATATGACAGTAATAGTAATGTTGTCATGTGACTTATGTGTGACAGTGTGACAGTGACATCATGTTAACCCTAACCCTAAGTCCCCAAAAATAAAAATAAAATGAAAAATAAGAAATGGAATTAAAATATTTAGAGTCCACTGTCTTAAACTCTGACAAGTACCAGTACCAATACAAGAGAACAATGGACAGGCCAGAGTGCCTAGGAACATAGTTCCTGATGCAGAATGGTTTGATGGGAATAGAATGAAATTTAAAGACTAGTGAAGAGGGATGAGGTTATTTCTCAAAAGTAACAGAGTCATGGAGACAGATAATAGGATTACAGCAATCCTTGCCCACCTTAGAGAGGATATAGTAGGTATTTATGTCCAGAAGAAGCTTGATAAGCTAGACAAAGAAACAAGAACCCAGGATTGAGATAACTTTGTATAAGAAATAAAGAAGACATTTAGCAACAAGACCAAAGCTGCAGATACAGAATAGAAGAATCAAGACCTTTAAGCAAGAAAAGAAGAACATAGCAGATTTCATAATTGAATTTGAGGTACTGGCCATGAAAGCAGACACAAACAAACTACATGCAATCTTCTTATTAAAGAAGAATGTACAAGCAGACATAATCAAGACAATACTAGAGTATCCACCAATAACTGCACCAGAAACATTCAAGGAGTGGAAGGTGGCAATAACATCAGTTGGACAAGAATATAAGTCCATGGAAGAACATTATGATTATTGAACAGGAACAGGAATAATCTACAAAGGGTGAGAAATGCCCATGGATATTGGAAAGGCAAAGAGGAACTTCAATAAAGATGGGAAATCTAAGTGTTTCAATTGTAAGATTTATGAACATATAACAAAATATTGCCAAAAGTTGAAGAAAGGAAAGGACACTCAGAAATGTTATAAATGTGGACAAATAGAGCACATTGCCAGGGATTGTAAAACAAAACAGAAGATGAAGAAGCAAAGTATTTAAGAAGATAAGGATATGGATATTGAAGAAGACAAGTAGAAGGGTTTTGGAGAAGATTCTGAGTAAGCACAGTACAAGAGATCAATGTAACTAAAACTCATGATCAATATATTATTCCACATTGATGGAACAACAAAGAGAAAGAGTTAAATATGCAAGCAAACATCAAGATGAAAAATGGTAAGAAATTATGGATAGAGACACTGGTAGATTCTGGATATACTCACATGAAAATCAACAAGCAACTGGTCAAGGACAAGAGAATACAGCCAAGGCCAATAAACTTGTCATTTGGAATATACAATATAGACAGAACTAAGAATGGAGATGTAATGAAAGTATAAAAGTCAAAATCAATAGACATAAAGAACATATTGAAGCAGCAGTAATGTATTTATGCCCAGAATCATGCAGGATGAAACACCAAAATATTGAGTTTAAAACAAGAAGAATACAGGCCATAGAAATACAAGACAAGAACACATAGGAAATAGAAAAGGAACCAGATCTAACAAACCTAGAGGATCTCTTAGAGTATATTTGACCTTTTATGCACTTATTTAACAAAAATAAATTCAAAAAATTGCTGAAGAGAAGAGAATGGGATTATAAGATAAACTTGATAGATAAAGCACCAAAAGAATTAAATGCAAAGGCTTATGCAATGACAATAAAGAAAGAAGAAGTATTGAATCAGTGTTTGGATTAACAACTGAAGGCTAGACTAATAGTGGAATCAAAGTCAAGATATATAGCACCATTGTTACAACTTAAAGACCTTAGGGTTAGTCAATGAGCAGAATCTTGTATAGGGTTACACAAGAGAACTTGATAGAGAACTCTATACAGAAATGTCTGTCTTATATACTAAATGCTAATGGTCCATGCTACTACTTCTCTAGCCTACCCTAAAGATCATGTGTAAGACACATCATTATAATATCATCCTTCCAGAATCTTCTATGTTCTTGTGACTGTTACCATGACCATATCATCTAATATAACTGGTGTGTGATAGCATAATTGTGATGTCACCACTAACCCTAACCCTAAGTTCAAAATAGAAAAATAAATCAAACATGAAAATGAAAATGAAATATTAAATAAAGAAGCTAGTGTTGTGGCAACCACTAGACACAAAGTTCAATAATTACACAAATAAGTAAAGCTCTTAGTAGGCTATAAATGTGGGGATCACAAGAGAACTTGACAAGAAGTCCCTGCTATATTACTATCCTATTTATATAATTTAGACATAGTCCATGCTACTTAATATTTATCCTATCCTTAAGTCCATACATTGTCTATGAGTACACCATGTGTATACCATGAGGTAGATATGCTATTGATATGCTCCTTGATATCATCCATCTAGTCTACTCTAGTCCACTCTAGGCCTATGACCTTACATTATGTGATATGTCATGTGACTGCAGTGTCATGTGCCTCTTCATTATCATCATCATATATAATAAAAGACAAGTAAATCCAAAGTAAAGTCCAATATAAAATCCAGAAGAATATATAAAAGAATATTACTGCTTCACTGTATCATAACAGCTAGTGTCCAGGCTTCAAATATCTAACAACCATGCTTTTACATTCCAAAGAAAGACAGGTCATTACAATTGGTACAGGACTACAGAAAATTGAACCAAGTTACAATAAAGGACAAGACACCATTATCTTTGATTGGAGAGATTATTGACAAGTTAAAAGAAGTAAAATATTTTAACAAGTTAGATCTCATTTAGGGATATAACAGCATACAAATCAAGGAAGGGAATGAATGGAAGATAGCTTTCTTTAACAAACAAGGACCTATTCAAACCTCAAGTCATGTATTTTAGATTGTGCAATTTACCAAGAATGTTTCAAAGAATGATGAACAGCATCTTTCAAGAATTATTGCATGGAGAAGTACTGGCCAGCTATATGGATGACTTTGTGATTCCAGCAAAGATGATAAAAGAACTAGAAGAATGAACAATCCAATTTTTAAAGATAGCAAAGAAACACAACTTGTGTTTTAAACAATCAAAGTGCAATTTCAATATGGAGAAAATTCCAATCCTAGGAGTAGTTGTTGGATGAGGGCAAGTTCAAATATAAAACAATAAATTTAAGGCTATAAAGAAATGAAGTACACCTATCAAGATCAAAGAGGTGGAAAGCTTTCTAGAATTTGCAAACTTCTATCAGTGATTTATCAAGAATCTCAGTCATACAGTGAGATCCCTCAATGAGCTCAAAGGAAAAAATGAATGGAATTAGACAGAAGAACATCAAAAAGCATTTGAAGAGCTTAAAGACAAGATTATGAGTCAATCAGTACTTTCCCTTCTGAAAAGAAAAGATAAGTTCAGAGTAGAAACAGACACTTCAGGATATGCAATAGGGGGAATCTTATCTCAAGAACAAGAAGAGAAATGGAAACTTATAGCATTCTTATCCAAGACAATGCAACTAGTAGAAAGAATTTATGAAACTTATAACAAAGAATTATTGGCAGTAGTGGAAGTTCTAACAAAATAGAAACAATATCTGTTAGATGCCACAGAAAAATTTGAAGTCTGAATAGATCATGAAAATCTCAAGTATTTCAGGAAAAATCATAAACTAAGTGGAAGACAAGTGAAGTGGTACTTGAAATTACAAGATTATGATTTCCTACTATAACATATACCTGGAAAAACAAATACAAAGACCAAAATTCTATCAAGGAAATATCAGATGGACACTAAAGATGACAACAAGGATGTTCATATGTTGAAAGAAGAACTATGGTTAAAAAAACAGATGATGACTGAAATAACAATATTACAAAGAAGTCAAGTAGTAGAAAAAACCACTTTAATGAAGAATATAATAGCATAGTCTATGTTGAAGAAAGAATATATATCTCTAACAACAAGAAGATTTGAGAACAAATTCTACAGGAACATCACAATCCTGCAGATATTGGACATCCAGGACAACAAAGGATGATCAAATTGATTAAAAGAAATTATTGGTGGCTAGAGATAAAACAAGATGTCAAGAAATATGTTCAATAATGTAGGAAGTACTAGCAGAACAAAGTACAATACCAGAAAAAAGCTGGAGAGCTTTATCCATTAGAAATACCAGGAGGACCATGGCAGAAAATCAGCATTGATATTATTAGACCATTACCACAATCAAAAGAAAAAGACACTATTATGGTTATCATAGATCAATTCACTAAAATGATATGACTCAAAGTAATAACAATGACAGTATTATCACAGAAAATTGCAAAAATTTATCAAGATGAGATCTGGAAGCTACATAGAATACAAATGGAGGTTTTGAGTAATAAAGAACCACAATTCACTTTAAAATTTATAGAAGAATTATCAAAAGCTTTAGAGACAAAGAGAACACTATCTATAGTGTATCATCCTCAAACTGATGAATAAACAGAAAGGATGAACCAGGAAATAGAGGTATTTCTATGGTATCATATTAATTTTCAGCAAGACAATTAGACAGAATAGCTAGCAGTAGCAGAGTTCCAATACAATGACAAGAAATATGTGGTGACAGGAAGAATATTCTTTGAACTCAAATTTGGAAGATATCTATGAAAAGGAAACCTGAAGGTGCAAACAGAATTTCCAAAATTAGGAGAGTTCCTTACTAGATTATAACAAAGCTGAAAGGAGGCCACAAAGTCAATAGAAATAGCAAAAGAAGTTATGCAAAGGCAATTTGACAAGAAGAGATGAAATTCACAAGAATTGAAGGTAGGAAACAACATGTGGTTTGAAGCCAAAAATATCTATTTAAATTGACCCTCAAAGAAGCTAGGCTAGAAAAGATACAGATTTTTTAGGATTTCAAAGGATATTGGTCAAGAAGCATTTTAGCTGGAACTTCTAGAAGGATAGATGATTCACAATGTGTTTAATGAAGATCTGCTGACAAGATATAGAGAACCACATTTTCTAGAACACCACATGAAACTGGCACCACTACCAGATATTATTAATGAGAAAGAAAAGTATGAAGTTGAAGAAATCAGGAAGTATTGGAAAGAAGGACAAGGAACTCAATTCTTAGTGTATTAGAAGGGCTACAGAGGTGAACATGACTAGTGGATTGTAGAAACAGGATTGCCTCATGCAAAAGAGGCAATTGAAGATTATTGGACAAGAGTTTTGAGTTGAAACCTATAAATAAGGGGAGTAAAAACTCAAATTGCCAATTTCAAAATACTACAATGTTGAAATCTTTCAAATAGCCCAACAATTTACTACTGCACCTACCTCCCCTAACCCATATATCACCCACACACTCAATAATATGAACCTGGTTAAGACTATCAATAACAAGAAAAAGGACTAGACAAATAAATACTATAAAATAATATAAGGAATTGAGAGAATGGTTGATATGCAGATACAGTTGCAGAATATTATAAAGTTGGCAGAAGAAGCCAATACCCAGATTGCAGAAATTAAATCCACAATATTACAGGCCAGCAACAATTATCAAACACAAACAGCAGGAGATATATTCAGTATCTCTGAAAAGTTATGAAACATCATACAAAGTGATATAGAAAACCAAGCATATCATATACAGAAGCTGTTGGCAGATAAACTGGATAACTGTAAAGGAAAAGAAAAAGACTATATAGAAGGACATATAAAGGAGATACAAAATGCTTACAAATAGGAAAACATAATCATGAATGAACAAGATGTTAAAGGGAAGTTCTTTTGTACAAACCTTACAAAATTGATCTACCTAGAACCAAAATTCCTGAACTGACATTCATTCAAGATGAAATTGAAAACCTTGAAAAATATATAAAGTTCATGTAAACACTCATACAGACCACTCCATTCTATCCACCACCTCATTACAAATCTTGACAACCACAAGGAGAACAAAATGAACAGTATTGGAAAGAAATTGCTGTTGCATTCCTTGAGAAAAAACTTAATGCAGATACAATGAGAAAAGGTTTTCCTATTGAAATGTATATGAGAGAACTACCTCATGAACCCTACTTTGCTGCATCAAAATTATTATAAGAAAAAATAATTATAAGATCTATGAAAAAATTGGTCACAACATATGTAGTTGGAGATTTAGCATTGTTAGATTGATTCATGTGGATATGAATGCTAAAAAGAGGGTATTGTTATGATCATCTTCTCACATCTCCAGCATGACTTCATTATATCTTGTAGATTGGCTGCACCATAGATTGTATCAGTCAGTGTCTCATGTAGTAGGCATTGTTTTCTCATTGACTCATCCTGTTATACTCATATATTGTATTATTGTGGACATATGGTATCCTTATGGTCTATAGGTATATATAGTGTAGATATATTTCTATATTCTTACACTTTACCAATTGATCATATCCTTCATTCTTACTCAAGTCTTTGTTTAAGTTACAACTTGAGCCAAGCTTAAAGATTGTAACACTGATATCTCAAAGCACATCAAGCACTTGAGAAAAATCCAAATATCTTACTAATTTGCAACTACTCCCTCCTCTCTCAACTCATACATCTTTCACACTGTTAAAAACCTCAATTTTATCATGATACATTACATAATAATTTGAGGATTAGAGACTATGGTAGATATTCAACTACAAATTGAAGATATTATAAGACAAGCCAATATAGTCAACAACCAATTAGCAAACATCAAAATCATACTATTACAAGTAGGAGAAATGTACAAGATGCAAATAGGAGGAATATCTATAGTATACCTGAAGAACTACACAATGTTATATATAGAGGCATGGAAAGACAAGTAAATCATATTCAAGTTCTACTAGCTGATGAACTAAATTAGTGTAAAGGAAAAGGAGTTAAAATAGTCAATGAACATGTCAAAATATTATAAAAAGTTTACCAAAGAGCATATTAGAGAACAAATACAGTCCAAGACAAAGAAAAAAGCAAATAAGACATTGTTCAGAATGAAAAAGTATTATTATACAAGCTCTATATAATATTATTATCTGAACCAAGCAGACCATTAACTCTGGAACAAATTTTATTAAAAGAAGTTGATAATCTAGAAAAGGTATTGAAGACATTACAGTCTCTAGCAAAAACCATACTATTCTTACTTCCAGCACATTATAAATTCATTCAACCTGATAAAGAAAAAAACATTCAATCAATATTAGAATGAAGTCATGGCATAATTCATCAAATAAAAATATAATAGATACAAATCAATGAATATTTCTAATTGAAATGTATACAGGAGGTCTATCACATGAAGTGTTCTTTTGTCACAAACTTCATTCAGCTTGTATCTCCACAACCAAAGAACTAATTTTCACAAACTAAGTTGCACTGTAAAGCTGCAAATAAGGGTTATCTACACATATGCAGGATGTCCAAATATGACAACAAACAACCAAGATATCAGGTTATCAGTAACTGTAAAAGCTTTGTTTGCTAATATTTTATGAATAGCTAGATGGATTCATATGATTGAACTTACATTGGAAAGTGATCACCAAACTGTTTCAAATGATTTATGGTATATCTCATAGCAATAAGTATTAATAGAGATACAAGTATATTAATGTAGTGACATAATTAGTTACCTTCTAAAATAAGCCTAACAGCTGCTATGATAGATGACAGCTCCTAGCTCCTATCAGGTATGAGTTTTGATCATGTGATGAAAACAGCTTGCACACAGACTATCACTCCTTTGTATATATACTTTTGTGTCTGAGAATTAGACCTTAGACTTAACAACATCAATTATTTCTGTTGATACTACTCATCACCTATTATCATCATTTTCTTATACTGAACCTCTGAAACACTATTAAGTTTAAGTATCACAACCAGTGAGTAGCTCATTTTGTGATATCTTTATAGCCATGACCTTATGGGAAAAAATGGTTATTGAACTAACCAAGAAATTAGTAGTGTCATATGTGATTGGAAATTTGGTATTACTGAATTAAAGAGTTTATAGGGACATGAATAATAAAATAGGAGTATTTTTTACAAACAATTATACCTTATATTCTACAAATGTTTACCTTATGCTACACATATCTTGAATATGTGTTGGGGTTCATTTCATGTATAATTTACCATTACTGTGCCATGTATTTTCCTCATTGTAATATCAGTCAGTATCTCATATAGTAATAGAGGCCTTCTTATACTTTTCTTATACTTTTCTCATGTTACTCCTCAAGAATACCTTTCTCTTTCTTCATGATCAGTAGGTATATAGTAATAGATACAAGTCTGTATCCTTATACTTTATCAATTGATCATCTTCTCTACTATTACTTAAGACTTTGCCTAAGCTGCAATCTGAGCCAAGCTTAGAATCATAATAGTGTTAGGATTTTGTGAAAGAAAAGGTCTCCTTATAGTAGTTATCTACAGTAGTAGATAGAACAACAGACTATCAAAATGTTTCCACTATTAGAAGTAATCCTCTTAGTCTGTTACATATTATCTAACATTTGCACTCTTTCTATTCTTTTCTAGTAAGGATCATACTCTATTTCAATCATCTATCAACCCAAAGACCAAATTATATATTTTTCATCAATCTCATAGAGTTCCAAATAACAACTCCTATAGTACCTAACAACCTAGAGCAGCAGTAGAGTATTAAATTAACACTTTTATATTTAAGAATGTTGGCTACTATATATAGTTCCTTAGTTTTATGATCAACTTAGACTTGTGCCACACTTATCTTAAGTTCTTCTGAGCTCTTATTATCCAAAATTATGACCATGTGACAAATAGGCTAGATATATTATTATTCATTGAAGCCAAGGTTGATTATCTGTATAATACTATTACTAGTCCCCTCTGTTCTCTCATACTATTAAGTCAACTGTTTTGTTTTCATCTTCCATACTATATTTGTAGATATCCTTGGCAAGTGTGAATCACTTCTAATACAATCTTATTATAGTTGGTGTGTACTTATTTTTAGAATTATGTTATACCAAATTAGTATATTACATAACTGCATATATTACTTCTTGTGGACATATTTTATGACTCTTAGTTATTTACAGTTGTTCATAGTTTACTATGCGTGACTGCTGAGTTATCAGAGTGATTTCTAAGATTGTCAGCACATCTTACTCATTCTCTGTACTCCAACTTAACATATACTTGTTATGTTATGTAGAGAGAGAAGAGTGGAACTACTAGAAAGAGACAATTTGTTATAACCTTTAGCTTGGCTCAGATTACAACTTAGGCAAAGGCTTGAGTAGAGTAGGGAATATGATCAATTGGTAAAGTGTAAGAATACAAGAAAATATCTACAGCTATATATACCTAGTAACTATAAGAAATACATATGTTAAGAAGTAAGGATAGTATGAAGAAAATACAAGGGGGCATCTACTACTGCATAAGGTGCTGACTGATCATATAATGAGGAAAGATAACCCCAATACATGTTGTCTATATAATAACCACCTATGGAGCATGAGGCATTGATTGTAACATAATTGTTGAATTAAAGAGTAAGAGTCTCATCATAGAGAAATTCCAAAGTGCTA
>Ga0157368_1000851_pt1 | contig 13803 bp, 9 predicted proteins | sample AttbisABBM3_FD_113146 | JGI IMG/M metagenome (GOLD analysis project Ga0157368, IMG submission 113146) | Fungus gardens microbial communities from leaf cutter ant in Botucatu, State of São Paulo, Brazil - Atta bisphaerica ABBM3 | ecosystem: Host-associated > Fungi > Mycelium > Unclassified ...
GATAATGAAGAGGCATGTGACCACATTCACATGATATGTCACATGACATGATATCATAGGCCTAGAATCTGGAAGAAGAAGCTAAAAGGATAATGTCAAGATATATATCAATAGTATATTCATCTTATAGTGTACATATTGTGTACTTATGGTGGATGCATGGATATTAGAGTAGGATTGTTTATCATTAGTATAGACTATATATACTAGTATATATAGTGTATGAATATATTGGGGACTCCTTGTTGAATCCTCTTATAATCCTCACAAAATACTTAGTAGTTTATTAGTCATCTTGACTAGTGGTTGCCACAACAATAGGGGTAAAAGTATTGAGAGGAGATAAATGGCAAGTAGAAGAAGATTTGGTATTGAAGAAGAGAAAGATATATGTGTTAAAGAACAAGAAATTGAGAGTTGAGATAATTTGGTTACACTATGATATGCTAACAGTAGGGCATGAAGAAAGATAGAAGATAATGGAGTTGGTGATGAGAGATTACTGGTGGTCAGAGATAACAAAAGATATTATAGAGGAATATGATATGTGTTAGAGAATGAAAAATTGAATAGAGGTGAATTTGATGGCAAATGAAGTACTAAAGAGGCCATGGACATATTTGATAGTAGACTTTATCACAAAGTTGCTGTTAGTAGTAAGAAAGGATGCAATTCTGGTAGTTTGTAATAGGTTGTCTAAAATGACATATTTTGTGGTGATAACAAAAGAAACATTGGCAGAAGAATTAGTATGGCTATTTGGGAATAATGTGTGGAATTTGCATAAGTTACCAGAGAGTGTAATTTTAGATAGAGATCACAGTTTGTAGCAGAGTTAATGAAGGAATTAAATAGAATGTTGGATATTGAGACAAAGTTGTTGACATTGTTTCATCCACAAACAGAGGGCTAGACTAAACAAATAAACCAAGAACTGGAACAATATTTACAGTTATTTATTGATTATAGGCAAAAGAATTGGCTAGAGTGGTTAGCAATAGCAAAGTTTACAGTAAACAATAAGGTACATTCAGCAACTAAAGTGTTTCTGTTTATGGCAAATTATGGTAGAGAATTGAGAATAAGAGCAGATATTAGAAGGAAAGAAAAAGTAGAGAAGACAATGGAATTTCTAGAAAGGGTGAAGAAGGTACAAAAGAAAGTAGGGGTAGCATTAAAGAAAGCTCAGGAAGAGATGAGAAGACAAGTGTTTAAGAAAAGACTAGCAAAGAAGTTAGTGGACTAATATATTGGTCCATATATCATTGACAAAATAGTATTTACCAATGTGGTCAAATTATAACTGTTGACTTTAATGAGAATTTACCTGGCTGTGAACATTAGTTGAGTAGTATAGTATAGAGAATAGGTGGAGAGATAGAAGATAGTAAAACTGATAGAAGTAGATGAGGTGAAAAAGTAGGAGGTAGAGAAAATATTAAATAAAAGAAAAGTACAAGGAGTAATAAAGTATTTAGTGTAATGGAAGGGGTTTACAGTAGAAAACAATACATGAGAAAGAGAAGAGGACTTAGCAAATGTAAAGAAGACAGTAGCAAAGTTTGAGGGAAAGCTGAGTGTAGAAGTTAGAAGATAGAAAAAATTGGACAAGATAAAAGAATAAGACTTCAGAAGAGAAAAGTTACTAGAAAAGTATATGTAAGAGGACTTGCTCTTTCAAGATCTTTTTTTTCTGCATTTTCCAGCTGTTCTGTATTCTATAACCCTTTCTAACATCTGCACTCATCCACTCATTCACTTTCCTATGCTCTAGACCTCTTTGAGCTGCATACAAATATCTCTAACTGCCCAGATATATTATCTAGCTCTCTTTCCTTGTATTTCCTTGCTCTTCTGTGATACTCTGTAGTCTTTCATAGTCTGCTATTGTCATTTGCTTATCCACTTTCTCACACTCTAGAAGTACTTGCTAAACATTTTAGCTTTCTTTTAATTTGGTCTCTCTATTCTAAACTGTTCCTGATTACTTGAGTGTTATTATTCTCTGCTTATGTAGACTGCTGACACATTAGAATAAGCCTGTTATTATATAGAGTAGCTGTTACCTTCAGAAATCCCTATTCTGTTCTCTTAGGATTTCTTGAAGATTTGAAGTGCTCTTTTCTTCTACCTAGTTGTTCTAACAGCATATAGCAAAGATGTTGTATGGATGGAATAATAGAAAATTTGAGGAAATTAGAGAGAAACTTTGAAGGAGAAGTAATGAGCTATTAGGGTCTGTGTATTTTAAGTCATATGACTAATACCACTTCAAGCAGAAAGAAAGACATACTATTCCCTAATTTAAGACTTTAGTAGAAAGAGTAAGCTATTCAGAGAAGTTGAATATTGTTGTAATCTGAAGAATAAGTTGTTGAAAGAAACAAAGTATAGTAATATGATACAGTGTAGACAACTGACAACTACTTACCAAATATAGTAAAGCTGTTAGTGGAAAGTTAAATACATCCTGTAAAGTATATAAACTCTAGCAGATACACTAGTTCCAAGTTATATACTTGCTTTATATTTAGTAATCTATTCTAAATAAAGAATAACATGTGTAAGCAGCATGTAGGCTGCACTAATAGATGACACTTGAGTGACTCATTGTGAGTGATGCTTAGTGATGCTGTGATCAGCACAGCATGAGTATGAATAAGCAGAATGTTTATTCAACAATGTTCTGCAAAGATAGCGGTTGGACTGGGATTTATGGTGCTTTCCGAGTATACCTGCCCGACAGAATACGATAGAGTGATCGCTGAGACACTAGAAGTGAACGGGACTTGTAGGAAGGAAATTCGGTGATGTCGACCAGTCACAAAGCAGTTGCCATCCGGAGGTATGGTCATGGGACCTGTGAACACTAGAGAGTATAAAGACTCAACCGACCGTTGGTCGTCTGGACAGCGCATCATGGAGCAACCTTATGGCGAATATGTTGTGCCTACGGACGCTATTCGAGATATCCTCCGAGGATATCCTTTTTCTATTGGTCTCATGAGGGAGATTCTACAAAATTCTGACGACGCAAAGGCGCAGAGGCAGGTTCGTATTTTTACTTGGCTCTAGCTGTTGCTCGCTCAATCTTTAATTTTTGTCCACAGATTTTCCTTCTTGATCATCGCCAGCATTCGACAAAAAGTGTATCGTATTATCCGTACTTGGAAAAAACTCAAGGGCCAGCGTTATTGGCTTACAACGATGGTGTCCTACAAGAAAAAGATTGGACCGCCCTCAGAGAAATTCATAAGTCATCCAAAGTGACAGATACTACGTAATGTTTATTCCCTGCGCCTCTTTCAAAGCTGCTCACTTGTAGGATGTTAGGAAAATTGGGAAATTTGGCCTTGGATTCCGATCTTGTTATCATGTAAGTATTTTCGATACGGTTGGTGCTTATATGCTCATATAGAGTTAGGTGACGGACATGCCTCAAATCTTGTCAGGGTCGCATCTTGCTATCCTGGATCCCCACCATCACTTCATGAAAGACGGTGGTGTCCGCATCAACATTGTAGACAACTATGAGCAATTCAATGATCATATCTCCGCGTTTGGTTCCCTCCTTTCGAGGTCACAGCGGGGGAAACCCTACGAAGGGACTATATTTCGTCTTCCTTTACGTGGATCTCCAAGTGAAATCAGTAACAAGGTTATATCTACGGCCGAAATTGCAGAATTGCTCAGGGATTTTGCGCATGAAGAGCTGAGAGTCTCTCTTCTCTTCTTGCGCAACATCTCCACAATTGAGATCTGCGAGATAACTGACAACGGTCAAAAGGCTATGGTTTCGAATGCCTCGATTTCTCGGGGCAGCTTCGAAGCATATGGACCTAAGTATCTGATACGGAAGGTCACGATTCAAGTGTGTGCCACCGACTCGTCGGAGCAGGAAGAATGGCGAATTCTCCATGCCCCCTTTTCGGAGACAGAAGCTCTGCAGAAGCTCTGCGAACGTCTTGGGTGGAGTGGCACACGCATGCAACGTACCCTTTCAGAGGACAAATTGAATCCAACTGTCGACCTCGCAGTCTCAAATGAATTTTCAACTCTGACAGAGGAAGGACGTTTATTCACGTTTCTCCCTCTCCCTCTCAAGACGAGTTTTCCAATCCACATCAACTGCGTTTTCTCTTTGACTCAATCCAGACAGAACTTGCGAAATGCTGGGGAAGTCGGTATTGTAAGTGATTCGGAGGATCGGTATGTTATCAATACTGTACCATATGCATTCTACTGACTACGGAAGTCCAGCGCACGAATTGAGTGGAATAGACTCTTGTTTGACACCTACATACCTCAAGCATGGGCCATCCTTCTTGAGGTGCTCGTGAACGAGGATCACATCTCTAACATTTTTGCAGTCTGGCCTAAAGCTCAGGCAGATGTTTGCTCCGGAGACGCCTTGTACTGGAAAAAGATGCCGGTCGATGTTGCCAAGCATGCACTAGAGCTCGATGTCTGGCCCATTTCGGGCACAAGCCCACTTTCTTATCAGCGCATATCTTCGCTCGTTGTTGAGGAACGAACAGCTGAATTGGAGGGTGTTGTTGCTGCTCTCGTTCGGACTGGTGTTCAAATTACACGACTACCAAAATATCTGACTACCATCATTGTGAAGAACTTTTTAAGTAGCATTCAGGTGTTGTCACCTGAAATTGCCTTCGCAAGGCTTGGAGTACGTCATCTGGCATAAGAATATATCACACTGACCGACATACAGGCTTTAATCACTCATCTGAACGACTTGGATGACGAGGATGCACGTGTCATCCTCGCATATTTACTCTCGACGTCTAATTGCAACTATATTCATGGACTTCCTCTCGTCCCTTCTGTTTCTGGCCGCCGGATCACTCTTCAGCTCACGGCTTTTGCTTCTTTTTTACCGTTTCATGTCATGTTCGATGAGATTGAAGAAACATTGTTTGGAGCATACGATGCTGAAGCTATCTCACTTCAACGAATATTGCCGACGGCCCGTCAAGCAATCAGGGAATACGGTACCGAATTATTGAATGTAGTTCGCCTTCGACCTCCACAAGTCATTGGATATCTCGTACGATCACCTTATGCTTCTCAAACCTGGACTCCTGCTACAGTAGATCAAATCAAATGGTTGAACCTTTTCTGGAGGTGGGCAGAGGCCGGGGAACTTTCATATTATGCAGCTCGTTTTTTCCTCGTACCAACCACTACATGCATGTTACGTCCGATTGACCCGGTGTTTGATCCTCAGGATGACGCCACTGAACTTACGCATCCACTTGAAGCGTTGGGCATTCCTGTCATTGATCCCCGCTTCGAGCAGGTGACACGATCAACCATTCCTAGTCTTCAGACTACGTCGAATATTTATCGCCTCCTTCGTGCGCTTTCTCCATCAACTCTACGATATGTCAATCTATCGGAGAGAGATTGTCGCACACTTTGCGCATATCTGTTGCGACATCTACCTCGTGTTGTCGAGGAAGACGAATCTATCAACCAAGACCCCTCCCTCTTCAACTGTTTTAAAAGTCTTCCCATCTTTCCAGTCATCCTCATTTCTGAGGATGGTCAATTAACCACTTCCCGGGGGTCCATTCCCGTGACTCATCATGTGCGAGGTGTCAATCCCCTCGAGGTTCCGATTATTCCTCAGTTGAACAAATTAGTTTACATCAACTTGAATTTGGTCAACATTGAACTCCTCAAGTATCTGAATTCACCTTTTCTTGAGCCCCTAACTCCCAATGACATGCAAAAACTTATGCTCGAATATTTTACTTCCCAGTCACCAGAAATGCGGTTGGCCTTTGTTAAATACTTGTCGGAATTGGCAGTTCCGCCTAGGGAGATTATTCATAGCTTGAAGTTCATGCGCTTCATGCTTGCAAGCAATGGAACATCCCAGACTCCTGAACACCTTATCGACCCTCGGTCCTCCATTGCGGCTTTGTTTTCTGCACCATCTCATCGCCTGCCCTCGTCAACACATCCTACTTTTGCCCGCCTCTCTGAACTGCTTAGTGAATTGAATTTGTTTGGAACGCGTTTGTCAATAGACATTATTAAGGAGTGTGTCCGATCTTTGGACATTGGAAGATGTCATGATCCTGAAGGCGTTGCACGTTGCCTAATCAGCCTCCTCAACGACGTCCAACCCAATGGATATCGATCTCTTGACCTGTCATTCCTTTCGCTGACGTCTAACTGGATCCCTACAACAAGGGGGCTCAAAAGCCCAATGGACTCTCGAGACTTTCTCTCGCACGAAGGGAAGACAGATCTCTTCGATGAGGCAATGCCATTGGTAAATTCAGACGTCGCTATTGGACCTCATCTCCGTTGCATCTTTGGCTGGAATAAAGGAGTTTCTGTGGAGGTTATGTCAAAGCAAGTAACTGAGGTTTTGAACAGTAATGCCTCATTGGAAACCCAATATCGCAAAGTGTACGCGGTTGTCCAAGAACTGGGTACACGTAACCTTGAAGACGAACAGTTTTCATTCCTCAGACGAACGCTTAACCATAAGAAATGGGTTCCAACCCACAGTAAGACTTTGGAGACGGTTGAATTCGCGCTACTCGGAGAGGATGATATACCCGAAGCTGGGTTCCACTCCATCACTTTCAATTCAATTCGATACCCTCAAGTTCGTTCATTCTTAAGTATAATGGGTTGCGTTGAGAGGTGTGTCATTGCTTTCGATCCTCCTTTTCTCCCTCTCTGACGAGGTTCGTATCAGGCCAGCAAAGGAAACCATCTTCAAGCGCCTCGCTACTCTTTATCGCAGTCAGTCAATGCAGACAACTAGTGACCAATTCATATATGCAATCGTTAAATTACTGACATGGTTGCCAATACTGGACCCAGACGAAAGAAACAAAATTTATGTTCCTGATGAAAAAGGTTTACTTTGGCCTTACGATAGTATCTACTTCAACGATGTCGGTGCTCGTGCATGTTTGCATGATTTGGAGTCAGGTAGCCTCGCTCATTCAGCTATTTCTCCCGATCTTGCAAGTGATTTGGGCCTCCTGCGTTTGGGTCTGGTGGGATTCCAAAACCAAACGAACATCGACAATATTGACTTGGTTTTTGCCGTGCGCGCGCGTCTTGAAGATTATAAGGATCGCCGCTTATTACTTGATATCATTTCTGTTGCATCGGATGCTTGTGCGACGGAAGTTAACATTCTTCTCGATGACGCATGGGGACCAACAGAAGCCTTACTCTCTCCACGGTGCGATGAACTTCAACGCTCTTCGACTCTGGTGGTTCAATACAATGGCAATTTTACTCAGAGTGATTTGATGCAAATGCTACATTATTGCAGTCCTCAGAGAAATAACAAACAATTGGCCGGTCGGTACGGGCACGGTGTTCTGACCATTTTCCATATTACAGAGGTATAGATGTCCTTCTACGTTCATGTTTGAGTTAGAGCTCACGGAACCTTTTCAGTTTGCTATGATCATATCGCAGGACCAAGTTTGGTTCTTGAATCCTTGTAAAGCCTATATATCCATCGACAAAGCCATTCTTCGATTGCCTCTTTCCGTTGCTTGGAGGTGATTAGCTAATATAGTAGTTGTTGCCGGTTTCTTCCTAACTCATGAGATGTAGGTCTTACGGCGATCACCTTGCACCACTTGTTGGCTTGTTCGGGTTCTGCATACCCGAAGATCCCACTCAGGAAATTCTCTATAATGGGGTATGTGTCTCCAATTGACCATAATCATTGACTTTACAACGATAAATCAGACCATTCTTCGCCTCCCCTTACGTGCAAGCGTCCATTCACCCGATGTAAACCTTCTTTTCCCCAGAACAACATCGCTACAAAGTTTATCTTCGGATTTGAAGTCTTTTGCACCTATGTGTCTTATTTTTTCCTCTCTGGAGTCTATATCGCTACATGATCGGCCCAAACAACGACGATCTACTCGGGAGATGCCCCATTCGCAACTCCGGTGGCGTATGAATTCTACCAAGAAGGATTTCTCCCACTCTCGCGGTGATGTCAAGGCCTACACGGTCTCCATCAGCAATTCAGCGTCAATTCAAGGGGACCACGAATGGAGGGTATTAACTTTGGACGCGAAACCCATGATACCGCCCGCCCTAGCCTCGCTTCAGAGACATTATCGTCTCCAAGACTCTTCTGTCATTCATATTGCTGCACGATTGGATGAGGACCCTGGACAGGTTCATTCATTATTTTCAATAATTCCCTACTTAATCACAGTTGATCTTCCTGTTCATTTATCGTGCCCATTTATCCTCGCACCTGATATGGCGTCAATCAGACTCGACGAAGATAAGGGTCCGGACGCTTGCTATAACCGCTGGCTTCTGACTTCCGTTCTCCCTATCCTATACCTTCATATGTTGGAAGACCGTGCATCAGTTGCAGACAATAGTCCTTATTGGCCCAGAAACTCTAAAGCTGCACCAGAGGACATGTCGACCGATATATCATCTCTTGTAGGAAATGCCGTCTACCAAATGGCGCTTCACGACAACTCAACTTACACAGTATTTCGAAGTCGATTCCATTCATCTAGCCATCCCCCTCGCGCCGCACGGTTTGTCACCAAAATTCCTCGCGTCGTAGTGGCCGTCCTTGAAGCTATCAAACCAGTTGATATTGTACAGCTTTCCCCGATGATCATCGAACGACTGAAGGAGCAAAATAGCTGTCATTTCTCGCTCGTCACACCCAAATATCTACACCGACAGCTCTCAGGTCATTCAGAGCATTTTCCCGCTTCTAGTATTGATCTCCAGCAGCTGCAAGAGCTGATAGACTTCCTGTCAGCTGATAATGAACCGCTCAGTTGTTTGTCGGATCTACCATTGCTCCCACTTGAAGACGGAACCTTCAACAAGTTTGGCCCCGCCACATTAGCAACAACTTTCTACGCTGCCCCTCTCAAAGTTCTCGAAGCAGGGGTTTTCAGATCAGATCGTCTCGTACACCGTGCACTTGACCACACAAAACTCTTGACAATTGGTCTCAACATCAAGCCTATCGACGCAGGAAACATAAAAGACCTCTTGGGTGATCGAATCAGTCCCTCGAACGTGCTACAAGATGCCGATGCCGACATGCAGCAATGGATCCATTCTTTTTGGCAGGTCTTCGCTCTGCTGAAGATATCAATAAAAGCTCTGCTGAAGTACCCACTTATACCAACCCTTAAATCAGGCCACTTTATTTCTCTCGCTTTTTGCAAGACATCCGCTATCCTCGCAGACTTTTCGAAACAGCCTGACCTTCGTCGAGCTCTGGCACAGATGAGACTCATAGTCGTCAATACAGCATCATTATCCCCTGATCTACAAAGTGCTCTCCCGCCTTCGCCGCTCATTCTCAGCACCGTTTTGACCAACATACTCAATAGAGATAAGACTGAAATTACCAATATGTTCAATGCATTGGATTCAAAAGCACGCCCGACAATCTTCTCATGGATTCGATCTGACTGGCAGAAGCGGAAGCGGCCCTATTTCCAGAGGAATCCGGGGTACAGAATCTCAATTCCAATCTGGAAAGTCGCCAACGGCTCTTATTTGCCTGCTGATGAAGTTCTGATGCTTCCAAGAACTGTGACCGTGAACTCCATCGGCCCCTTTGCCGCTAGAAATCTCGTTGGTTGGGATTTTGTGCTTGTCGAAATGGGATTGGAACCACCTCCGATTCAGTCGATTCTCCATATTCCATCTCAACTTGAGAAAGGCCACGACCAAGCGTATCGAGATCTTCTCGAAAAGGTCCTCTTTAAACACACCCCGGAGAAAGAAGGTATCCTGGTTCCAAACTCACAGCGGCTGATGCGAGATTCTAATACGCTCTACTGTTCTCGTGATGACTTGTTCATAGCAGCATTCGGGTCCACCTCGGAACATTTCATTCATCCAGCCTTTGCCAAGTTCCAGACGCAGCTGGAGAAGCACGGGTTGATGAGACAATATAATCTTACTCTGAAAATGTTCCGAGCCTGTGTTGAGGCATTTCATAACACAGGAGGTAAGATTTATCAAGAGAAGAGGGCAAGGGCGGACGTTCTGTTCTGGTATTGGGGAGAAGAATTGCCGGAGCGGCTCAGTGTCCTCAATCAGGACCAAATTTCCACGTTAGATGACTTACGTTTCATCTCTCGAAATCTCGCTCCTCGACCCCTCGGGAGTGGAAACGACAACAAGTATATCACCCACCAACTACCTGTAATAGTCTCGCCCAACGAGCTGGTCCGTTTAGAATTCACCCCCATTGCATGGACACAGCGGGGACTTTACAAGCCGGGTTTCCAGCCTCATCCAGATCTTGTTAGGATTCACCCCAACTTAAGTGTTCCGACTGCTGAGGAAGTGGTAGGCAGACTCTAGACAGTTAAAATATATCTGATACTAACGAAAAATTCAGGTTAAACATCTTGTTGTATTGGTGACGAAAGTGGCTCGAGAAGTTGACATTAGTTGCCGCAGCATCCTTCTAAGTCACCTTGAGCAGACCTATTCATGGCTTAATAAGCACACTGACGAGGCTCAACCTTTCCTGCAGAAATGCAACGCGGATAAAGTTGCATTGTTTCTCAACACTGAAGTGCCTCACATGACACTTATGGAAGATTGGAGTTGGAAAAGGGCCGAACATATCTTACTCAGTAGTGACACTGATCGGGAGTACCTCCAGTATCCAAGGGTTTTCATTAAGTCTTTCCAAAATCTTCTCGTCGCTGGGGGTGCCGTCACAATCGATTATGGAAAAGAGATCAAACCAACCGTTGAGCTCTCCACAGACAAGGAACGTCACATGGATCTTTATAGCAATTTGAATTGCATGCGGAGAAATGGGATTTGCATTGATGTCAACTTTAGTTTTGATTCAACTGACGATAGGCCGCTGCTCGCGCACCGGACGTATTTAGCTGCATATAGCTCCTACTTTATGAAGTTGTTCTCTGAACCTGAGACGGGAGAGATGAAAGTCTGCGTTATTCACGTAGATCAATCATACTCTAGGCGTTGTGTGGAATTATTACTTGGTAGGTCTGACGAATATTCATTTGCAGGCGTTCGTTGATTAAATCGTAGATTATGCCTACACATCACAAAAACCGGATTTGAACAAGGAAAATAACAATGTCCAACTAGCACTCGAGCTTCTATCACTAGCATATCATTGGGAAATGTCAGATGCGCAATGTGTTGTGCAGGACATGATTATTAGACTCAAGATGGTTGATCCTTTTAAACTCGACATCAGTACGTGATCATCATTTCAATTGAGCCAGACTATATCACTTACTGTCCCGTTTTACTATCGCAGTTCACGGAGTGGCGCGTCGGACTGAATCCAAGGAGTTGATTGATCACTGCGAGTGTTTTGCGAAGAGGAACATTGTCTTGATTGAACGTGTGAAGGGGCAGGCTCAAAGTGAAACTTGAATAAAAGTAATGCAATTTGCTTTGCGTGTCAACAGCGCCAAACATGGTGTTAAATGTAAGAGTTTTCGAAAACTCCGAAAGGTAATGCTTATGTGTGCCCAGAGTATGGGAAAGTAGATTCATGTAAGTGCAGAAAACAACAGAAGACTACAGAAGATCATAAAGAATCACGGAGGAGTAGAGAAGCACAGAAAAGCAGAGAAGACAGATATGTCCCGATTGCTAGGTATAATTGTGGATAGCTTGGAGAAATACAGAGTGTGGGAAAATAGGTGAACACCAGTGTGCAAATCACCAGACAGGTGTGGATGACAAGTCTGAACACAGAAAAGTAGAGAACACAGAGAACACAGAAAAATAGGTTCTGTAAGAGAACCTTCTTCTGTGGCCCTGTTCCATGTTTTCTGATTGATCTGCTTTTCCATACCCTTCTCTGGTATCTGCACACATCTACTAATTTGTCCTTCCACATCCTAGACCTCTCCAAATTACCTATGATCACTTCTAGCTGTCTGAACATGTTGACTAACTTCTCTTTCCCACACTTCCTTACTCTACTACAATGTTCTGTGATCTTTCATAGTCTATTATTATCTTTTGCACACTGATCTGGCCACATCTAGTTAATTCCACAGATAATGTCTCTTTCCTTATCTGCACTTCCAATCCTTATCTAGTGTGGATCAACTCTGTTCATTCCATGTCAATCACTCCTTGGATATTCTTGCTGGACTTTCTAATATCTCTATGGAACACCATTCCAACATCTGAGAACTATTCAGATCCAAGATAATTGCTTACAGTCTTTATTTCCTAAATACTATCTTAGTATCAAAGGCAGTTCTTGCTTCAAGCAGATATCCACAGCCAGTTGTATGGCAGAGGGGTTAGATGTCAAGAGGCTGTCAAGAAGGATAATGTCAAGATGGGCAGACAGAACTTACTTCAAGTGGATATCTGTGATCAGTCACACAGGAAGGAGTTGGATCAAGTATGGAAACTTATCTAGAAAACAGATGTGAAAATCTATGAGGTTGGGTAGATACCTAGGTTATGGATCAAGCTTGGAGGCTTATCCATGGATAGACAATATAATCTCAGATGACAACCTTGGTCTCAACTTATATATTATATATACTGTCTATTACAAGATTATAACTTTGGATGGTCAGAGATAAGTGAGATGTTAGGTAATTCTTAGTCAGAGAAGTAAGTAGTGGTTTTTAGTTGATCTTAGTTGTAGCTTAGTTGATTTCCAGACTAAAGACTATAGAGTATCTACTTGTTCTTAAATACTAAATCTATAATCTGAACTGTGGCTAGAGAAATAGTAGTATAGAGATAACTAAGGAGACATTATAGAGACAGTTTCTAAGATTAAAAGATGAAACACAAGAGATTTATCTGTGCTTGCTCATATGTAGAAGCAAAAGTATACTTAGAATTGATTAGAGTTTTATCTGGAGTTAGAAAGCAGGTATCTTGAAAGTCTTAGAAGTTGGTCTATAATAGTATTTCCTCTTTAGAGACAAGCCCTCAAGGACCATAGTATGACTAGGAAGTATGACTAGAACTGAGAATATAGATAAGAATGGGAAAAAATTAGAAAGGAAAAAACAGAAGAAAGAAAACAAGAATAGAATAGATATAATAGAGAATAGAATATTAAGATAGAGGAAGTAGACTAAGTTTTGAGGAACATGTAGTGTGAAAGTTAGATATTAGTTCTAGAGTATATATAAGTATAGTAGTAGGTAACTACTCAGATTCATCTTCTATATCTTCATAGCCTAGCTAGATGATCTTGTAGAGAAGCTTGCAAACTTGTTTTCAGTCAATTTTCAAGTCAACAATTCATGAGATTTCATATCTGATCTCACCATCAATAGTGACTGATGTAGGTAGTAGATCAGATTGTCCAGAGAAAGTATTGGAGATGATTGTTTTGAGTATGGAGATGTAGAAGACCAGATGAATAAAGTATATGGATTTCTGAAGATGAAGGGTAAACAAATGAGTACCAAGTTATGCTATGATTTTGTAAGAACCTAGGTATTTCTCAGATAGTTTTTTAGAGGGTTGCATGGTATGGAAGAACTAGGCTTTCACAAAAACTTTTTATTCTACTTGGAAGTTTGGGGCTAGAAGTTAGTATATATTAGCAGATTGTTAGTAATGCTATTAGGCTACAAAGATCTCAAACTTGAGGATACTCTGGAGTTTATTGAGATTAACTGTGAAGTCATAGGTATAGGAAAAGGCTATATTGCATTCAGAGTGGACTATGATATTCAGATAATATCCTTTATTTGCAAAAAAACAGAAAGATATCAGTGATAGTGCTAGAAGTATTATTGA
>Ga0157368_1000852_pt1 | contig 13790 bp, 12 predicted proteins | sample AttbisABBM3_FD_113146 | JGI IMG/M metagenome (GOLD analysis project Ga0157368, IMG submission 113146) | Fungus gardens microbial communities from leaf cutter ant in Botucatu, State of São Paulo, Brazil - Atta bisphaerica ABBM3 | ecosystem: Host-associated > Fungi > Mycelium > Unclassified ...
CAGGCGACCCTGGGAGATTTCCGGCTGGTAGGGGGTGTAGGCGGTGTACCAGGCCGGATTTTCCAGCAGGTTGCGCAGGATCGGCGCCGGGGTGTGGGTGTTGTAGTAGCCCTGGCCGATCAGGCTCTTGAGCAGGCGATTCTTGCCGGCGATGGCGCGCAGCTCGGCCAGGGCGTCGGCTTCGGATAGCCCGGCGGGCAGGTCCAGCACGCTGGTGCCCTTGATGCTCTCGGGGATCACCCGGGCGGTCATGGCCTCCAGCGATTCGTAGCCGAGCAGATCGAGCATGGCGATCTCGTCCAGCTCGCGCGGGCCGATATGGCGCGGGACGAATTCGTCGGCGGTGCTGAGGGTGTCATGCAGCGACATGGCGGTCTTACCCCTTGATCAGTTGCTGATAGGCGGCTTCGTCGAGCAGGGCGGCGAAGGCTGCGGCATTGGCGGGCTGGAAACGGAAGAACCAGCCGGCACTCAGCGGATCGCTGTTGATGGTCTCGGGCGCCTCGTTCAGCGCCTCGTTGACGGCCAGGACCTCGCCGTCCAGCGGCATGGTGATGTTGCTGGCGGCCTTGACTGATTCCAGCACCGCGACCTCGTCATCCTGGGCGTAGCTGCGCAGCTCCGGCAGTTGCACGAAGACCAGGTCGCCGAGCGAATCCTGAGCATAGTCGGTGATGCCGACAGTGATGCTGCCATCGGCTTCCTGACGTAGCCACTCGTGTTCTTCGGTAAAGCGCAGACCCATTGCCAGACTCCTGCGGACCTTTGTCCTGATGGATAGATGGGTCTAGCAGTGCAAGGGCGATGCCAGGAGCAAAAGCCCGTAGTTTCAGGGGCTTGACTACACAGCCAAACTTGTCCTGTAGCGAAATCGTTACAATTGGCGATCTAACCGACCACATTCGTATCGATTTAAAAACAATGTATCGCAATCGTTACAAAGTTAGCTGAACTCCTGGGTCCGACAGCCACGCTGTACGATCGCGAGTGAACATCGATATCCACGCGGTGGGGAGGAGCCAAGCGCCTCAGTGGACGCTGGATGAAAGAGGAAATCGGCTAAACGGGCGGCCTGATCGAGGGCGTGGGACTTTCCACGGCATTCCCTCTTAAGGAAGCCGGCAATCCATGCGAGGGGCAGACAGCTGTCAGCAGAAAGGGCCGGTACCACTTCAGCCCTTTCCTTCATTTTGATCCGACTGGCTCACCACCTACCAGGAACGATGGGTGCAGAGACCTGAAGGAAAAATGAATGAGTGCAAGAGCAATCAGTGGCCCATTCCGCGTATACCCGCCACCACGTGAGCCGCAACATCATTGAGATCGTAACCACCCACCAACTCAATCAGACTGTCTTCGGAATCCACCGAAGGAGGCGCTACGTAACCTGGCTGCGCATCTTGGAAAATATAGGTATTGCCGTGGTAGTGAAAAACCGCAGCATTGACCTCCTCTACGGTTTCCTTCGATACAATATCCAAGACGGTGGATATGTCTTTCGCCCCTGCTACTGCACTGTCTGCAATGGTGACCACCGCTTCAGGCTTGCCAACAGGATAGCCGTAAAGAATATAACTATCAGAAACGTCAAAACCCGTTACTTTGACCAGGTTGGCGATGATCGACGCTGACTTTTCAGCGCTTGACGCGGTCGCCTCATAATTGACCAGGTTTCCATTAAAAAGTGTTAGATTTCCGCTGCCCTCACCACTCATAACAATATTGACGCCATGTCCCAGCGAACCCTGTGAGGAGGCATTATGAGCGTCTACCCCCTTCACGAAGGACAGATCTACCGTTGCACTACCGTGACGCGCTTCGATATTGACATCTGCTTGCTGGATAATAGCTGTAACGCCAACATTACCGTTACTTGCACTTACGCTAATATCTTTAACACGCGCATGAGCTAACGATGCCACCGAGTCAAACTCTGCAGCCGCAACCGTACTGACAGAAGCGCTACCACTTGCAAACTCGATGGAGTGCAGATAAGCACTGGTACTCCGCCCATCCATGCCTTGCTCGCTGAGTACAACAGAAAGCGATTTGGTAGAATTGGTCGCATCCAAGGTTTCAAGTCTGTCAAAATTTGACAACACGATGGAGCCGAACGCATAAATTCCGCTATCTGCAATAGCCAAATTCAGATGTTTGATCGTCGAATCAAGGGTAGAACCTCCGGCCACGGTATCCAGTGTTTGCCCGTCGATCCGAGCGACCTTTTCGAGATGGTCGCTGTTAATATTCAGCGTTGTCAGAGAGGCTCTTGCTTCTCTAACAGGAACCGAGCCCTCAACATACTTTGCGAACGCTGCATACTCATCGAAGTCGTTCACATCGATAGTCAGTGAGTGTTTATGTCCAAAACTATAGACCGTCACATCATCAATCACACTGCCTTGTGCAGGCGCCGATTTTTTCGATAGATTCTTCACAATACTCTCCTGGACAATGATTGATCCAGGCGCACTTGGCTCGCCTCGGACTTCAAGAGGTTATCCACCGGGGTACCGAGGGTGCGCCATCGCCTTGAACTACAGGTTACGTAGGTCATTCCGGCGTCAGCAAGGTCTAGTTCAGGTTACAACAAATGTCTAGAAATTAATTATTCGACCAAGACAAATTTATTCAAGATACGGAATACGCAAGGCTCGATGAGAACCTTGTCATAAATCAACAGGCAGGTCATTGCAGCGATCGGAAAACCCTTTCCTTTCGTTAACTATCGGTATACCGGGCGGCTAGAGACCGTTGTATTTTTACCGCGCGTCATCAAGATAAAAGTTGCGCTGTCGAGCATTGTCTCGACTATCAGAACCCTTCATGCAACTGGTCTACTGGTGTTTTCGTTCTGACACGAGGCCACCAGCGCACCGGCCGAAACGGCGAGACGGTCGCGAACTTTCGCCTTTTTGATGGGACCAAGAGAGCACAAAAAGACCTCTACCAAGCGGCTCTGGACCTTTCCTACCCCTCTCGTCTGGAGATCTTGTCATGGCTGTAAAAACCGTTGCCGATCTGCTCGTCGCCACCCTCGAAGCCGCCGGGGTGGACACCATCTGGGGCCTGCCGGGCGATTCGCTCAATGGCCTCACCGAAAGCCTGCGCAAGCGCGAGCGCATCCGTTGGCGCGGCGTGCGCCACGAAGAGGCCGCTGCCTTCGCCGCCAGCGCCGCCGGCGACATCAGCGGCCGCCTGGCGGTCTGCGCCGGCTCCTGCGGCCCAGGCAACCTGCACCTGATCAATGGCCTGTTCGACGCCCAGCGCAGCGGCGCGCCGGTATTGGCCATCGCCGCCCAGATTCCCTCCAGCGAGATCGGCCTGGGCTACTTCCAGGAGACCCATCCGGAGCGGCTGTTCCGCGATTGCAGCGACTTCTGCGAGGTGGTCTCTCATCCCGAGCAACTGCCGCGCATTCTCGAAACCGCCATGCGCTCTGCCATCCTCAACCGCTCGGTGTCGGTGGTGGTGATCCCCGGCGACGTGGCCCTCGCCGAGGCACCCACCCAGGAAATCCAGTGGAGCGAGCCGGTACGCCCGGTGGTGGTACCGCCGGAGGCCGAACTGGATGCCCTGGCCGAATTGCTGGCCGGCGAGCAGCGCATCACCCTGCTCTGCGGCGCCGGTTGCGCCGGGGCCCATGCCCAGGTGGTAGCCCTGGCCGAGCGGCTGCAGGCCCCGGTGGTCCACGCCCTGCGCGGCAAGGCCCATATCGAGTATGCGAATCCCTACGGCGTGGGCATGACCGGGCTGATCGGCTTCTCCTCCGGCTATCACGCGCTCAAGGAGTGCGACCTGCTGGTGATGCTGGGCAGCAACTTCCCCTACCGCAACTTCCTGCCGAACCACGGCCGGGTGGTGCAGATCGACCTGCGCGGCGCCCATCTGGGCGTGCGCACTCCGCTGCTCAAGGGCCTGGTGGGCGATGTCCGCGCCACCCTCGACGCCCTGTTGCCGCGCCTCCAAGCCAACCGCGACAGCCGCTTCCTGGAAAAGGCCCAGGAGCACTACCGCAAGACCCGCGCCGAACTCGACGACCTGGCCACGCCAACCCCGGATGGCACCCCGCTGCACCCGCAATATCTCACCGCCCGCATCAGCGAGCTGGCCGCGCCGGACGCCCTCTTCACCTGCGACGTCGGCACCCCCACCGTCTGGGCGGCGCGCTACCTGGCGATGAACTTCGAACGCAAGCTGGCCGGCTCCTTCAGTCACGGCTCCATGGCCAATGCCCTGCCCCAGGCTCTGGGCCTGCAGGCGGCCTTCCCCGGGCGCCAGGTGGTGGCCCTGGCCGGTGATGGCGGCCTGTCCATGCTGCTCGGCGAATTGGCGACCCTGGCCAGCCAGCAACTGCCGGTCAAGGTGATCGTCTACGACAACGCCACCCTCGGCTTCGTAGCCATGGAGATGAAGGCCGCCGGCATGCTCGACGAAACCACGGATCTGGCCGCCGTCGACTTCGCCCGGGTCGCCGAAGCCTGCGGCGTGCGCGGTTGGAAGGTCGAGTCGGCGAGCCTGCTGGACGCCACCCTGGAAGAGGCCTTCGCTCACCCCGGCCCGGCGCTGGTGGACGTGCGCATCGCCAAGCAGGAGCTGTCGCTGCCACCGAAGATCCAGGCCGCCCAGGCCAAGGGCTTCAGCCTCTACATGCTGCGCGCCGTGATGAGCGGCCGTGGCAGCGAGGTGCTGGACCTGGCCAAGACCAACGTACTGCGTTGACGGCTAGCGATCGCTCGGTTGCGCCAGCAGCCGAGCGACCTCGCCACTGGCCGCGAGCTTGCCGAAGGCCGCGCGCAGCCGCTCCACCAACGGCACCGGCGTGGTCGGGCTGAACGCCATGTACAGCGGCGTATCGAGTTCCTCCAGCGCCGCCAGACGTTGCAACCCAGGACAGGCGCTGCCTGCCTCCGCGCAGAAGTGGCTGGCATCTCGCTCTGGCAGGAGCAGGGCGTCCACTTGACCGCTGAGCAAACGGCTGAAGTTGTCCTTTTGCTGGCCTGACACCACCAGGCGCTGAAAGCCGAGACCCTGCAGATACTGTTGGCGCACGTCGTCGCGCATTACGCCCAGGCGATAGGCCCGCGCGTCATCGAGACGCTCGATCTGGACATCGTTGCGGTTCGCCAGCCGGTAGAAGTAGTAGCGCAGGCGCAGCACCTCCCCCACCCACTGGAACTGGGCTTCGCGCGCCGGGGTACGGGCGATGAGGTAGATCAGCACCCCCGGTTCGCGCAGGGCCAGGTCATAGGCCCGGGCCCAGGGATAGAGCTCCACCTGGTAGTCATCGATACCCGCCTCTGCCAGGGTACGCTTCACCACGGCGGTCGCCGGCCCATTCACCCGGCCATCGATGCTCCAGGTGAAAGAGGTTTCTTCGGTCACGGCGCGGACCGTGGCGGCCTCCACCCCCGGCCCCAGCAACACCAGCAGGGCCAACAGCAGGCGCAGCTTCATAGGGGTGGCTCCTCCGGCAGCTGACAACTGCGATTGCGACCCAGGCTCTTGGCCCGGTAGAGCGCCCGGTCGGCCTGGTCCATGAGGGTAGCGAAATCCGGCGTTGCTTCGCTCAACGCGGCGTAACCGATGCTCAGGGTGACGTGGTCGGCGGCCTCCGACCCGGCATGGACAATCCCCAGCGCGATCACGGCCCGGCGCAGCCGCTCGGCCATCTCAGCCGCGCCGGATGGGCTGGTCGCGGGCAGCAAAACCGCGAATTCCTCGCCGCCGATCCGCGCCACCAGGTCGCCGGGACGCATCACGACCTGCTGCAGGGCGGTGGCTACCCGCTGCAGGCAGAGATCGCCCTGGGCATGGCCGTAGGTATCGTTGTAGCGCTTGAAGAAATCGACGTCGCAGAGCAACAGCGAAAGCGGCAGTCCGGCGCGCTTAGCGCGGCGAAATTCCAGGTGCTCGGTCTCATCGAAACAGCGACGATTGGGCAGCCCCGTGAGCGGATCGCTGAGCGACAGCTGCTCCAGGCGCGCGTTGGCGCTACGCAGCGCCTCCTGGGATGCCAGCAGGTCGCGCAACTGCGTCTGGTGATGGGAGGCATGCAACAGCAGCTGGGTGGTCATGTTGATCAGGGCACGCTCGTCGGTGCGCCAGTCGCCTGCCAGGTCACGACCAAAGAGCAGCAACCCGTATTCGTCGGTGGCGGTCGGCAGCTGGACCAGCGCCAGGGCTTCGTTACCCAGGGCCAACAGCGGCGCAGCCGCGTCACCGAGTGCGGTCAGGAGCGCCTCGCGCGTCGCGAAGATGTGGGGTACCTCGGGCTCCAGCAGGGCCTCCAGCGCCTGAGCACAGCGGGGCGGCAGGACCAGCAAGCCCGGGGCCGCCGGCGCGGCCGCGCCGAACCAGCCCTGGTATAGGCGATAGGTACCGTCCTGGGGATGCCGCTTGAACCAGACGGCCTGCCGGGCGCCCAGGCGCTGGGCCACCTCCTGCAGACAGACCTGGCAATGCCGGTCGAACTGGTCGTAAGGCGCATGGATCAGTTGGTTGGACAGCCCCAGGATGGTTTGCTGCGCCGTCGCCAGCGCCTCGAGTTCTGCCGTACGCTCGCGTACCCGGTCCGCCAGGCGATCACGGTGCGCCGCCAGTTCCTCTTCGTGCCGCTGCTGTTGGGCCAGGTAGCCGGCCAGATTGCCCTGCAGCGTATTGATACCGCTTACCAGCAGATCCAGCTCGTCCTGCCGGGCGGGCCGCTGCAGGCGGAGGGGCTCTGCGAGGGAGGCAGCCGTCAGCCGCGACAGGTGCCGGGCGATCCGCCGGACGTGCAGGGTCACCAGCCGCTTGAAGGCCAGGCTGACCAGGCCGGCGAGCAGCAAGGCGAGCAGGAGCTGGGTCAGCAGCGTACCTGCCACGCTATCGCGCAACTCGCGCCAGAGCTGGGGTTCATTGCCCTGGATAAGCAGTTCGCCGAGCACCTCGCGACCGCCGGGATAGGGACTGTAGACCAGCATGCCCTGCCGGCTGGGCGCCAGGCTCGAAGAAACCCAGTCGGCACGCTGACGCGACTGGACCTCGGTCTCCTGGCCGTGACCGGCGAGACGCAGTTCGATGCGTCCGACCGAGGCGATGCGCAGCGCGCCGTCCAGGTGGGCCTGCACCGCAGGTTGGTCCAGCTCCCAGATGGCCTTGGCCAGCGTCGATTGGTACACCTGCTCCAGCAGTTGCAGTTCGGCATCCATGCTGACGCGATTCTGCTGCCAGATATTCCAGGTTCGCAGCCCCGCCGTGAACGCGGAAAACAGCAGGCAGAACACCACCATCAGCAACGCCAGGCGGTTACCCAACGAGCGGTGCGTCCGGACGCCTTTCATAGCCAGCGGCGCTGAAGTTCGGCCAGCGTGCCGTCCTGCTGCAGGGTGACGAAGGCTGCCCGCAGCCGCGCCATTAGCGCGGGTGAGGTATGCAAGCTAGCCGCCAGGTATAGCGGATAGGGGGGCAGGCAATAGGCCTGGGTCAGATCCCGCTGGGAATCGTAGCCCGCCTGATGGGCCAGATGCTGAACCACGGCCCGGTTGGCGATCCACAGATCGACCCGCCCGGCCTTCAATTTCTCCAGGTTGAGGCTGTAATGCGCACTGGATTGCAGCTCCTGCCCGACGACGAAGCCATGCTCTACCAGGATGCGCTCTCCCGCATCGCCATTGACCGTGGCGATCTGCCGGCCGCGGGCCGCCTCCAGGCTGGCCAAGGGCCGCACACGGCCCTGCCAGCTGAACAGACAGAGGTCGGTCTTGGTCAGGGGGATCACCCATTCGAACAGCGCCTCCCGCTCGGGGAGACGCGCCATGGAAAAGATCAGGACGTCGGGGCGCCCCTGGGCCTGGGCGAAAGCACGCGCCCACGGCATGACCTGGGGCTCGGCAGCGAGCTCCGCACGGGCCAGCAGCAACCTCACCAGTTCGACCGAAAAGCCGGTTACCTGGCCATCCGGCTGGACCAAGCTGAACGGTGGATAGTCTTCGGTCACCACCTGCAACGCGGTCGCACGGACGCTGGTGCAGAGCAGTACCAGAGCGAGAAATAAGCACTGCCAAAATTTGCTCGTCACGAAGCCCTCCCCGCCCGAGCACGACACGGTCTGACTTTATCGGGCCGCACCGAGGAAACTTGAAACCGCACTAGGGCTTGTCTGAAAAGTCGCCGAGCGAAGGTCAGGCAAGGCAAAATCCGTGAGGAAGCGGATCGGACTCGCGCTCGAGTTTACGAGTGGTAAATGAGCGTTCCGATCGGACAGCGGATTTTAAACGCCGCATGGCCGAGCGCCGGCACGTTTCAGACAAAGCCTAGTCTCGCCGCGGGATACCGTAGCGCCTCAGCCGCATGGCAATGGCCGAGTGCGAGGTCTGCAGTCGCGCGGCCAACTGGCGGCTGGAGGGGAACTGTGGATAGAGCCGTTCCAGCAGCGCGGCCTCGAAGCCCTGCACGGCGGCTTCCAGGGTGCTGACCTCGGTCTCCACCTGTCCGGCCACCGCGGTGCCGGCCAGATCCAGGTCATCGACATCGATCTGGCCGCTTTCGCTGATGGCGGCCGCACGAAAGAGGATGTTCTGCAACTGGCGCACGTTGCCCGGCCAGCCGTTGCCCAGCAGCACCCCGTAGGTGGCCGGTGCCAGGCGGCACGGCGGCCGGCCGATCTGGGCGCAGGCCTGCTGCAGGAAGTGCCGCGCCAGCAGGAGGATGTCCTGGCCGCGCTCGCGTAGCGCCGGCACCTGCAGGCTGAGTACATTGAGGCGATAGAAGAGGTCTTCGCGAAAGGTGCCGGCGGCCACCATGGCCTGAAGGTCGCGATGGGTGGCGGCGAGGATGCGCACGTTGACCCGGGTCTCGTGGGCGCCGCCGACCCGGCGGAAGCTGCCGTCGGAGAGAAAGCGCAGCAGCTTGGCCTGCAGGTAGGGCGACATCTCGCCGACCTCGTCGAGAAACACCGTGCCCTGGTCGGCCAGCTCCAGCAGCCCTGGCTTGCCGCCGCGCTGGGCACCGGTGAAGGCACCCGGGGCATAGCCGAACAACTCGCTCTCGGCCAGGCTCTCCGGCAGGGCGGCGCAGTTCAGCGCCAGAAAAGGCGCGTCGCGACGGGCACTGGCGGCATGGCAGGCACGAGCCACCAGCTCCTTGCCGGTGCCGGTCTCGCCGAGGATCAGGAGTGGCGCTTCCAAGGTTGCCAGACGCTGGGCCCGTGCCTTGAGGGTACGGATGGCGGCGCAGTCGCCGAGCAGGGAGTCGAAGCCCTCGGGGGTATCGTGGCGCAGGGCCGAGAGTCGCCCGCCAATGCGGCTGGGTGCATAGAGGGTCAAGAGGCCACCGGCCAGGCCCCCCACCGGTTCGCCGATGGGGGTGGCATCCAACAGCAGCGCCTGGCCGCGCAGCAGCACCTCGCGCAGCGGCAGGCGAAAGCCTTGGGCGAGCAGCTCGACCGGCAACTCGGCATCGTTGAAGAGTTCGGCCAGGGTACTGCCGGCGTCCTCGCCAGCCAGGGCGGCGAAGGCCGGGTTGGCCAGCAGGATGCGGCCTTCGCCATCCACCGCCAGCACCGGATCGGCCATGGCGGCGAGCAGGGCATCCAGTTGCAGGCTGCGCCGCTGGCCGGGCAGGATGTCCACCACCCGGACCGCCTCGACCCCTACCACGGTCAGCAGGGCGGCGCGCAACTCCTCCAGTACCGCCGCGCTCAGGGTCGGCGCGTCGATATAGACGTTGGGCGGCACCATCTCCACGGCATCCAGGTTGAGATTGCGCGCCCCGAGCAGCGCCAGCACCTCCTGGGTGATGCCGACACGATCGATGAAGGAGACATGGATTCGCATGAAAACCGTGGAGTCTGATGGTGAAAGGCTATGCTACCCAAATGCTCGGGGTAGAATCATTTCTCATTTACCGTTGCGAGACCTCCATGACCGCCAAAGACCCTCTCCTGCTCGATCAGCAGCTGTGCTTCGCGCTGTACTCCACCTCTTTGGCCATGACCAAGGTGTACAAGCCGCTGCTCGAAGAGGTGGGGCTGACCTATCCACAGTATCTGCTGATGCTGGTGCTCTGGGAGAACGACCGTCTCCCGCTCAAGGAGCTGGCCCGTCGGCTGCACCAGGATTCCGGTGCCCTGACCCCGGTGCTCAAGCGCCTGGAAGCCGAGGGCTACGTGACCCGGCAGCGCAACGTCGAGGACGAGCGTAACCTATCCATCGAGCTGACCGCGCAAGGTCGCACCCTGCGCGAGAAGGCGCGGGAAATCAACGGCACCATTGGCAGCTACTGCGCGTTGGGCGACCGAGAGATGACCGCACTGCGCGAAAGCCTCACCGCGCTGCGTGCCAAGCTGGAACGCTGACACCCATTACCGTTGGTCGATTAACTCCGAAATTTTATTTGCGCGATAATAAATATCGCGATAAATTAAATCCGTACCCGGGCCTCTTCAGCGTTTCGGCCCACCGAATCGATTATCGCGATACATAAATCAGGAGTACGCCATGAACATCCTCTACACCGCTTCCGCAACCAGCACCGGTGGTCGTGATGGCCGTTCCATCAGCAGCGACAAGGCCCTGGACGTGCAGCTGTCCACGCCCAAGGAACTCGGTGGCGCCGGCGGCGCGGGCACCAACCCCGAGCAACTCTTCGCGGCCGGCTACTCCGCCTGCTTCATCGGCGCTCTCAAGTTCGTTGGCGCCAAGGAAAAGATCGCCGTTCCGGCTGACGTCAGCGTGAGCGCCCAGGTCGGCATCGGCCCGATCCCCACCGGCTTCGCCATCGACGTCGAGTTGACCATCAGCCTGCCCGGCCTGGAGCGCGCGGTCGCCGAAGACCTGATCGAGAAAGCCCACCAGGTCTGCCCCTACTCCAACGCCACCCGCGGCAACGTGGACGTGCGTCTGATCCTGGCCTAGGGTTTGGGCACTCACTGGGGGCCTCAGTGCGAGGCGCCCGGTCCTTCAGCTTCGAGGAGTCACCCGTCATGCGCACCTTCTCTCGTCTGCTCGGTCTTTCCGCCCTCACGCTGGCCATGGGCAGTGCCTTCGCCGCGTCCCAGCCCGATCCGCACCTGGAGCGCACCACCCAGGCCTTCGTCGACAGCCTGAACTCCAGTGGCGGCAAGCCCCTGGAAACCCTGTCGCCGAAAGACGCCCGTGCCGTCCTGACCGGCGCCCAGGCCAGCGTCAAGGTCGACCTCTCCGGCGTCAAGACCAGTGAAAAGACCATTCAGGTCGACGGCAAGCCGCTGCACCTGACCATCGTCCGTCCGGCAGATGCCAAGGGCCAGACCGCGGCCTTCATGTTCTTCCACGGCGGCGGCTGGGTCCTGGGCGACTTCCCCACCCACCAGCGTATGGTGCGTGACCTGGTGGTGGCCTCGGGCGCCACGGCGGTGTTCGTCAACTACACCCCGAGCCCGGAAGCCCACTTCCCGGTGGCCATCAACCAGGCCTATGCCGCGACCCAGTGGGTCGCCGAGCACGGCAAGGAAATCAATGTCGACGGCAGTCGCCTGGCGGTGGCCGGCAACAGCGTCGGCGGCAACATGGCCGCGGTGGTCAGTCTGATGGCCAAGGACAAGGGCACGCCCAAGCTGCGCTACCAGGCCCTGCTGTGGCCGGTGACCGACGCCAACTTCGATACCGGCTCCTACCAGACCTACGCCGAAGGCCGCTTCCTCACCCGCAACATGATGAAGTGGTTCTGGGACAACTACACCACCAGCGAAGCCGACCGCGCCAACATCTACGCCTCGCCGCTGCGCGCCACCGAGGAGCAGCTCAAGGGCCTGCCGCCGGCACTGGTGCAGACCGCCGAGAACGACGTGCTGCGTGACGAGGGCGAGGCCTATGCCCGCAAGCTCAACGCCGCCGGTGTCGACGTGGTCCAGGTCCAGTACGACGGCATGATCCACGACTATGGCCTGCTCAACGCCCTGTCCAAGGTCTCCGAGGTCCAGGCCGCCCTGTCCCAGGCCGGCCAGTTGCTGAAACAGCACCTGCAATAAGCTCGACGCGGTACCCAAGGGGTGGCTTCCCGATGGAAGCCACCCCTTTTTTATGGCTGCTGGAAGGCCGCGAAGCGCTCGGCCAGCCAGCCATGCAGCTGCCTGACGGCGGGCGAGAACTGCCGGCGATGCGGGCAGAACAGCTGCAGCGGTAGCGGCTCACCGGGCAGTTCGGGCAGCAGTCGCACCAGGCGCCCCGCCTGGACGTCCTCGCGCAGCTCGAGCCACGACTTATAGAGGATGCCTTCCCCCGCCAGCGCCCAGCGGTGCACCACCTCGGCATCGTCGCTCTGCAGGGGTCCGCTCACGCCGACCTGGCGCTGGCCGCCCTCGGGCAGCGGAAAGCTCCATTTGTCGTAGGTGCGGCCGTGCAGTTGGTAGAGCAGGCAGGCATGCCCGGCCAGCTCGTCCAGGCTGCGCGGCGTGCCGTGGCGCGCCAGATAGGCTGGCGCGGCGGCCAGCAGCCGGCGGTTGTCCGGCACCAAGGGCAGGGCCACCAGGCTGTCGTCCTGGCTGCGCCCGTAGCGGATGGCGATGTCCACCGGCTCGCGATAGACATCGGCCTGCTGGTCCGACACATAGAGCCGCAACGTCAGCCCCGGATGCCGTTGGCGGAACTCGGTCAGCCAGGGCAAGAGCAGATTGCGCCCCAGATCGGACGGCGCCGCCACCTGCAATACCCCGCGTAATTCGGGACTTTCCCCTTGCAGCCGCTCACGCCCCTCGCGCAGGGTTTCCAGCACCTCCCGGGCATACGGTAGATAGGCCTCGCCTTCGGCGGTGAGCCTCAGGCTGCGGGTCGAGCGAACGAACAGGCGGATGCCCAGCTCTCGCTCCAGCCGGCCGATGGCCGCGCTCACCTGGCCCGGCAGCAGGTCTATTTCGCGGGCCGCGCGCGAAAAGCTGCCCAGGGCGGCGGAGCGGACGAAGAGGCCGAGGTCGTCGAAACGGATCATTTTCACTCCAACAGTGAAGGTGCTATCCGATTCTGCCGCTTTTTCCCACCAAGAATGAAGACGACCATGGCCTCACGTCTTCTCATCGTACTAGGAGCCTCGCTCATGAAAGCCATCATCCACGGCGACATCACCCTCGCCGCCAGCGATCCCCGTGCCCTGCAGGACGTCGAACTGCCCGATCCCACTCCTGGCGCCCATGACCTCTTGGTCGAGGTGCGTGCCATCGCGGTCAACCCGGTGGACGCCAAGGTGCGCCAGGGCCTGGTGGAACGCGAGTCCAAGGTGCTGGGCTGGGATGTCTCCGGCGTGGTGCGCGAGATCGGCAGCGCGGTCAGCCGCTTCGCCGTGGGCGACGAGGTCTACTACGCCGGCGAACTGTTCCGCCCCGGCTGCAACAGCGAACTGCACCTGGTCGACGAACACCTGGCCGGCCACAAGCCCAAGCGCCTGGACCACGCCCAGGCCGCCGCCCTGCCGCTCACCGCGGTGACTGCCTGGGAACTGCTGTTCGACCGCCTCGGCGTCGCCGAAGGCGGTGGCGCCGGCCAGCAACTGCTGGTGATGGGCGCCGCCGGTGGCGTCGGCTCCATGCTGGTCCAACTGGCCCGCCAGCTGACCGGGCTGACCGTGATCGGCACCGCGTCGCGCGCCGAAACCCAGCAATGGGTGCGTGAGCTGGGTGCCCATCACGTCATCGATCATCACCAGCCCCTGCGTCCCCAGCTGGAAACCCTCGGCCTGGACGGCGTGACCCTGGTGGCCAGCCTCACCCATACCGATGTGCATTTCGCCCAGCTGGTGGATGTGCTGCGTCCCCAGGGTCGCCTCGGGGTGATCGA
>Ga0157368_1000854_pt1 | contig 13777 bp, 19 predicted proteins | sample AttbisABBM3_FD_113146 | JGI IMG/M metagenome (GOLD analysis project Ga0157368, IMG submission 113146) | Fungus gardens microbial communities from leaf cutter ant in Botucatu, State of São Paulo, Brazil - Atta bisphaerica ABBM3 | ecosystem: Host-associated > Fungi > Mycelium > Unclassified ...
AGGTTAAAAGTCTATAGTATTGGCTTAGAGATAGGCAGACTTGTGAAATGACCTTGGCTTCAGCTTATGTGCTGCACTATTTATCTGCTGTGTGATCACAACTTCAGATGAAAAGAAGAAGTCTGAGATAGGAGTGAGTACTGATGGATATATCACTGTTGAATACCAGAGATCAAGTTCAATAAGAGTTATCTTCATTAATTATCAGATTAGTGAATTACAGTGTAACTACTAGTCTTTTAGTGGTGAAACACTAACAGGAGTATGACTCTGCTATAGGAGACTGAGTTGGATAGGAGTATTACCATCATGGAAGATGGAATACCTAGATAGTTGTATCACCACAGCATGGACATGTTGCTAGAAAGATGGCTGTTGTGGAAGATGGGCTTGTATAAGAGATATTGAGAAGGTAGTATCACCACAGAGATGTATTTTCTGGATGGGTGGACTTGTTATATAACAAGTTGTCATCTTTAAGAATCTCCATCTTGTTTTTTTAAGATTTTCTGAAGGCAAGTGTATAGTTAGTATTTCTTAGACAATAAACTTAGGATTTCCTAGAGGTTTGAAGTGCCTTGCTCTTCCATCTAGTCATCCTAACATATCTAGTCAAATAGAAGGACTTTGGTTTGAAAAAGAATTCTTGGGAAAATGTCTCAGATATATTTGTATTAGATAAGATAGCAGAGTTCTACTAACTGAATCTCTGAGTCTCACAGTTTATTTGAGCAGTTGAGTTCTCAACCATCAAGTTTTACCCAGTCACTGTTACTTTAAGTTGCAGCAATCTAAAAGAAGGAGTGAATGTAAGAGAATCTGTTCTTTTATAAAACTCCAATATCCCAATACTATTGAAGAGACACCAAATACTGTTGCCAATTTCATAGGGTTTGTCTAGTTAACTCTGCCATTTCCTGCCACTAATTCCCACTAAGTACAGTTCTGTTTATCATTACTATTTCTCCTTATTTGTTACTAATGGTAACCTCCCTTTCTTTCTGAGCTAACATTCTAAATGTTTCTATCAAAGATGCTCCTGGCTATGTTTCCATCATCATTTCTCGTGAAATAAGCTGATCCAGGAGATTAAAATATATAGTATAAGTATATAGGATATCTGTTGCTTCCAGAAACCTTATTCTGTTCTCTTAGATTCTGAATGTCTCATGAATAAAGCTTAGATTCTCTTGAAGTGTAAACTCTGCATAACTCTATGGACTTCGTTCAGTTGCACTTACATGAATTGACATATAATAGAAGATAGAACTAATATACTAAAGGGAGCAGCTCCTCAGTTGTACACCATGCAGATCCCCAGAAAATCCTACAGTAAAATTGCAAAGATACAACCTTGGGAAGGGGGTTAACATTACAAGCTCATGTTAACACACTAAGTAAAGCATATGAACAGACTATCACCATCTTGCATAATGCTAGTATTTTGATCTTTACGAACTTCGCTCTGGTTTGCAATATATCTTACAGGGTCTAGATCTTGTAACACTTAATGACTATAGTCCTGAATGTCGCTGTTACCTGTAGCAGATTGCCCCTCTTGTAATGGAGCTGTCAAGGTGGATATCGTATTCCGTCGACAGAAGCATATGTCCTCAACAAGTCAGGGTGTGATTCGTCTGCCATGACCGTGATAGTCTGGTACACAGGGGGTACACATGTCGAAAGCTGTGTTATTTCTTTTGAAGCACAAGAAAAGACAAGAAGTGCAACAATTGAGATATGGAATAACACATTTCAATCTGTCTCTCCCAACTTGGATAATCCCTGCTGTATGTTACGCACTGACCTTATTACTAAATTGGACCAACGGCAGTTGCCGGGAGATGCTACCTCGTGGCCAGAGCATGTTGTACCTTCAGCGGGTACAGTCTCAAAAAACTGGGCCACGTTCGTCTCTATCGCTCCCCACCATCCATATCCTTCATAGCCTGTGTCCATTTGCTTCTTGATTCTACCCTTCGAAATTTTCTCAGATATGGAAGCCAATCGAACAAATATCCACGAGCTCTTTTCAAGGGGCTCTACCCCTCCAGGCCAGCATAATATGCATCAGCAGCACCAGCCTCCCGCGCAGCTCGCAAGCGACTCGACTTCTAACTCAATTGACGCTCTTTTTCAGAATATCGCTGCTCCAGTTTCGCACCAGTCTCCACCACAACCTCAGCAGCGGCAGCAGTTGTCTCCACAGCAGCCGGTACAGTCTACTGTTCAAAGTACCGATAACGCCCATGCTGTGGCTTCAGTCCCACCCAGTCCTGTCACGGTTATGACAGATGACTCCTTGGCACCTGGTGCTCCTGCAACAGTGACGACCGCCTCAGACCGCCAAAGTGCGTTGCTGTCTCTCCTTAGTGGGCCTGCATCTTCCAGTCGACCTGCCCTGCAGGCAGCCAATGTGCCTCTGCCCACCCAGGTGCCAACACCACCAGGATCTTCTCAGCGCTCGAACGCGTCGCCAGGACATAATGAAACACAGGGCAAGATTTTACTGGAGCAACTTATGGCAGGGTATGCACTCAACTCCGTTTTTCTCTGATTCTGCCCGTTATCGTGTCTCTCGAGTTCTTTTTGTCTCTCCTATATTTCAACTCAGTATCTTACCACCAACTCTAGAAACCCGCCTCTTAGCAATTACACGGAATCAATCAGAAGCGTACCTCAAGCGCCATCTCCACCTCACGGTCCTTTGATTCGCGAGAACGAATACCGGATATACGGACCTGACACTGTTCAGACATCTCCTCGAGCTCAGGATACTGTCGGTCTTCTGCCTGCTCAACAGCAGCATCCTTCCCTTCCTGTTCCTCAGCCTCAATCACAACGAGCGCCCTCTCCTCGTCAATCCATCTTTAATTACATCTCGCCATTTGACCAACTTTCCAACACAAGTGCTCTGGCAAGTCAAACAAAGAAGAAGCCGCCTTCCAAACCTTCCGGTGTCAATTCGGGCGGTTCCGATGATTCTTCGTGGACCGCTGTGCCTGACCCTAAACGCCAGTCTGTCGAAAATCTTCTTGAGAATATTTCACGAGGGCAACTCCCTCAGCCTCCTATACAGCCTTCGGGGCCGGCACCCGTCTCTGCTTATGAATCTTATCTTGGTGGAAATGATTACTCTCAGGGAGACCCAATTGCAAGTCGGGTTACAATACCACTCATTCCTGGTGGCAACAAACCTGTTCCCAATCGCACTTCGTCGCCGAGGGCGTCCCCTCCTAAATCTTCTATCCAGCAACCACCCCAACCCCAGGCTCAGGTTCAACCTCAACCTCAACCTCAGCGACCCCAGCCCCGTCAGCTGGATAGTTTCGTTGCTCAGGGTCCCCCGCCTTCTAATGTTTCGCAGAGTGATATTCGGCGCGACAAAGAGAGTTCTCCAGGCCCCAGCAATCGTGGAGGTAATCGCAAAGGTATTGTTAATCAGGCCAAGACAGGTGGTAAGGCTCAAATGAGCCCGAGTCCTCAGCCTCAGACTATCGTCGTCGACGTGTCCCAGCAATTAGAGGAGGTGCAAGCACCCCAAGACTCCGTCAAATCAACAGCGATTGCGCTGGTTAAACAAGATTCAGTTTTCTTGCCCGGTACGACCATTGGAGCGACGCACTGGGTCGCCTACGCGATGACGAGGGGCCGTGTCCGTGTTATCTCAAGAGCCAGCGGAGACCGCACACTTCTCCAACTGCCGAACATTTTCTCCATGACTTCAAGTGTCGCCGACATGGCGGTTTTCGGGAATAGGCTTGCTGGAGTAACGTCAGATGGTGGATTTGTCGTTTGGGAGTTGCCAGTCACAATTGAAGACGATGTACCGTATGTTTTCTATATTAGTTTCATGACCTCTACTCACGAGCTCTTTCCCAGTGGAACATTGATTCTCTGCGTCCCTCCCATCACTACACTTGAAGCGCTTCGGTCGGTGAAATGGCACCCAAAGGACCCTGATACTTTGGCGGTTGCTTCGGATAACAAAATCTACGTCATCAACCTTGCCAATACTCATGCTTTGAGTAAGTTGCCTCTGGATCACGCTGATCTCCATCATCTGGGTCAGGTCTTCACTGTTCCCTCGGTATGTCAAACACAATCCCACTCTGAACTTCTGCTGACGTTAATGCGGTAGAGGATTACCGCTTTTGACTTTGACGTCTTGAGACGTGCTCTTGCCACGGTTTCTGAGGATTCCACTTTGACGATTTGGAACATGCAGGATAAGTTGCTTTACGCAACCCATAAGATTCGAGGAGAAGATGTGCCTTCATCCCTCACCTTTGTTGATGGAGGTCTCGTCGTCGGGCGTAAAAACGGTACCATCTTCCAACTGCTATCAATCAATAACACGGCTGTTCTCTCTACGATCAAATTCGTTAATGGAACAGTCGAGGATCCCGACATGTTTGGTCATATCAACTACGACTCTCGCATACAAACAGTCTGGATTGCTAATAGTCGTCGTGAGAGCATGATCGCTTTTAAATTAACACTGGAGACGGCCTACGGAGGTGAAGAAGGTGTCAGAGGATACTTTGAGCAGGTTGTCGAGTTCTATGGGCCCAAACCTACGATCCACTTCGTCATCCTCACTGCAGATTCAGATCCTCATGGTGTCGAGGCTCACGCTGCATGTGTTGCTGCGAAGGTACCTCCTGGCGAGTTGGCTCTCGTTGCCTTCTCTGTTCACTCAGGTGGCGTTGACCAGGTCCTGATTCGTCGCGAGTGGTTCGACTCTGCTCTTGCTATGGCTCCCGTTCGTTTCCCGTACAATCAGTTGATCCCATCGGTACCTCCGCCACAACAATTGCCCCAACCAATTTTACCTGAGAAGATCAGGCAACCTCAACCTATCCCTTCATCTTCGCAGATACAGTCTCAGATCACGGTAGCCACCGTCAATTCTGGGCCACGACCTCGCACCCCAACTTCCGACAATGAAAATGAATACAGTCATGACGGTCGCCAGCTCGATGTCAAGGGCAAGAATCTGAAAGGAAAGGGACTCGGCTGGGACAGCGGGAAGGAGAAGGAGAAGGCCAGGACAAATATCGACATTGAATCGTCGATTGCCCAGATGCTAAATCGTGAGATCAAAAAGACAGAGGACAATTTGCAAATTCGCTTTAGTCGTTTGATTACTAAGGAAATGGATAAGCAAAGTAAGACTTTGGTCACTATTTCACCGTTTGAATGACGCTGAAGATAATGATTTAGACCAGCGGTTTGAGGAAGCTCGTGCGCACGAACAAGCCGAGGATTTCAGGCGTCAAGAGCAGATTTTGAAGTTGATATCAACTGAACTCACACGAAACACCACCCGTGTCGTCGAGATGGCCGTCAAAAATGAAGTTCAAAACTCGGTTCTCCCTTCCCTGGAGAGTATCACCAAAAATGAAGTCAAGGCGGCCCTGAACGATCAGATTGGAAGAGGCCTCGTTGACAACATCACTCAGGTATGGATTACGCCCAATCAACGTGTTGTGAGCTGACGCCTCAACCAGGCCTTTCCCATTGAAATGGAGAAGCTTTTCTCTAGACCTGACATCCCCAATCGTCTCGCCCATGTTCTTATAGCCAATATTTCCTCAGTCATTGAGCGACAGGTCAAGGATGCTATTGCTAAGACGTTCATTCCTGTGTATTCTCAACAGGCGTCAGCGATGCACCAAGAGTTGCTCCGCGAATTACGTGGTGAGATACACGGCGTCAAGTCAGAGTTAACGGCTTGGCAGAACGAGGCGTTTCGTAGCCACGACGTAAGTCCCAATCATTTTCCCTTTTTCGTCTTTAATTGTCTTCGAAGGCTGCCATTCGTGAACTTGAGCATTCCGTCAAGACGCTTTCTGATCAAGTCAAATTTTTAAGCTTGAATACGATGCACCACGTGCACCAATCGCACAATTCACCAGGTCCCTTACCATCCGTTCAAACCCATGGCCAGTCTCACTTACGCCAGCAACAAAGTATCCAACCTATCATCAATCCTCAACAGCAACAGACCTTCGCATCTCATCCGTCGTATCCTCAACCCCAACATCAACCACTACCAACGGTGATTCGTGCTCCATGGCTCCCTCCAACCATTGTTGCACCCCAAGCATCCCACCCTGCGACTATTCCTCAGCCTCCACTTCCTCCACCTTCGCAAGAGCAATCCACTCCCCAGACTAAGCCAGATGAATGGGATGAAATTTATCTTGGGGTGCTTCAGACTCAAGACGCCGTCAAACTCCAAGATCTTTTGACACATACCAACCCAGATTCCATCATGCCATTGAATGGGCCTTGCCCCGTTTCTCAGGCTGTAATCTTAACCCTTGTCCATCGAGTAAGTTGTCTTTCTAGGTCACAGGTGTCTTCTTCTGACTTTCAACTTAGTTGTCTGCTGTCATCGGCGAAACACAACCTAGCGATGAGACGTTCAAGAACTCTCTGTGGTGGCTGCAACGTGCCGTAGCTGTTTTGCGCCCAGATGTATGTGTTTTACTGGATAGAAGATCTACAGGAGATTAACTGAGCTCAACAGGACAAACTAATCATTGATTTCATTCCTCGCGTCATCCCGAATGTCCAGCAACTTCTTATTTCGACCAAGCAAAGACTTGGTATTATCCCAGGACCTTCCACGATGGACAGTATCAAACTCATTTCAGATACTCAGGATGCTTTGAGGCGGAAGGTGCCTGTTCTCTAAATAAAACCTTTAGCTATGCCCTCACAACTCGCGATTATATCTTCTCTTCTATGCTGGTTTTGTTTCTGCGTCAAGTAGCTGTCTTCTTGTTTTCTATGTCTGTATGCCGCTCAGTTCTTCGCGAAAGTAATTCAGCCCACGATTATTTCTTCCTTTTCCAGAAGATAGCATACTTGTCTGATCGCCACGGCGAACCCTGAGGAAGGAGAAACTATTAATGAACTGGTAGGGTTTTATGCGTATTTAGAACGGGATGTCAACAGAAAGGACAAAGCCGAAATTTCTTTGTTTGTTGACAGCCATCAAATTTTCCACGATAGCCAGATAACAATCTCGCAACTGTTAATTTCTTTGTCCGCCCTGAGTATAAATACCCCGGACATTGTCAGTCAACCAATTCCTCGTTATTCAGCATTCATCTTCCCGTTCTAACCTTCACTCTCAAATTGCTTCAAAATGGTGTTTATACCGCGCCAACTCCGTCTAGAACACCTGCAGTCTGGAAGAGTGGTCAATGACCTCGATGTCAGGACCAACTCGTTCAGTATTGACTTTCCTAAAAATGTTATCCACCATTATGACGGTACGATCCACTTTCATGAGGGTCGTTCTGATCATTGATTTCTCAAATACTTAGTCGGTAAGGACACTTTTTGACTTAGCTCTTCTTGAGGCTCAACTTGCTTAAGTCATTGAGCCGATGTATGACAACAAGAGAGCAATTGGCAGCAGGAAGGCAAACGAACTTGTACAAAGAGCTCAATCCGACAATTCCGATTTATTTGTCAAGAGAGCTGGTAAGTAAAAGTAAATGTTGACGATTTGAATGGCAGACACTAAACAAGGACTCAGCTTTCGACGGAAAGAAGAATCTTTTTGCTCCTATGAAATATTTTTCAAGCCAGAATGTATGTATGTTTTTCCCAGCTCTACAGAATACGTCTTCCCAAAGCCTATCAGTTTGAAGTGGAGTTGAATGTAAACGAGAAACCGCGTCAGGGCAGAGCACCGAAAAAAGTACGAATCCACATGAATCACGTCAATGCCATCGATTTTGGGTGAGTTCTCCGGTGTGACGGACATCTGATGAGCTTTGAGACAATGTTCCCAGAACTGTGCACCGGTACCTCCAAACACAACAAAGTAGTGACAAGTTACAAGACAGAGTCAACCTCATAACAAATATGTTGAACGTCTTCATGAGTGCTGTCCCCAAGCAGTAAGCAAACTTATCTACATTCCTTAGCCTGTTCTCAGCTTTGCCTAGGAAAGTGGGAATACTTGCAACTTCCAAATCCATCTTCGTCCAGGATGAGCGGAGAGCGATTGATTCTATCGCACCACTCGAGCTGTGGCGGGGTTACTACCAGTTGGTTTCATGAATGGTTTACTCACCTGACTATACTGACTTCCATCTGCAGATCCGTCAGGCCGGCATTTGACAGGATGGTTGTCAATGTTGATGTGACCATTGGTGTCATGTGTGTCTTACGCCTTCTTAGACTATAACCTAGACTTTGACCTGTACACAGTCTCCCTGCAGATAAGCTGGAGCATATATGTGCCGCTTATCTGCGTCTTAGGAATCTTCAAGACCTCAGACGGCTGAGGAATGATTACTTCCAAAGGCTGCGTCATTTCTTAAGATCAATCAAGGTTACAATAGAGGTCGAGGCACACAAGAACAAGAGTCCGAGAGCTATTAAGGATTTGGTCCTGGATGGAAGTAGTTCCACCTTCGACAAAAATGGGATAACTGTAACCGTAGCCGTTAGTCCTATCTTCCAACCACTCAATTACTGTCTAGCTGCTGACGAAACTTCTGGACCAGCAACACTTCTTGGAGGCCCATAATGTGGTGATCCCGCCCCACACATTGGGTGTCAAATTTGAGAGATCGACTAGTGTTTTCCCCATTACAGTCTGTAAGACAGTTCAGCAATTTTACAAAGTATGTTTGTATCATCATATACAATCTGGAGCAATTACCAATTATGTATAGAACCGTGCAACTCCCGAGGTGGTCCGCGCAGCTCTAGAATTTACTCCACCAAATCCAAGTGCAAGGGAAAACGAAATCAAAAAAGCATTCGGACACTTGAACTATGGGAATTCTTTTTTCCTTTCGTTCGCTGGAATCGATGTTGATGAAAGGCCCCAGATGATCAAAGGACGGCTGCTCCCGAGACCAAAGATTGTTTTCAACGGTGCCTCGAGGAGTCTTGTGTGTTACCCTCTGTGGAATATAGGAACAGAAACTTACCAGGCTGGTATAGAATGCCCGACCAGGAGTATGGGATGTGATGTCACAGAGATTGGCTAAGCCAGCGACTATCACAACCTGGGTCTTAATCAACTTTGTCCAATTAGATGAACGATCCTTGCACTATTTTGTTGACGAGCTTATCATGGCGATGAGGAGCCTAGGTTTCCCTTCCGTTGGCCCTCAGTATTTTATCTGACTTTTTATTGCAGGAATCTCAGTCTCAGGACCAGTGGCTCTTGAGAACAGATCTGTGCAAGCTCACATCGAAAGAGTAAGTCGAAAGAAAGCTTAAAGTAGTAATTCCCTCATATTTCCATTATGAACACCAGGAGCTGGTTACCTTGATGAAGCAATACAGTCCAACGTTGATACTTGCTATACTCCCAGATCCAGCAGAGGAACAGTATCGCAAGATCAAGAGGTTCGGGGATATAACGCACGGGGTTGCCACGCAGTGTGTTGTGAGTGATCGTCAATACCTTGGAATCGCCCAAGAACCAATGTACCATGTAGCGCTGGAGCAACAATCTGAGGAAGAGTGTCAGCCAAAGACGGGTTAATCAGTATCAAAACAACTTGATTCTCAAGTAAGCTTTCTTCTATCTTGCACGATCAACCTAATCCATTCACTGAGGATCAACCCCAAAATGGGTGGAGCAAACTTCTATGTGGACTCGTCGGTCCTTCAACGGGCAGCCTCGGAGCCTTTTATGGTGATTGGTGAGGGACTAAAGACTCATCTTCAGATCATGCTGAATCTCAATCATGCAGGTGCCGATGTCAGCCACCCAGGGCCAGGAAGTCAGATGCCTTCGGTGGCTTCTCTGGTTGCATCATACGATCGTGAAGCATGTCGGTACGCTGCTTCCGTAAAAGTCCAATCGTCTAGAGTCGAAATCATTGAGGATTTTGAGTCGATGTTCAAGGTGTCCTACTCATAACTATAACAATTGCCGGTCCACTGTACCCTGACCAGCACGTCTCGATAGGAACTTCTCGAAGTCTTTGAACAAAGAAACAGGGTATTGCCCCGATCCATCTATATCTTCAGAGATGGTGTATCTGAAGGCGAATTCATGACTGTCGGAGCATCGGAGAAAGCAGCGCTCGATGGTAAGCTCTACTATGTTCTAATTTTGTTATCTGGTCATATCTTGCCATAGCTGTCTTTAAATCAAAATATTCCTCTAACCCCAAGCCGAAAATCCTTTATGTTGTTGTAGGGAAGAGACACCACATCCGATTTTTCCCTGGGAGCCAGGGAGCCGACCTTAAAGGAAATGGAAACTTTCCTTCCGGGCTTGTAGTTGACGATAGTAAGTATGGTCTGTGGTGCCTCTGTCCATAGCATCGCCTACCTTGTATCGTAGACATTGTTCATCCCCGGTTCTGCGACTTCTATTTGCAGTCCCAGCCAGGGTTGAAGGGCAGTAAGTCCTCCTTTCTTCATCTACTTTATACTCATCGCTTCGTCAGCGTCAATCCCGAGTCACTATACAGTTATCCGGAACGACATGGGAATTTCGTTGGCAAGGTAAGTGTCTCATCTATATCTATCTGCTTGAATCATACTCAACAAGCTGTTGGATAGTATTCAGGAATTTGCGTAAGTCACAGTTCAGGTATTATTAAACCAGTCTCTCAAAAAGCCCTTTCAAACCAGATATACTCTCTGTCATTGCTATTCTCGATCTACACGCTCTGTCAAGATACCGGCTCCTGTTTACTGTGAGTCTCAGCTCAATTTGTATTAAACCTAGGCTGATTGAACTTTCCAGATGCTGATGTGGGTGGCCGGCTCATCGGCAGCATCGCCGAATGACAAATTTCTCACCATTTCTTCCAGCTTGTCTGTCGTCGTGCCAAGTTCCACTTTAGCGAAGAGATCAATGATTACTCTTCGTCCTCGGTGAGCGATGACATGAGTGTACATTTGGATTACTATCGCTCGAGATTCGACCCTGTGAACAGCAACATGCGCCAACAAATGTACTATGTCTAATACCTGTCTTCTTGAATATGTCGAGCTTGTGTAACGTCATTTTTCTCTGGACTAGACGCAGTTGGTTTTGTGTCATCGTGTCTGTAATGAAGACTTCCATTCTTGTTTTGTTGCTTTTCTGCGAACTTTTCTGCGAGCCATTGGTCTACAATTTATGTGTCAACCACCGTACTTGATCTTGACTCAATTCTGACAGAAAATAAGTTGCTGCATTTAATACCAAGATTTTCTTGGGACATGGAAATCATAGGACTTCGGAGAGAGCATATCAAAATACTTCAGGGCAAGTTGGCAACTGCGGCCAGCACTCACACCACTACACCAGTCCATACAACCAATCAAGTTTTCGCTGCTCAAACAGCGCTTTACGCAGCTTACTCTGTTGAAACAAAGCCATAGCTTTTTACAGATACGCGTATCTCAGGCTTGAATTCTCAAGAACGATCCTACGATTGCTTACACTGACTTTACGACTCCCTACAACGCTTCAACTCGTAGAGGAACAATTTCCACTTTTATATTGCCTGTTCTGTTTTGTCTGCGAAACGACTTCTGAAGCAACGATATGCCTAGCAAAGGATGGTTTAATCTCGAAGCTGGAACCAGCGTCGTTCCAGAAACACAATTCTTCGAAGGTGATTCCGCATTCAAGTTTTTGGGTCTGTCGAAGACGACGAGATTATACGGGTTCATTGCCTGGTGTGTTTTTTCTCTCTTTCCACTGCTATCTTCATATAACTTGTTGGCTTTGGGTGAAACTGTGGCATTGTCTCGCGCTCATGTTTTACTGGTATTAGTCTTGCCATTGGTTTCTTGTTGAGTTTATTAGGTTCCATTGTACTTTTCCTGGGGCAGCTAGGAAGTTTCGCTGGTGAGTGGTTGGATGCTAGTCAGACCAAAACGGACTAATGAAGTCTTCCGCAGTCCTTTATGTCTTTGGAACCGTCATCTCACTCATTGGAACTGGTTTCATCATTGGCGTACGTCTGGATCCTGTATTCAAAATCTTAAACAGTAGTAGCTGATTAATGACAGTTCTTTAAGCAACTGAAGCTTGTACGCTTATTTTCGTCCGACTTTCTAATTGGTTGACTTAACAGTGTAGATGTTCAAACCTGTTCGTGTAGTGGCCTCCATCATCTTCCTAGCATCTATCGGCCTGGTTTTCGTGGCTGCTTTTGTCCTTCACAGCGATGTATGTAACATTTGAATTTGACGCCTAGCAAGTGACTAATCAACGGTGTCATATTTTGTGGTTGTAGATCCTTTGTTTGAGTGGGTGTCGATCTAATATTCTCTCGATGTTGCATGTCGATCTGATATCCCTACCACGCCTAGTTTTCGTAATCATCGAGTACCTCGCTTATACTTGGTATACACTTTCGTATATCCCCTATGCACGTTCTGCCGTACTCAAAGTCTTTGGAGTGGCTTGAGAGTCACATCTTCTGTGCTAGCACAAGAGGGGGCGGGGATCGTGGTCAAATGTGTCGTTTGTTGTTGCATACAATGTTCCGTTCAGACTAATTTCACAAACGCGGTGGCTGTCTACAGCAATGTCGGGAAGTTGTCAAAGTATGACCATTTGAAACTAATTCACCCCTTGTAATTATTCTTTTGCTCTCTCAAAGAGTTCATGACATCAATCTCGGAGGCAGCTGGTCCTGCATTCATTTTCTCCCTGCAGATCATAAGTGCAAGAGAATGGGAGTTTTAAGACTGACTTGCCTCACGGTAGGTGCATTCAAACGCATGAAAACGTTCCATTCTTTCTCTTCCCCTACTGTCGTCTTACCGGTAGTGATATCATTATTCTTGACAATTTCAGAAAGTCGAGCAATGCCACTACTATTCGGTTCGATGAACCTGCCAAAAGCCAGATTTGAAGCTGTGTACTCGTGACCATTATATACAATGGTCTTGTCAGGAAGGCTTCCGAGATATTTAAGGGCATGAATCATTTCATCAGCTGTACCTTCAAAGAAACGGCCACAACCTCCGATGAAGAGGGTGTCTCCAGTGAAAAGGCCACCAGGGTGCGACATATCCGTTGGATCAGTTACGTAGTAGCAAATTGAGTCCTGAGTGTGACACGGTGTTGCCAGGCACCTCTCTTTCATTTCAGAATAAAGGGCCGCTGATATGACTGGCACCCGCTCACCTGATGTGAATGTTGTCCCCGATTTTGAACTCGTCCTTGTCTTTGACGATGTTGGTGACATTCTGGACCTGATGGCTTCCCCCATAAATTGGAGCCTCGGGGTATTTCCGTGCCTGCAGTTGAGCACCATTGAAACAGGGGCCCAAGGGTTGGATGTCAAATTACGCACAAAGTCCTAGAACGACAATCAGCCAGATAGAGGACAAAGATATGTGGTAACATACACCATTTCCACCACTGTGGTCGAGATGATGGTGAGTGGTGATAGCGGCAACGATAGAAACGCCAAGACGTTCAGCAGCAGAAGCAACCTTGGAGACATCGAATGGATCGACGGCTGCAGCTTTGTTGGAGGGCTCGTCTACAAGCAAGTAGGCATAATTGTCCTGGCGGACGGGAACTGGGATGATCTTCATTGAGGCACGGGATGACGAAACAAAGGAGCGGGAAAGGAATGATCTTGGGAGGAACATGACAGCACGTGGGAGTGAGATATGTTGTAGATCATTTCCTAAAGGGGAAGGAGAGGAGGTAGCAAACAAATCCTTTTTCTCATCCTCTCATGCTCTCTTGTTGAGCGGGCGCCTTCGTCACTCTTTTTTTTTACGCTCCTTATCCTTCCTTTCTTTCTATCCTCATGGC